>Ga0265298_10009640_pt1 | contig 11483 bp, 15 predicted proteins | sample AusTroGonzalo_MG_3_FD_193486 | JGI IMG/M metagenome (GOLD analysis project Ga0265298, IMG submission 193486) | Bovine rumen microbial communities from tropical cattle in Woodstock, Queensland, Australia - Gonzalo_01 | ecosystem: Host-associated > Mammals > Digestive system > Stomach > Rumen ...
ACCGAACGAGTTTAATTTCACCCTTAACATTTGTAGCATGATGGGTAGGGAACATGATAGATGGATCATTACAAATAATCTATATTTGAGTTGTCCTTCAGGTTTCGATCTTATTACTTGCGACAAGAGAAATAATTTCAGGTATAATAAATCATCTGTTGTTCATGCAAGTTACATTTATACAAACAGAGAAGATAAACGTGATTATGAGCAACTATGCCAAAGACTCATTTGCCTGAAAAAAGATGAAAATATGCTGTGGATGGATGATAAAATCAATAGATTGCTATAGATTTTTGCATTTTTCTTGATACTGTGCACCATCTCTGCACACTAAAGCAGTACTTTTGCACCAGAAATCAAAAAACGGTGCAATATGACGCAAGAAATTTCGCTCTTCAGCAACTTCGGTTTAGCAACCCCATCGTCCGTAACTTTCTCTGAGTCTCTCAACGCTCTTGTTGGAGCCGGCTTTACATCTTTTGCCGGCAACACCTATTTCAATACACTACGCCTTGCCGATGGCATCCTCATCAAAGAGGACATCGGTGAGGGGTATATGTACACCTTCCTCAATGGGCTACATATCTACGACCTTCGCACAAAAACACTCTTGTGTGAACGTTGGTTCAATTGTCACTACTATAGTCGTGACACTGCAAAGCAAGATGCAGTGAACATGCTCACCGATCTTCTGTTCGATGCAGCATCAAAAGATAATGTCATCCTTAATAGGGCTGAGGTGCTGGAAAAAGTACGCGAAGTAGTAAAGCGTGCTTTCTTCGGCGACCAAATGCAAGAAATTCAAAAAACACTCAAACAACTCGCTGCGTAATATGGAAAATCTCCCTGCAATTCTCAGTGTATGTAAGCCTATTGGCAAGTCCGTAACCACCGGAACCACATTGCTCCAAACCTATAAGGCTCCATCCGGTTTCACCTACCAGATCGGTCTTCGTGAGGCTTCCGGATTGTATATCTTTGAGTCCTTTGCTGAAGGAGTTGGTTGCTCGTACCTCGACAAGATTATGGTATTCTTTGGGGATGAAAAACGTCTTATCGCCGAGGTTGATGTGCCACGGGGTACGCGATACACGCGCGAACAAGCATTAGCTTCTGTCAAGCAAAAACTATGCGACTTCTTTTATGAGACATGTTCGATGATGGATGTAAAGTTCAGCCGCACGGAGGTCGAAGAACAGGTTACCGACATATTGGATAAATGCTATTTCTCCGAGAGCCGACAGGCTGTACTTCAGTGGGCAAAAACCGTAAATATTATATAATTAGGTACGCGCATGAAGAAGGCTACAAAAAAACAATATGCACTCGATGATGTACTTAACTTCGGTAAGTATCGTAATCGAACACTGAGGCGTGTACTCGACACCGATAATCAGTATATCTTTTGGTGCTTGTCCAACCTCTCAACCTTTGAAATGAGCAGTGATGCATGGACCTATGCCACAACGCTCAATCCATCCTTTGTCGCCATCAAACCGACGACCTGCTATGAAGCTGTTCCGTACTCAGAGGGTGTAGAGCTTCTGCTTTGCAACCCCTGGTACGAACAGCAAATGGCGAACCTTAAGAAATACGCGGAAGATGTACAGGTCATCTTCTCGCTGCCTGAGCATCGTCGAACCACTCCGGTACAGTTAACTATTTGATAAAACACTTAAAATCAACAAACTATGAACGTTATTATGTTTGCGTTTCTCATTATTACATGGCCGGCATTGCTTGCCCTAGCCATCGTGTTTTACATTCAAAAGCGTCAGAGGCAGAGGATTTTGGATCAAATTAAAAAACTGACAGAAGAAATGAATGAATGGGAGCGCGAACAGGCTCAAAAAAAGTGACCGTATCAAAATTTGTAAAAATGATACAGAAATTTGTGTAACTCAAAAAAATGTAGTACCTTTGCACACCTTTTAAAACCGACTTAACTATGAGACCTTATCCTATCCATGTAGGCTCGCTTGTCCGAGCCGAGTTATCCCGACAAAATCAAACTGTGACCTGGTTGGCGGAACAGCTTGGAATTCAGCGTACTAACTGCTATCGCATTCTAAATGCGCAATCCGTTCATACAGCTATGTTGGAACGGCTCTCTATAGCTATGCAGCATGATTTTTTTGCGGATTGTACCTCTCAAATTAATCAACGTTCAAAGTAATCTTCAAAACCAACCAGACAATGAAAACAAAACTACACAACGACTTTTACACACTCATTCAACCAGTGCTTCAGGACGCTGGTTACACTTTTCGCATCCTGCCGGAAGGGCAATTCTTAGTTCATAACGGTGACATCCACTTCACCATCAAGCAGCTTCCTGCACCTAAAGGTTCAACATACGAGCGCGTTTTACTTGAAAGTCGCTTTAAGGACGATCGCGCAAAAGTGCTTTTTGAAGAAGAAGGTGTACTGTTAATCACTAACCGTCTATCTGGTATCTATCCCGAGTTTAACGTGGTATGTTCCAATGATGGACGCGTGCGAATCCGTTATAGCTGCGATATTATTAAACCCGAAGATCTGCTTCCGCACATTACTTATGCCTGCGGTTTCTTCGAAAAAATACAAGACGAGGCGATGCAAGCCATCGTAGATGCATATGCGTTGTTCCTCAATAAACACAGCAATAAAACCAATAAATAATCATACAGAAACCTCTAATTCCTAAACAACTATGAGAACGTCTCTTTTCCTTGCAGCCCTGTTCTGCATCATCCTCTGCAACGCAGAGGCAAAAGAACCCACGTCGTACAACTATCAACGCGGCCTTGAAGCCATGAGTGATGGCGAAACAAAAAAAGCCATTGACCTGTTCAATCGCGAGTTGAAGGACCACCCCAAATGCGGCTATTCCTACGCATGGGTTGCTTCCGGTTATGGTCGTCTTGGCGACTACGGCAAAGCCTTGACTTCTGTCAATTATGCCCTTAAGTACCTACCCAAGAAAGACAAATACTACGTCGGTTGGGCATACCGTCTTCGCGCGCTGACATACGTCTATCTCGGTGACTCCGTGGCAGCTCTCGCCGATTATTCACAGGCTATCAAATACCAGCCGGAGACCTATGATTACTATAGCGAACGTGGCGATCTCTATTTCGAACTGAAACAATATGATCTCAGCAATGCCGACTACCTTCACATGATAAAACTTGAACCCGGCAACACCGATGGTTACATGGGGTACGGTCGAAATCTTCGCGAGCAAGGCAAACTCGATGAGGCTATCGAGCAGTTCTCCTATGCTTTCAAACTGGATAAGGACTTCTCGCAAGCACTGGCTTTCCGTGCGGAGTGCTATGCCAAGCAAAAGAAATATGAGGAAGCTGTTGCTGATATGATTAAAGCCATTGAAATGGATGAGAACAGGAAAGCTATCTACCAACTCGTTTATATCGACAAAGAGGGTGTCGAATATGCTATTCCTCAACTCAAAGTACAAATGGCCAAGAACCCCAACACCCCTTATTGGTTTACCTTTGCCGGCATGATCTTCGAGAAGCAACACCAGTATCGCAAAGCCATCGCTATGTACGAAAAAGTTAAAACCCTCGATGCGGACTCCTGGTACGATGCCGAAATCTCTGATTGCTATTTCGAAATGGGCGATTTTGCCAACGCGCTTCATTACTTGCATATCGTCTTTGATGCTGACTCAACCGATGCCTACGTCATGATGAAAATTGCAGACATCTACAACGAAATGGACTCTGTAGATTTTGCACTCGAGTGGGCTTCAAAGGGTATTAACTTGGCTCCGGATCAACCCTCATGGTACTATCGCCGTGGCTGGTATGCCGACAAAGCTGGTCGCTGGGATGAAGCCATCGAAGACTACAACATGGCCATCTCTATCAAGTCACAATATGCCTATGCGTTGCTCTGCCGTGGTCAATTATACCACTTCCAAGGCAAGGAAGAACTTGCTCGAAAGGACTTTGAGAAAGTCATTTCCATCGAGCCTTGGCCTCGCGAGGACGATAATCCATGTGCGCAGTACGCTTATTTCTACCTCGGTGACACAGCCAAAGCCATTGCTTTTACGGACAGCGTCCTCATCATGCACCCCGATAATCTATACGATGCCGCCTGTATCTATTCGCTCATGAATGATACGGCCACCTCGCTCTCATATCTCCGTAAAGCTTTTGAGGATGGTTTCCGTCGTTTCGCCCACTTACGCAAGGATGACGATATGGCTAACGTCCGTGCTACTGTCGGATATCAAATCCTACGCGATGAGTTCTGGCAGATCTACCAAGAGGAGTTGAAGCAAGACGGAGAGACCCTTGAAGAACTGGAAGAAGTCACCTACGAGGTGCCCTTCACCGCTTCCAACGGTGTCACCAAAGTAGATTGCACCATCAACGGTCTGCCACTTAATTTCATCTTCGATACCGGAGCCAGTGACGTCACCATCTCACAAACGGAAGCCAATTTCATGTTCAAGAACGGTTACCTTGCGCAGAAAGATATCGTCGGCAAGCAACGCTATGGCACGGCTGATGGCAGTGTCCATGTGGGAACTGTCTTCGTGCTCAATAAAATCAACTTCGGCGGCCTCGAATTGCAAAACATTCGCGCCTCCGTTGTCGCTAACCAAAAGGCTCCGCTTCTCCTTGGTCAGACCGTCCTCCAACGTCTCGGTAAAATCGAGATTGACAACGAGAAAAAAGTCCTCAAAATAACTACTAAAAAATAACTACTATGGAAATCGTATATTTAGTTGAAATCGCAATTATCGTTACATTCGCTATAATAGGTGCTGCATATCTCATCGGAAAGCGGTACATAGGCAGTGCTCGTCTTGCGAATATAGAGAAGAAGGTAACGGAATACTGCGCTTATGAAGGATATGAATGCAAGAAGGAGGATGGCATTCTGAACATCAAACGCACAGGTGTTAACTTTCGCATTTTTCTTAACGGGAAAGAAGACTTGCAATCCACATCACTTTGGGTTCAGTATGCGACAAGTTTGGATGAGGACTTGAGTAAAATGCATTGGGCTGGACAAACGGTGATGGTCAACGTCCTGAACGACCGGCATCCGTCTTTGAATGTCAGTATGAATACGGAAGATCATGTGCTTTGGGTGCACTATCGTGCAGATATTCGTTCGCAAAAGGAGTTTGCGTTCCATTTCAATGGTGCATACAATGAAATGCAATCACTCATGCATGACTACAGCGAAATACTGCCGAAACTGCAGGCAGATTTTCCGGCAGAGAAGAAGCAACCGAACCCTATCGGCTTTAGATAAACCACTGGCAACTATGAATCCTTTTTCATTTCTCTTCAACTCTCGGCCTGATCCATTCAACCTCAACCGCTTCGTTGGAGCGCAAGAGAGTTTTTATAAAGATGCTTTGCGCGAAATCCGAAAAGGTAGAAAAGTCGGCCATTGGATATGGTTCATCTTCCCGCAAATGAAAGGTTTGGGGTATAGCCCGATGTCTGAGAACTACGGTATTACCTCTTTGGATGAAGCACGTGCCTACCTCGCACACCCGGTACTACGGTCGCATCTCATCGAGATAACCGAAGCCCTTTTGCAACACAAAGACAAAGCGGCTTTTGAGATACTTGGAACGATTGATGCTATCAAAGTGCGCTCCTGCATGACGCTCTTTGACATTGTCGAACCAAACTCTATCTTTGCCGAAACCCTCGCAGCTTTCTACAATAACGAACGCGATAAATTGACGTTAACTATATTAAATGCAAAATAACCATGAAAGATTCCGCAATTTATCCTTGCCTCGGTGCCATCATAGGAGATACCGTTGGCTCTGTCTATGAGTTTGATAATATCAAAACGACCACGTTTCCAATGTTTCAAGAACTAAGTCGTCCTACAGACGACTCTGTGATGACAATTGCTGTCGCTGATTGGCTCGCAAATACTGACAGATCGGAAGAATACTTGGTCGAAACGCTTGTCAAATGGGGTCAAAAATACCCTTATGCTGGATATCACGGAGGATCGATTGAAGGACTTTCTCTATAGCGCTAATTGCATTGCGTCAATAGATGCTCCCTGCTCGTCTGATACGGATACCACTATGGGCGAGATGGTTGCAGACACAACCACCACAAGCACAGACAACAAGCTTATGCACGAATCGATGCGCCACGACATACAAATTGCATTGGGCTCTGTTTCTGAACGTGAACAAACCGTTTTGCGCTTATATTTCGGTTTGGACGGCGAACCGCTCAGTATGGATATGATAGCAATGGAACTGCATCTTACCCGTGAACGTGTTCGCCAATTGTTAGACAAGGCTACGAACACAATTAGGCGCATATATGGTCATGCCTTGCAACAATATGCCTAAACTAAAAAAGCCCCCTAAACGCTCAACTCTGAACTCTAAACTTAAAAATCAAAGATTTTTCTTGCGTATGTAAAAAAAAAATTGTACCTTTGCACGCAAAATGCGTGCATATGCAACCGGCAATGGAAAACGTGTTATATACCATAGGGCATTCCAATCAGACATTTGAGGAATTTCTGCAAATGCTGCAATCACAACAGATTAATGTGGTGGTTGATGTTCGTAGTATTCCTGCAAGCAAATACACTCCGCAATTTAACAAAGAACCTCTTAGTGCATCTCTGAAACGAAATAACATCGCCTATATGCATTTTGGCGAAGAGTTCGGAGCGCGGCGCACAGATGCTTTGGACGAGTTCAACAATGTTAACTTCGAAAAGGCTGCTAACACGGAGAACTTCCAAAGAGGCGTGGAGCGCATCATGAATGGGTTGCAGAAGGGGTATCGTATCTCCTTCATGTGCTCCGAAGCAAACCCGTTGGAGTGCCATCGTTTTGCACTGGTCTCGCGCTACTTCTTTGAGCACGGCATGAATGTGTTGCACATCATGCGCGACAAGGAACAAGATCCGACTACGGGCACCTTTACCAAGTCGCACCAGGAACTGCAAAACGAGATGATTGCCGAGTATGTCAAGAAGAAAAAAGTGCCTGCCGTTTGTCCTCCGGATATGTTCGGTGAGAATGAAGTTACACCGGAACAGCAAATCATCATGGCTTATCGTCAAAAAAATAAAGAAATAGCATATCATCAACAAGAACCGGAATATTATGATTAACTTATATACCATCGGCTTTACCAAGAAAAGCGCAAAGGAATTCTTTGAACTCCTCAAAAAGAACAACGTCAAAACGCTTGTTGATGTCCGTATCAGCAATAGTAGCCAGTTGGCTGGTTTTGCTAAAGGTAGTGACCTCATCTATTTCTTAGACCAGATTGGCGGTATCAAGTATCGTCATATCACGGACTTTGCACCAACTAAAGAACTATTGAGCGACTATCGCGCCGGTAAAGTGGATTGGAATGAGTATGAGAAAATATTTGCTGACTTGATGCGCAAACGTCGTATCAATGAGCGATATAACGTAGCTGATTTCGACCAATGTTGCTTCCTGTGCAGCGAAGAAACTCCGGAGCACTGCCATCGTCGTTTGCTGGCAGAGCATCTGCAAAAGCAAGCTCCGGATGATGTACAAATCAAACACCTTATCTAAACCATATCACTATGAGTAAATCTAAGTTTTTCCTTTGTTTAGCTAATTCCTATAAGCACGACAACCGTTGTTTAGCAGGAGTTCTCGTTAAGCCTAATTACAACGGAGGCTACGACATTATCCAAGACGATTGGGGACATCCAATATGGTTCCGCCCTATTAATCGTTGGACAGATGCCGGAGCTATTCCGAATGACGAGGCGGAAGGTATTGACTTCTTCGATGTGATCGAAGTGAAAGACCCGGAACCATGTCCGGATGGAGCGCAGCAAGAGAACCATTATTATTCGTCTCTGTCTTATGATGGACATATGGAGATGGATAAAGCGCTTCTCAATCTCCTATCAAGGACGAATCGAAAAGTTCTGTTCGGAAATGCCTATAACGCAGTATCGCATGATTACTACGAGCGCCTGGAGTATTCGATACTCATGATTCATGCTTCTGATGTTCGTTGCTATTTGAAACAACGTGTAGATAAGCAACCGCAACCGCGCATGGAGTTCACTTTCAATGGCAATGAGTATGATTTCCCTATTACCGACCCGGATTTCCGACATCTATTAGAGAATGACGAAGACGAAGCCAATGCGGCATCGGAATATTATCTCACACTTTCGCTCGGCGCCATCTGTGATGATAAGCACTTCAAGTTAGTGGCTGGTGTTATTATGTATGATGACGATAATGATTTGAGCAATATTCCTGAATCGGCACATGAGTCATATAGACTATACAAGCAAGGGTTGTCTATTGTTCAGATTGCGAGACGCAGATTAACGAAAGAGGATACAATTGCAACGCATTTAGTTCCTTTCGTTGAACGAGGACTTATTGAACCGGAAGAACTGGTTCCAAGTGAGCATATTGAGAAAATTCGTCGCTATCAACGCCAGCATCCCTATGAGGATCACCTCAAACCGTATTTTGAGGCTTTCGATGGCGAAATTAGCTATGCAAGCATCAAAATCGTCCTCGCATCAACGAAAAATAAATAACTTGTGCAGTATCTCTGCACACTAAGGAAGTACTTTTGCACCGGATTTGAAAAAAACAACCTAACAAACCAAAAACCGAACAACTATGGAAACAACACAAAACGCAACAAATGCAATGGCAGTAGAAAATACGAAAGACTTCTTGACCACTCTGTTCAACTTTCAGGACAAAGTGCGTGGTAAATCAAATGTCAAATTTGATACGCCTGCATTTTTAGGATACTTGTATCAAGAGGCAGCTGGAAGTGAAGCAGATCCCGAAGTATTAAGAATACTTGGGGTGAATCACTTTGACCATTCCCAGATTACGAAGGAAGATGTGGATACCTTCATTCAAATGGGGAATGAATTGGTGGACTACGTATTAAAAATACGTCGTTTTAGTCTGAACTATGCTGCCACTCTGTCTGACGAACTGCAACAACTGGTGATGCGTGACCTGATGCACATATCTGAGAAAAGCAGAGTGTATCTGCCCTTTGCCGGTATAGCATCCTTTGCGGATATATGTCCAGAGGCTTCCTATGTAGGAGAGGAAATAGACGAGGAGATTTGGGCATTAGGCAAGATTCGTGCTTTCTTCAGAAAACAGAATAATGTCCATATTGCGTTGACGAACAGTATGGACTGCCTTGAGAAATACGATACTATCGTAGCAATGCCTCCATTCGGATTACGCGGCGATAGAAGCAGTGCGGCAATAATAGAATCGCTCTATAGTCGCCTTAACGATGGCGGTATGATGGCTATCGTTGTACCCGCAGGTTTCTTAATTGAGGCATCCAACAAAGCCGGACGCGTCAAGAAGATTCTGTTGGAAGAACACGCACTCTATCGTATCGTGCTATTGCCGGGAGATTTGCTCGCCAATACATCCATTAGTATTGCCGTCCTCTTAATTCAAAAGAACGGAGGTGGTGACACGATTACATTGACCGATTATTCCGACTTCATTAAGGATAACCGCAAGTACGGTACCTTATGTAAGTTAGATATGGAAGCGATTGAGGATGCGGAGAAAACTGCTCTGTTGCATGAGCTGGAAGATACAACTCCAAAGGCACGATTCCAAATTCGGATGAAGACCGATGATTTGTTGCATGATGATGCGATAAACATCAATCCGAAGTACCACATCAATCGTACTCATGTGCGTACGCACCAGATAGAGGATATGCATTACGTGCTTTTGGGCGATTTGGTAGAGATATACGAAAGAGCCAATCTGATTGGCGGTGGCGTGTCTGTACCAATGGTGCGTATCCAAGATCTGGCTGACACTATTCTCACCGGCAAGAAAGACTTCTTGGATTTGGAAACAGAAGAACGTAAAGAGAATAACATTCCTCTGCTGATGGAAGACAATCTACTGCTGGTTGGATTAGTCGGCAAGACGTTGAAACCGACTATCTTCAAACTCACGGCAGGACATCAGATAGCCTATTCAGATAATATAGCTCCGCTGCGGCTCAAATCTTCAATGGTTTCCATTGAGTATTTGCAATGCGAGTTGGCGAGTGATTTTATGTTGGAGCAAATCCTCGCGCATCAAGTAGGCGGTGGTCGTCAGTTCATCTCCCGTAAGAACCTACTAAAACTCTATGTTCGAGTACCGAAGATTGAGGAACAGCAAAAACGGATTGTGGATGAAAGCAGAGAGATTTTGTCTAACAGTCTCATCCAGCAACTTGGTATTGAGAACGCGGAGCTGAAGAACGAACGTTATAATGAGTTCGTGCGTGAAATGCGTGTTCGTAAACATGCGATAGGGCAAGTGCTCAACGAACTGAACCCTGCGATAAACACGCTGCTGCGATTCGAAAAAAAGAACGAAGGCGTTCTGCGTGGTTCAGACATCATATCCGAGCGCTTCGGATATACGGTTGATGACTACCTACAAAAATTGCGTTTCTTGGCCAACAAGATAACTACCATGGTTGGTTCTCTAACCAATGAGTATGTACCTAAAAGTGAAATGCAGAAGTACAATGTTGTACAAATGCTGGAAGAGTACAAGCAGAATCACTCCATTGAGGACGGATTTGAATTGGTTATCAAACATGGCTATTTTGCGTCCGAACTACATGTCCCGGCAGGTATTGAGTTGCCCGATGGTAGCATAACGGAAGAGATCAATATATCCCCAGATGATTATTGCGACTTTTGGAGCATAAACGTCTGCAAGGAAGATTTCTTCCAAGTTCTTGATAATATCGTAGCCAATGCTAAACGCTATGGATTTACGGAAGAGCGTCCAGACTACTGCATCTGTTTTGAGATGGAGGATATACGCGATTCAAAAAATCCGATGGTGGCCATTCACGTTAAGAACAATGGCAATCCTCTTCCTGTGGGAATCAAGCCGGAACAGGTGTTCATGTACGGCGAAGGTTCATCCCAATGCACCGGCATCGGCGGTTGGCAAATCAAGCAAATCGTTGAAGGTATGGGTGGCAAAGTTGAATTGCGCACCTATGAGGATAATGAGGAGGGATTCACAATTGACTATGTGCTTTCCTTCCCAGATACGTCAGTGGTTGTTTTAGACGAATAGGAGTATAATATGAAATACAAAGTATTGTGGATTGACGATAAGCCCAACGATCCATTTATTGTTGAGGCGGAAAGTTATAACATGGACATCCATGTTGAGACCTGTTATAACAAAGGTATTGAGTGGCTGCGTGTCAACAGAGACATCTGCATGGCTGTTATTTTGGACGTGAAATGCAAAATCACCGATGATCCTAATGAAGGTGATAGAAGCGATGCATTCAAGGAGAAAAGGGATGAAATATCATTCTTGTGCCAGCAAGATTATATAATCCCATGGTTTGTCTATACAGCAGGTGATTTTGAAGGCGTTGAGGAATTGAATTTTCTTCCGATAAACAAAATCTATGTACCAC
>Ga0265298_10009641_pt1 | contig 11481 bp, 10 predicted proteins | sample AusTroGonzalo_MG_3_FD_193486 | JGI IMG/M metagenome (GOLD analysis project Ga0265298, IMG submission 193486) | Bovine rumen microbial communities from tropical cattle in Woodstock, Queensland, Australia - Gonzalo_01 | ecosystem: Host-associated > Mammals > Digestive system > Stomach > Rumen ...
CGAACGCGTAGATGGTGCCGAACTCCGGGTGGTTGTACGTCGCGTACTTTTTAAGGGCCGATTCCACCTCATCGGCCAGCGTAAGGCACTGGGCGGCGAGGTCGTCCCGCTTGTTCACGTCCGTGAGGATCTCGGCCGCCTTCCTGAGGGAAGTCACCGCGAAGAAATTGGACGGAACCAGGAACTGGAGCGTCGTGGCGTCGTCCGACGGACGGAAGGAAGACACGATAAGGCCGACGGGATTGACGGGCGTACCCAGGCCGCCGTTGCTCAGCGAGTCATAGGACCGCGCCGTCTTCCGCATGAACGTATAAGGGCCGACACCCTCCTTCCGCTGCTGTTCGCGGAAAGTCTTGAGCGTATTCCCGATGGTTTCGATCCACAGGTCGGAGAAGATGGAGCTGTCTCCGGATACCTTCCAATACGCGTACGCGAGGCGGATGGGATAGCAGTGGGAGTCGATCTCCCACTTGCGCTCGTGCACGCCGGGCTTCATGTCGGTCATGTCCGTGCTCCAGCCGCCTACCTTGTCCGTTTCCTTATAGAAAGCATTGGCGTAAGGATCCAGGCAGATGCACTTGAACTGGCGCAGGATCACGCCGGCGATGAGGTCCTTCAGTTTGGGATCCTCGTTGATGAGCGTGAGGTAAGGCCAGACCTGGGCCCCGGAATCGCGCAGCCACATGGCGGCGATGTCACCCGTATAGACGAAGGTATCGTTCTCGCCGACCGGATGGATGGTCGTATCCAGCGTGTTGGGGAAGCAGTTGGCAAACATCCAGGCCAGACGGTCGTTTTCCAGAAGCCTGGTCACTTCCTTGATCTTCGCCTCTACGGCGGTGGAAACGAACAGTCTTTCGCTTTTGGCGGGACGCTGCGATTTGTACTTCTCGGCGTGGCAGACCGTGGCGGTCGCGACGCATAAAATCAGGGCAAGATAGATAGGTCTTTTCATTTTAGTGCATAAAAAGTTGTCGCAATATTAGTCAAATTATCCCCTTCGGCTTGTTTCATTTTGTGACAAAAATGCATTATTTATGCACAAACAGCCCTAAAATGTTTCTTCCGTCACAAAATGACACTATCTTTGTCCCGCTAATTCTAAAAACGAAGACAATGAAGGTTTCGACTATCGCGACGGTCCTGGGACTGGCCTTTTTCTCGCTGAACGCATCGGCCACACGCTTCAAGACCATCTCCTCGCAGGAAGGCATTTCCAACAACGCCATCTGCGCCATCCACCAGAATACCCTGGGGCATCTGTACATCGGAACCATGGACGGCCTCAACATCTGGGACGGCAACAGCCTCAAGACCTTCGTCGCCAAGGACGGGAAGAACTACTTCTCCGGCAACCAGATCAAGTATATCATTCCCGGCAACGACGAGCACCTGTACCTGCAGACCAACTACGGCACGGCCCGGCTGAACATGATCAGCGGAGAGGTGCGTTTCTTCGACCAGCTGGCCTTCAGCATCGTCAACGCCGTCACGCCGGACGGCAACTTCTTTTCGATTAGCAAGAATAAGGTGCTCGGGTATCTGAATACCACGACCCTGGAGCAGGTTTCCTATCCCGACATCAGCTTCGGCGAAGGAGAGACCATCAAGCAGATGTTCCTCCTGGACGACGGCCGCCTGTGCATCTTCACCGCCAAGGACACCTATTATATCAGCTTCGACGAGGGAGACTCCCCCGCAATCCGCAAGATCGAGAATACGGGCGTCGGCTGCCTCTTCGTCACGGCGCGCCACGACGGCCGCCACCTGGCCGTCACGGCCGACGGAAGGCTGCTGCAGGTAGATGGCCGGGACGGAAAGATTACGCAGCTTTCCACTATCGCATCGGCCCTCCTGCGTTCCGACAGGATCACCGGCATCATCGGCGAGGAAGGGGGCTGCCTCATCGGCTTCATGCAGAACGGCGTCATGCGACACCGCTACGGCGGCGCGCAGCTGGAGAAGACCGACATCCAGTGCGGCGTCTTCTCCATGATCCAGGACCGCTTCCAGCCCATCGTCTGGGTGGGTACGGACTGTAACGGCCTCATCCGCTGGTGCGACAAGGCCACGGACATCTCCTGCATCCTCTTCGACCGCCTGCCCTACTCCATCGAGATGCCCATCCGAAGCATCTGCCTGGACCGCGAGGGAGATCTCTGGCTGGGCACGAAGGGCGACGGCCTGTACCGGATCCGGCGTTTCTCTCCCAAGGGCTCGTTCGACATGAAGAATACGGACCGGTTCACCACGGAGAACAGCGCCATCCGGAACAATGCCATATTTACTATTAAGGAGAGCAAGAAGGACTTCCTTTGGATGGGCGGCGAAGGACGCGGCCTGTACGGGTATTCCTACAAGACGCACCGGATAGAGGCAGTTAAGGGCGGGGAAAGCTTTTTGAAAGTCCACGACATACTGGAGACGGACGGGGATGTCCTGTGGGTGGCTACCGACGAACAGGGCTGCTACCGCTGCCGGTTCCGGATGGCGGGCGGGGTTCCGGAGATTACCGAAATCCAGGAGCTGAGCTTCGTCAAGCCTTTTAGCCGGGGTTCCTCGGTGTTCTCCATCGCCATGCAGGACGACTCCACCCTCTGGTTCGCCAGCCGCGGCAACGGCGTACTGGCCTATAACATGAAGACCGGGCAGTCCCGCGTGGTGCAGTTCTCCACGGACGCCGGCCTGGCCGTCAACGAAACCTTCTACGCCGCCAAGGCCAAGGACATGCTGTTCGCCACCGGCAACGGCATGGTGGCCTACAGCCCGGCCACGGAGTCCATCACCATCCCCGATTACGTGCCCCAGAAGGCCATCCACTCCATCCTCCCCGACGGGAACGGCAATATCTGGATCACCACCAACTCCGGCATCATCTCCCTGGACGGGCACTTCCGCTACCGCGCGTCCTTTGACCGATTCTCCGGCATGGAGGTGCTGGAGTACTCGGACGGCGCCTGCTACCGGGATCCCCGCACGGGGGCGCTCTTCTTCGGCGGCATCAATGGGTTTACGGTGATCGACGAAGCATCGGCCTGCAATGATACGCCCTCGGAGTATATCCCCGACATCCACATCACCAACTTCATCCAGAACAACGAGTATTCGCCCATTTCCGAGAAGACCAAGGACGGGAAGCTGCGCATCCCCTACTCCAAGTCCATCTTCGCCATCGAGTTCTCCCTGGTGGACAACCTCAACTACCCGGACTACCGCTTCAGCTACAGGATCGACGGGTACGACGACAACTGGACCACCAACAACAGCAACATCATCTATCTCCCCTCCCTGAATCCGGGAGACTATACCTTAAGGATCAAATACCTGAACCAGGCCACGCAGTTCGAGAGCGGGGAATACAGCCTGGATATCTACATCATCCCGCCGGTGTACAAGCGCTGGTGGGCCAAGATGATCTATCTGCTCATCCTGGCTTATCTGGTCTATCAGCTGGTGCGGTACATCCGCCACAAATACACCTCCATGAAGGAGCGCTACGAGAAGGAGATCATCAAAGTCAAGAACGAGACCACGAGCGCCATCACGGAGGAGCTTTCTGTGCAGATCACCTTCATCCTCGGCCTTTGCCAGCAAATCCGGCAGCAGACGCCCAGCAACTCCGACGTCGCCGGCAAGGTGAACCTGGTGGAGTACAACATCGCCCGCATCAACCGCACCCTCCAGATCCTCAACGACTACAAGGGCATCTCCGAAAGCGCCCCCGGCGAGGTCACGCTCATCCCCGTGAGCCAGATCGCCGGCGAGCTGCTGGACATCATGAACTTCAACTCCAACAACCGGGAAGTCACCCTGCTGCACGAGATTGAGAAGGACATCATCCTCTCCATCAACAAGGAGGCTTTTCTGACCATGTTTAATACGCTGATTTACAAGTGCATCTCCATTGCGTCCGGGAAGAAGGAAGTCGGCCTGTCGCTGCGCCGCCGGGAGAAGGGCGGTATCGTCATGCACGTGACGGTGACCCTGGACGAGGCGAAGTACGCCGAGACCGTGGCGATGATGGAGAAGGGCAGCTTCGAGCTCATGCTCTGCAACAAGCTGGTCACCGAGATGCACGGCCACCTGCGCCACAGCTACGACGCATCGGCGGGCGCCATGGTCCTGGACATCGAGATTCCCCAGCAGGACCCCGGCGAGCGCCTCCTCCCCTACGAAGCCTCCTCCCTCGCCGAAATCCAGTTCCCCGTCCAGATGAAGGCCGATCTGCACCTGGACAAGATCTGCCTCATCAGCGCGAACAAGGAGGTCTCCTCCTTCCTCAAGTACTTCATGTCGGAGAAATACAACGTGCAGGCGTATGCCCTGGCCGATGCCGCCCTGGTCGACATCCCGAACCAGATGCCCGTCGCCATCATGTACGACGTCACCTCGATGATGAACTCTTTCGGCCGCTTCATGGAGAAGATGAAGGAGAACAAGCGCACGGGACACATCCCCGTCATCGCCCTCACTTCTTCCCTCCAGGTAAAGGAAAAGGAGGAATGCATGGCGCAGGGGGCCGATCTGTGCATCACCTTCCCCTTCAACATGGATTACCTGCGCGCGGCGCTCGAGAAGATGCTCAACAAGCGCGAAAGCATGGCCGAGTACTACAACTCCCCCATCAGCACCTACGTCGTGGACGAGGGCAAGGTCCTCCACCGGGACGACAAGGAGTTCATGAACAGCCTCTACCGGATCATCGACGAGAACCTCTCCAACCCCGGCCTGAGCGCGGCGATGATGGCCGAGAAGATGGGCCTTGGCACCCGCGTATTATACAGAAGACTTGCCGGGATCACCGACAAGTCTCTGCATCAGATGATACGGGAAGCCCGTATGGAAACGGCTGCCAAACTGCTCTATTCCTCCAAACACACGATCGACGAGATCATGTACCGGGTAGGCTACGACAACCGCAGCACGTTCTACCGGAATTTCAAGGAGGCCAAGGGCATGACGCCCAAGGAATACCGGGACGGCATCAAGGATGACGTCCTGGCTACTCTTTCGTAAAGATCACGGCAAATCCGCCGCCGGGAGCCATGTGCATGGGCAGGGATTCCTGGGCCGATACTTTGGCTTCCGAGACGATGAAGTCGTCGCCGTAGCGGTCTGCGTTGGCGCCGTCGCGGTAGATGATGGCTTTCCAGGAACCTTCTCCCAGGAAGGACAGATCCACGTTCACGTCACGGGCATCCCAGTTGGTGATGCCGCCCAGGTACCAGGCGCCGTCCTTCTGGCGGGCCATCACGATATATTCACCTACGCGGCCGCAAGGAACGAACGTCTTGTCGAACACGGTAGGGATGGAAGCGATGTAGGAAGTGGTCAGGGGCTCCTTCTCGTACAGGGAGGGAGAGTCGCAGAGGATACCCAGCGGCTGGTCCACGACCACGTAGAGAGCTACCTGGTGGGAACGCGTACCCTGGCTGGCGCCGGCGCGGGCGACGCGCACGGGCTCATGACGGGCGGCGCTGCGCATGGCGCCGGGGGTATAGTCGGTGGGGCCGCTCACCTGGCGGATGTAAGGGAACGTAACGTCATACAGCGGCATATCCAGGTCTCCACGGCTCAGGTTCTCTTCACCATATACACCCTCGAAGCCCAGCAGGTTGGGGAAAGTGCGGTTCAGGCCGGCGGGCTTGTACATACCGTGCAGGTCCAGCACCAGCTGATGGTCGGCTGCGCTCTGGGCCAGAGCGGTAATCTGTTTCACGGTAAGCTGGTCCTGTCCGTCAAAGAAGTCCAGTTTGAAACCGGCCACGCCCAGGGCCTTGTAATGATCGAACACCTTGTCGATACCCAGCATATCCACCAGGCCGCCGGTGCCCCAGAGAATGAGTTTCACCCCCTTGGAAGCGCCATAGTCGCACAGGGCCTTGATGTCTACCTCGGGAACGGGATTGAGCATGTTGGGAGCGTCGTACCAGCCTTCGTCCAGAATCACGTACTTGAGGCCATAGGTGGCGGCAAAGTCAATGTGATGCATGTAGGTGGCGGTATTGATACCGCAGGCGAAGTCAACGCCCGTGAGCTTGAAGTCGTTCCACCAGTCCCAGGAAGAGTAACCGGCCGTAATCCAGGAGGTATCCTCAATGCGGGAAGGCGTGCCCAGCAGCCAGGAAAGGTTGTTCACGGGAAGATCCTTGTCTTCCGGAGCAAAGCCGATGATACGCCAGGGGAAGGAACGGGTGCCGCTGGTACGGGCAATGATGTCACTGTAGTCGGAGCGGCGCTGGTTGTAACGCCAGGAATACTTGAAGGCGTTCGGGATGGGCGGGAAGACGGCCGACCAGCAGTCGGCTTCCGTCTGCACGTACATGCCCGGATAGTCCAGAATATCGGCCTCCATCAGCAGGAGGTTGCCTTTCTCTGCGGTGCGGGTAAGGATGGGCAGGAAGGCATAGCAGTTATCGCGAACGGCTTCTCCGGCTTTTACAACGGTATATTCGCTCTCGAAGGAGCACTCGTACTTGTCGTTGGAGCGGAATCCGCCGTGCTGGTACGGGATGTAAGAGTCTGCGATGCCACTGGTGTGGAACTCCACAATTTCATTGCGCACAGTCAGGGAATCCTTCAGGGAAGTCACAAAGCGGTAGGCTACGCCCTCATCGTAGGCGCGCAGCTCTACGGCGTAACCGCCCTTCATCTGCAGGGTAAGGGCATTGTATTCTTCCGGAATGCTGCTGTGTCTGTAAAGAGGCGTCTCAACGGTACCGCGTACACGGGACTTGACGGCACGGCGCACAACGGCCTTGTCTCCCAGGATCTGGGTACCGCCACCGGGCAGCACCAGTTCCATCCCCAGGCGGTTGCCGCTGGAAACAGATACACCGTCAATGGAAAGGGACCAGGTGGTCTGGGCGCCGCAATCCACGCGAAGAGCCAATCGTCCCGAAGGACTTACTACCTCATAAGGTTTCGCCTGAAGCGTGAAGGCGGAGAGGAGTAAACACAAATAGGAAATGCAGTGTTTCATAAAAATAGTTTTATTTGTTCTTAGGAAGTTGGGAGATTGGGACTTACAAATATACTCAAAATGGCCGTAACACCCAAATAAAATTAGTATATTCGCAAGACTATGAGCAAAGCAGCACAACTCTTCCAAAAGTGGATGGACAGCAGCCTGGTCCTCCGCATTCTGATTGGTCTTGTCATCGGCGCCATTTTGGGGCTTACGCTCCCGGGATGGACCTGGATTGGCATTCTGGGGCAAATCTTTGTCAGCGCCCTCAAAGCCGTGGCACCTGTGCTGGTGGCTATTCTGGTAATGGCTTCCATCGCCAAGGCGCACGGCGGGCTGGGCTCCCGTTTCGGGACGGTCATCCAGCTCTACATTGTAAGTACCCTTACGGCTGCTTTCGTAGCGGTGGCGGGCAGCACGCTCTTCCCCGTCACACTGAAACTGCAGGACATGGCACAGGGCAATGCGCCCAGCGCCCTTTCGGATGTGTTCGGCAATCTGCTCACCAACCTGGTGTCCAATCCCCTGGCCTCTATTTCATCGGCCAACTATATCGGCATCCTCTTCTGGGCCGTCCTGCTGGGACTGGGCCTCAAGGCGCTGGCTAAGCCCGCCACCATCCAGGTGGTCTCCGACTTCGCCGACGTGGTGGCCCTCATTGTCAAGTGGATTATTCAGTTTGCGCCCTTCGGCATTCTCGGCCTGGTGTTCAGCGCCGTCTCCGAGAGCGGCCTGGAGATTTTCACAACTTACGGCCGCCTGGTGCTCCTTCTGGTGGGCTGCATGGCATTCAACACGCTGGTCATGAACCCTCTGTGGGCGTTCATGGCTACCCATAAGAATCCTTATCCGCTGCTGTGGGCCTGCCTAAAAGAAAGCGGCCTCAACGCGTTCTTCACGCGTTCATCGGCCGCTAATATCCCCATCAACCTGGCCCTTTGCAAGAAACTGGGCCTGGACGAAGATTTCTATTCTGTGAGTATTCCGCTCGGCGCCACCATCAATATGAACGGGGCTGCCGTCACCATCACCGTCATGACCATGGCGGTAGCGCATACGCTGGGCATCGAGGTGAGTTTCGTGGCTGCACTGGTGCTGTGCATCATCGCCACGCTGGGTGCCTGCGGCGCTTCGGGCGTAGCGGGCGGTTCCCTGCTGCTCATCCCCATGGCCTGCTCGTTCCTGGGAATCGGCAATGATATCGCCATGCAGGCCGTTGCCGTCGGCTTCATCATCGGCGTCATTCAGGACTCCGTAGAAACCGCCCTGAATTCCAGCGCCGACGCTTTCTTCACCGCCACCGCCGAATTCAAGGAAAGAGCGAAGAACAGCTAGCTCAGGAGCTTTTTCACCACCGTAGAGATGGTGCGACCGTCCGACTGGCCGGCGAGGGCCTTGTTGGCGGCACCCATCACCTTGCCCATGTCCTTGATGGACGTAGCGCCCACGGCTGCGATGATTTCCTTGACCTTAGCCTCAACCTCGGCCTCGGAAAGCTGCTTCGGCAGGTATTTCTCCATGACGGAAGCCTCGGCCAGTTCATTATCGGCCAGCTCCTGCCGTCCGGCGGCGACGAACTGCTCGGCCGCCTCCTTGCGCTGTTTCACCAGCTTCTGGATCATCTTCTGAATATCACCGTCGGTTACTTCCTTTGAGCCACCTTCGGCGGTTTTGAAAAGGAGAATCTCGCCCTTGATGGCGCGCGTGGCGTTCAGGGCAACGGTATCCTTGGCCTTCATCGCGGCCTTGATATCTTCCTGTATTTGCTCTTCGAGTGTCATATATAAAATGAAATTTCTATACTACAAAGTTATAAATTTTGCCGTTAAGTTGAATTGTAGTAAATTTGAAAAAAATTTAAAATGAACTTTAACGGCATAATAGTAGGGGCGGCTGTCTTCCTCATTATCGGAATCTGCCACCCCATTGTGATCAAACTTGAATATTATTACGGAAAGCAAAGCTGGTGGGTACTGGCCCTGGCCGGCGTCATCTTCTCCGTTGCTTCCCTGTTCCTGGCCAGTTTCCTCTGGTCCACCATCCTGGGTGCCGCCGCCTTCTCCTGCTTCTGGGGCATTCATGAAATCCTGACCCAGGAAAAGCGCGTTCTCAAAGGCTGGTTCCCCGAAAACCCCAAGCGCCACGCCTATTACGAGCGCAAGCGCAAAGAGCTTTAGAAGTTCAGGGCGAATCCTACACCGTTAGCCTGTACACCAAAGTCCAGTTCCGGACGGAAGCTGTAGCCGTGAGAGCTGTTGTAGCTGGCAATAGCTTTCTTGGCCTTATTCATACCAATAGCGTAAAAAGGCACGCCAATCAGGGAAATACAGCCGCAGGTAATGTATACAGCGCCATTGCTCCTCTTACCAGTAATGAGAGAAGCTGCGAGGTCTCCCAGCGCGTAACCGATACCAAAGCCAATCAGGCCTCCACCGATGTAGCTCAGCGTATTGGCCGAGCGGTACATGGCCTGCTCTTCCGGCGAAAAATACATTGGCAGCATGGCTTCGTTGATCTCCATGCCACCAACAGTTATCTTGCCACTCCAGACATTCAGATCCATCTTTCCTTCCGGAATCTGATACTGGGCATAGGAAGCCGTGGCCGAGACCAGCAGCACTGCAACAAGAACGAGTAATTTTTTCATAGGTAACAAACGTTTATTAGATTAGTCAGTGTGTAAAGTTACGCAAAAAAATTTAAATAAACGCAGTCCCTTTCTTCCGGGTCATCACCAGTCCCAAAGCGATGGCCAGAAGAGCAATCGGCAAAAACAGGTACGAGCGGTAGTTCTGCAGGAACAGACGGGCGCTGTCCAGCAGGCCGTCCCCCACAGTCTCGGGGTTCACCGGGAAGAAGTAAGCCAGCGTAGCCACGCCAACGCCCACAATCAGCCCGAACACCAGCGCCAGAATCAGCGCCTTGCGCATGCGGCAGCTCTGCCGGTCCACTTCGCCCTTGATACCCTCCACAGCCTCCAGCCGGTGACGGGTTTCCAGAAGGAATGTAGGATCCTCCTTCACAACGGGTTTATTCTCCCTCAGATATTGTTCGATGTCTTTCATAAGCTGATGTGTTCTTTAAGGTGTCCCCTGCCGCAGGAAAGGTGGTACTTCACCGTACCCGCCGGGATGCCGAGGATGGCCGATATTTCTTTCACGCTCTTGTCTTCGAAGTAGAACAGCACAATAGCCGCCTTCTCCTTCTCCGGAATGCGGTCCAGCGCCTGGTAAAGCTGCTGGTAGTGGAACGATGCGTCGGAGGCATCGCCCGACTGCACGGAGAGGGCTTCCCGACTCTCGAGCGAGGCGTAATCCTTGCCGGGCTTCCGGCAATGGTCAATATAGCAGTTGTACGCAATCCTGAACAGCCAGGTGCTGAACTTGGACAGGCCGAGGAAATTGGCCGATGCCACATAGGCGCGTACCAGAGCGTCCTGGGCGATGTCGTCCGCCAGGGCATCGTCGCCGCAGCACAGGCCAAGCAGGAACCGCCGTAAGGGCTCCTGCTCTGCCTTTACCAGGCTGATGAAACGCTCCTGATTCATGCTTACTTAAGCTCTTTTTCTTCAGCTTCGAGTTCCTTGGCAAGAAGCTTCTTGCCAGCCTGATAGGAGATGAAAAGGCCGATACCCACTGCGAGCATTACCACGCCGGCGAAGGGCAGGATACCGGAGAAAGCGAAATGGATGCTTCCGGGAAAGATCTGCTTGATGACATAGATCGTCAGGAAGCCGAATCCCATGAGGCCCGTGATGCAGGCGCCGGTGAGCTTGTCTACCATATCCTCCTTGAGGCTCTTCTTGCGGGGAGCGTCACTGGCGAAGATGGAGGGATCCAGCTGGACACCGGCCTCGATGGCTCTCAGCATCACTTCGGTTTTACGGTTGGTTTCGTTCTGCTTGGCGCGGCCGACGATAAATACTACGGCAACGGGAAGAACCACACAAATAAAGATGGGGACTAAAATGTTTTCCATTTTTGTATCAATTTAATTGTTTAACATTTCCCGCTTCAGGAGCGGTTTCATCCATTAGACGTGAAGCCGCACCGAAAGGTTGGAAAAAGTTGAACTTTTTTATTGAATTTCTTTTCCAAAGGGCAGAATGGACGCTGCAGCCATCTTGAAATGCTGCACGCCCCACGGAATACCCACAATCGTCACGAAGCACAGCAGCCCCAGAATCACGTGCAGTATACACACCTGCCACCAGCCGGTAAGGATCCACAGCAGGTTCATCAGCGTCGCCGCGCATCCCGCCGGCCCGGGCCTGTCCACCAGGTCATGCCCGAACGGCCACAGCGAGTACGTCCCCAGCTTGAACAATTGAACCCCGAAAGGAATGCCGATGATTGTCAGACACATCACCAGCCCCTCCACATAATAAATGGCGGCAATGACAATTCCGCCAAAAATCAACCAGATTAAGTTTCCAAGAATTTCCATAATACCCAATTCCCCCTCAAGAACCCTGCCAAATTATCGTGTCATCCCCTTCCCTTGTCCTCCACGAC
>Ga0265298_10009644_pt1 | contig 11480 bp, 26 predicted proteins | sample AusTroGonzalo_MG_3_FD_193486 | JGI IMG/M metagenome (GOLD analysis project Ga0265298, IMG submission 193486) | Bovine rumen microbial communities from tropical cattle in Woodstock, Queensland, Australia - Gonzalo_01 | ecosystem: Host-associated > Mammals > Digestive system > Stomach > Rumen ...
GTCTCCCGGCTACCGGCTATTTACGCACCCCGGGGGGAGGTCAGATCTTCTGGCCGAGCACCTGATGCCGGAACATATTGCTGCCCTCCCTCATGTAGTTGTAGAAGTAGTATGGTCTGTCCAGGTACGGCAGCAGTAAATGATTCAGATCAGGACGGCCGGCCTTGGTCAGTATCTGTTTCATGTAGGCGTCGTCCTCTCCCGGCTGGTAGTTCGGGAAGCGGAACTCCTGCACGAACTCATGGCGGAGTAAGTACTGCCACACCATGCTGAAGTAGTTGTACTGGAATTTGTCTGACCAGAACGGAATCCTCAGGATGTTCAGATCCTCTGCCTTTGCTTTGTCCAGCGCAGCCTTGATCGCGGTGCGTGAGAGCAGCCAGTCGTCCCCGTCCATGAACCAGATGTATTCACCCCGTGCCACATCCAGCGCAGCGTTCCTTGCCGGTCCGCAGCCTTGCGTGGTGCAGTCCATGATCTGGCAGGCAATCCTGCTCTGGCGGATTATGTCCTCGCTGTTGTCCGTGCAGTTGTTCAGCACGAAGATGATCTCGGCAGTGTAGCCGCCCAGGTTCTGGTTGGCCAGGCTCCAGAGCATTGGGTCAAGGTAGCCTTCCAAATTGTAGACCGGGATGATCACGCTCACATCTGGATTGCGTTCGAGCAGTGCCGGCATATTGATTCCCCCTCATTCAGTGTCCGCCGCATAGCGCAGGCCGGAGCGGAGTTGATCACCTCGTCGTAGCTCTGCGTGAACAGGTTGCCGAACACGCCTGTCATCCCGTAGTCCATGCAGCACATCAGGACGTCGCCATTCGGCAGCAGGACGTTGTGGTTCATGTCCTTGCCGGAAGTGATGCACCACAGGTTCCGGGATGGATCGATGTTGATGTGCGGCCTGCCTTCCACGTTGCCTGCCCGGTCGTGCATGAATGTGATCAGGTTGCGCTGCTTCAGGCACGGCACCACTCGCTCATCAATCCGTCCGTGGCAGGAATAGTTGTGGCAGTCCCACGCGGTCAGGACGTCGAGGTATTCTTCCGTGATCTGGAAGTGTGACCGTCCGTCACAGTCCGGCAGATGGATCGTCACCACATCGAAGCGGACATCCTTCAGCCGTTCGTAGTCGTCCATCGTCGCGCCTTGCAGTGTGGTGTACAGCGCGAGCGGTAAGCCTTTGCCGGCGGCGTACAGGATCATGTCGGTGCAGTGAACGTTGACGAACGGCTCGCACATCCCGGAGAAGTCGATCCTTGTTCCGGCTGGTACCTTGTCGATTGCCGCCATGTAGTCGTACAGGTCAAGGTACTTGTTTCCCTTGTAGCCATTGATCAGCATGGCCTGCGGACAGTCCGCGCAATAGATCGGGCAGCCGATGTGTGTTGTGATCTCTAAGCGTCCACTCATTCGCGCACCGTCACCCTTCCGAGCGGATCGACAGTGTATCGGCAGATCCTCGCTCCGTGTTCAATCGCGTGGCAGTTCCGGCAGACAAACTTGAGGTTGTCCCAGTTCAGAGTGACAGAAGGATCAGTGACGTTCTCCGGAGTGATTGCCACCTTGTGGTGGACGATCTCCCCCGGAGTGACCAGACCCTTCTTCAGGCAGTCCTCGCACAGGCCGCCGACCGATTTGAGGTACCCTTCCCGGCAGTGCTGCCATGCCTTTGATTTGTAGAATGTCGCCGCGTATTCCTGCATATCTCCCACCATCACCCGACCCACTAAATGAAAGGAGACCCAGCAACAGCCGGATCTCTTCCCATCTTTTGTAGCTTACAGTAAACCACATTATTAGACTGAACTTCTACTGAACTATTTAATTTTTTTCAGTTCCTGGAACGCATTTGGAATCTGTTTCCAGAGCCACCGCTCAGAGATCCCCATCGTGAACGCCACTTCTTCCCATGTGTACAGGTGGCATTTGTTGTCCTTGTCCACCCTCCACGTCAAGTAATACAACTCCAACATCTGCCGCTGCCTGCTGTTCCGTAGCTTGCTGATCAGCCGGTATGCCTCGGCCTCGCGCTGGAGCATGATTGCGATCTGCTTGCGAATGTCCTGCTCAAGGTCGGCCTTGGCGGACACCCGGTCAGCAAGAGGATCAGCGTCGCCGGACTCCTGCACGTTGATGTCCTTCAGCTGGATGGCGCGAGGCAGCAGGCTCATCTGGAGCTGTTCCAGTTTATCGGTCAGGATCAGGAGCTCGCGCTTCTCCTGCCGGCATTTTTTGAGCAGTGTCTTTGAAGTCAAATCCGTTCTCCTTCCACGCCCTGTTCCTTCGCGGTGAGTGTCGACATAAGGTCGATGCCGGTTTCGTCCAGGCATTTCTGCACGATGTCGTTGTACCCGACCGCCGCGTCATGCCAGAGGATCTGCGTCTCCTTCAGCACCCGGAGTATGCGCTCGTAGCCGAAGCCATAGTGCCGGTGGAGCGCGATGCAGAACGCCGCGTAAATCGTAGGTGCCAGCTCGTCGATCTTCCGGCGGAAGCGTTTCTCCTGTTCGATGTAGCGTCTATCCATCCTTACGCTCCCCGTAACTGCAGAAATCCCACGGATCAAACGGCTGAACATCGTGCATTTTGCAGAATCCGTTACATTCGTTCTTCGCCATTCCGTAGTGCTTGCAATCCCTACACTCTACCAGATCAAACGCCGGTACCGCCTCTACAGCATCATATTCCATGCCGAGTTCTGAATCTTTAATGGCCTGTAAGGCTTCTTCAAGACTTATATACTTCATCTTTCCGTTCTCCATAACTGCAATATGCAATTTCTTCAGGTCGGAGTATTTCAAACTGTCCGCAGTAACTGCCCCATTCTTCCCTGTGAAAAAACGCACAGTCCTTGCACCGCACGACCCTCACGATGTCCGGGTCTTCCGGCTGGGTGTATTGCAGATCATTCATTTCGTCTTGCATCACGCCCTCCTGTTCCATGCCTCAACTGCCTTTGAAACTCTTGAATATGTCCTTGGCAATCGTATCTCGCACCTTTTACATTTCACCGTTCCACGCTTTAATGGGTAGTAGACATTTGCTGTATACTGGCTTCCATGTTCACAGTAAACAGGCGTTGCTTCACCACCGCAGAACGGACACGGCTTAAGTTTCAGTTCGTCTTGCATCTCGCTTTTCTCCCTGTGGATCGGACAGTAGTCAGTATCATAAAAGTCGGAGTAACTGTGCGGGATGTCTGGGCATCTGATATTACTCGGGTGCCGTTCGCACCGGGCATAGCAACCTTTACGAGAGCAGAAGGTCATGTCATCGCTGTACCAGTCATTCATTTCGTCCTGCATGGTATTCCCCCAATTTTTTACCGCAAACCGGGCAGTATTGGATATTCCTTATGTAGTCAAATCCGATGCCACCGTCCCAATCAGCGGAAATATAAAGAGTATCGCCAGATTCCAGACCATATTCATTGCATACGCAGTTGTCATTCATCTCGTCCTGCATCGTCATGCCCTCCTACCCACATACACATCAGGATCAGTGCCGTTATCACGCCGCCGAGAAAGAAGCCGGCGAAGAATTTAATCATGGTTCACCTCCGTATAGGGTTTCGGAAGAGGCATCCAAGCCAGAACGATTTCATCATAGCCAGACCAATGTGGCCTCGGTTCCGGCAGAAAAATCCGAGTTTCCATTGTTACCCATTTGCCGTCCAGACGCTCTGCATACATATTGGCGTGATGATCCCAGAACTCATCCTTCGGCGGTTTTTCGCCCTGAACAATGTCTCTCCCTTTCCATTCCCGGTTAAAAATTGTTACCAGATACACATCCAGTTTCTCCGGCAGTCGTTCCGATGTCGGAATCCAATTACCTACATCTGGAGACTGCGCAAAATCAAATATGCTCATTTGTCTCTCGGCCATTTCCCCTTGCTCCTCTTCACCCCGGGATGCACCAGCTTCTCCTTGTCCCAGAAGTCGCGCTTCTTCCCCTTGATCTCGTCCAGCTTGCGCTTGTACTCGGCGAACCGCTCGCACCGGTCGTGGCAGGCCGGAACACGGTCCGGGCAGTCAAGGCAAGGAGACTCCACCCCGAAGGTGATCTTTAACGAATTGCTCCACTTCATACGCCGGCTGCCTTCCGGTAAACCGATTCCAGGGACTTGATTGCTGCCACGCTCATCTTCAGCGCGAAGTCTTCCGCTCCGGTGCCTTTGTACTTGTCGACTACCTTGTCGAAAGCATGGACAACATCGTCCCAGTATGCGTCATCTGTTCTCACGTCAACGACCTTCGGCTTAAATGCGTACCAGACGTCGATCATGGCTGTATGAAATTTTCTAAGTTCTGCATCGGTCATAATTCACCTCAAAACGGGATCTCCATATCATCTGCCGGAATGAACTCCAGCTGCTTGTCTTCTTCCGCAAAACAAGATGATTCGTAATCTTCTTCAGATTCTCCAACTTCGAAGATTCGTTTTGACTTATCGTTGAAATCCATGTCGAAGCCGTCAAAGTTAACTCTGCCTGTCAATCTGTTTTTTGTGACCTTCAATTTCCGTTTGCCTTTATCATCGGCATTTTTAGTCCGTTCATAAGACATGATCACGCCGGCCAGATTAGTGATCTCCGAAGAACCAAGAACATCGTCGTTTTCATCCGATGCGAATTTTGGATCCGTTTTCTTTTTGTGGGCGATCAGGAGAATCAGCGCATTATACTTCTGAGCCATCTGTGCCAGGCGTTTGCAAATGACCTCCTGTTTTTCAAACTTAGTCCCGTTCGAATCGGCTAAATCAATAGCGGTCATCAGATTGTCGATCAGGACAACACGGCAGCCGAACTGCGTGATGTAAGTTTCAACCACTTCCAGGAAACTCTTCGAAGATTCGCTTATAACCGATGTATCGTAGATATAGGCTTTGTCTTTGTACCACTTCCTGATTTTCTCGATGTTTGGTTCTGACAGCCGGTAGTTCGTATAATCCCCGACTTGCTCTCCGATAATTCTCTTAGCTCCGGCGATCTGGAAGTCCAGCCATTTTTTCACTTCACCTGCCGGCATTTCGCCTGAATAAATGAAGCTGTTATAGCCGTGTTCAAGTGCAGACTTCAGAATCATTGATCCTTCTGTACTTTTGCCTTCGCCGCGTTTCCCGGTCAGAATGTCCAGGTATCCGAACGGAAGGCCGCCGTTGAGCAGTTTGTCTACGTTCCGTATTCCAGTTGGAAGTCGTTCGGCCTGTTTGCTACTGTAAGAAATTTCTGACAGTTCCTTGACCTGATCCAGCATTTCCGGCCTTGCGTTATTGACCGCATCACGGACAGCCTCGATTCCGTACTTCTGGAGCAATTCATTTGCATCCTTGCAGCCACGATAGTCTTCCGGACGGACAGCCAGAATCGGACAATTAAATCTGCTTTTGATGTCCGGAAGCAGCGTCATGGCTCCGCGTTCGTAATCTCCAAAGACGACAATCTCTTTGAAGTTTTTCAGCCACTTCCAGCAGTGCGGCACCCAGGTCATTCCGTTTTTGCCAGTCGGGACCGATACAGCATTGTCGAAGCCGGCCGTCGCAACACTTAATGAATCAATCTGCCCTTCCGTAATGATCAGCCGGTCAAAATTGACACACTGTTTCATTCCGAAGAGAATCGCCCGGCAGTTTGCCTCGCACCATTCCTTGTTTTTGTCCTTCTTCGGATCAAAATCGGTCTTCCGGTACTTGATGAACTCAAGTTCTCCGTTTTCGTTGTAGAACGGGAATACCAGAATGTTGTCTGCATCCTTCTTCGTTGTGATCTCGTACAGTCTCGCAACTTCTTCGCTGATTCCACGCCCGGTCAGATATTTGATTGCAGGATCTGACGATTCTCTTTTTTCTTCCGGAGTCTTAAACCGTCTCCAGCTGTATGCCGGCCGTTCATATTCGCGGACATCTGTCCCAAGGTCGAATCCGAAGTCTTTGTGAAGCGTAAGCATATTTCCGCTGGCACCGCAGGATGCTCTCAGGCACTTGAATTGACCTGTTTTGAGATTGATGCTGAAAGTTGCTTTGTCCTTCCCGTCACCGTTGCAATACGGACACCAGACTGCCGTCAGCTCGTCTCTGTTGCTTTGTCTTGCAGCCTTCAAATTGCGTTCGCTAAAGAATCGTTCTGCATCTGCTCTGTCGAATTTGTAGATACCCATATTCTGTACTCCTCTATCGTCATGCCGTCGTCATCGTCTTCTTCGGCTGGAGCAGTTACCTGCTGCTCCATGCCGTTCAATGTCTCTTCTTCTTTATAAATACTTCTTGGTGTCGATTTCGTTGTCGATTTAGTATGTCGATTCGAACCTTTTGTGCTCTGGTAAACATCCCAATTTTCAATGGTTATAAGGCATTTCCCAGTCTGTCGATTTACCCTGTCGATTCGTATGTGAGGGCACTGTCGGAGAAAACTTCTTACTTTATCCCTCGACCACCGCCAACGCCGTGATAGAGCCAAAAACGAGGTCAAGATTTGTCCTGGAAGTATGTCGATGTCTTTGCCGTCTTCTTTCTCTTTCTCTTTTTTGTATGCTGCATTTAATAGCAGGTCTATCCATGCGTCTCTTTTTGAAAATGGTTCGCTCGACGTCCATATTTGGTCATAAAGAAGATTCCGATGTAGTTTTATCCATCCTTTTCTCGAACTCTCCATTGTTCAATCTTTCTTTCAAATCTCGGTAAAGGATCTCTCTGATGATCGGTCCGGAAGACTCCGCTTTGCAGAAGATCGGGACCAGGTTGTATCTGACCGTCCATGCCGCCAGCGATCCGGAGAACGCCGAAGCGTTAAACCGGCTCCTGTACTTTCCGTTCAGAAGGTTTTCCCATGTGGCGTCCTCTACCAGTAAGTAGATCCTTGCTCCATGATCGGAAGCTCTCTGCATCTCTGCTGCGAAGCGTTTCCGCTCTCTGGTAAAGCACATCGCCAATTCGTCCAGGTTCATCTTCCGTTCGATCACACATTTCGGAAAAATCCGGCTTGTTGTGTCATACAGATCCCCTTCCGGAAGTGTCACGTTGTAGGTATAGTCCCCGTAATCCAGGACGGCCTTCTCGGTCGGCACGCCGAAAGCCTTATACCTCCGGCGCGCCTGATCTGTCTGCTGTTCTCTGGAATCGTGAAGCACCGTCATCGTCTTGAGGATCTGTTCGGCCTCAAACGGGTTCAAAACGGGATCTCCTCCTCTTTTGAAGATTCTGGAACATTGATGAATCCGCTAATATCCTCTGCCTTCTTTTTGTTCAGGAGCCGATCCTGTGGAATCTTGTATTCGCCCTTCCGGATCTCTTCTATGGAAGTCACCCTGGCCACATTAGGAGTCATGCCGGTCATACCGTTGAACTCATACTCGCGATAGTTGAAGATCATGCCGACCAGCTTGTCTTTGAATTTGGTTTCATCCCAGTCGAAGTGGTACCCATCGTTGGAATCTTCCAGAGCGTTTGTGAAAGTCTTGAACCGGCGTTTCGTCCAGGTATCCTTTTCGGTTCCGTCGTCCTTAGGGACACTCAGTGTGTATACCCCGGACCACTTCTTATCCTCGTTGGTGTTCTGGTTGAATTTATCCTCGAAGAAGTTCTTAAATTCGCCTTCTGCAACATCGAAGGCAACCTTCACATACTGGCTGCCGTCGCTGTTATCTTCTGATTTCGCTCCGACGATCCGGCAGACATAGCCGCCTCTCGGAAGCTGCTTGGATTCGGTATAGGCCTGAGTGGTATTGAAGTCTTTAAATTCTTTGATCATTTATTATTACCTCCATATTTTACGGTGTTTCGCCATGTTCGAACCTGGCTTGTCGAGCCTTATCGTATGCCCGTTCAACTATTTCGACTTCGTCTATATAATTGCTGTCATCACCCCACAAATAGAACTTCCCATCATATCCAGCTGGATACGCCGCGAAATAATCGCCATCAATAAGCTGATAATTGAATGGACAAATGTCAGTTCCGTTCATCCCTTCATATGCCGATAAAGCATCTGCATCCCATGAACAATTTCGTTGTGGAATATTAGTAACTATTAAAATTGGATTTTCAGGCTCATACCATCCAAAAAATTCATCTTCTGTATGAACATGAACATTTGCAAATTCATTGATTTTTTCTGCATCTTCTTGAGTCATAAACCCCTTTACTTCGATATATAAATCAAAAGGGGTTTTATGGATTTCTCCTCGTTTCCCGTAGCATTTAACACGGAAATCAGGAAGATACATTTTCCCTGAAGGAAGAAAGAAGCCTTCTGGCTCGTATTCATATTTGACTCCAAGCGCATCAAAGAAAACGGCCCATCTTGCTTCCAGACGGCTGCGAAAACGATAGCCGTTATAGTATGTTTCAATGGGTTTAAGATCTGCCATTAGTATTCCTCCAGTGCTTTCAATACCTCGACCACATCATTCGGGATTTCATCTTGGTCAAATGCTCCGATGGGTGTCTTGACGGTGTTCCGATCTCCTCTGGTATGGAAGATGTACTCCCCGTCCTTGCACTCGGCCAGCAGGACCGTTGTCAGCTTGCTTTCCAGAACGATCTTCTCCAGCTTCCTGCCGTTGGTCCGGATGTGGGTGAACACGATCCCGTTTTCGTCAGACTCCGTGATGGAGTGAGCCAGGATGATCACCGTCAGATCGTCCCGAAGGGACAGGCTCTTGTCGAAGATCTCCCAGACATACTGCGCCAGATCAGTCCACTTCCCGTACCCCTGCACTTTTGCGTTCCGCATCTCTTCGGCGACCATGACCCCGTTGATCGTGTCGATCACAATGGTCTTGATGTGCTTCATGTCGTCCCTGCTGCTGATCATGCCCAGGAATCCGATGATGCTTTCCGGATCGTCAATCGCGATGTAGTTGCTGTGGGCCATGTCGCCCTTCTTGTAAACGTACTGGTTGCGCCACCCCTTCCAGGACAGGCCTTTCTTGTCACAGTCAAAATAGAATGTCGTTTTCGGGTCCAGATTGCGGCAGCTGGTCGTCTTGCCGGAACCGCTCTCCCCCATAATTCCAATTACTTTGCTCATTCTGCACCTCCGTCAGTCATGTACTGGATGTGGTAATCGTGGAAACATTCGGCGTGATGGAAATGTACGCCGTTCTTGGTGTCGATCCGGTAGTACTCCTCGCCCTCGATGATCGGCTCCTCGCAGTCATAGCAGAGCGGATAGCGCGGATCGTTTCTGTAGAACTTGTTGATCATCATTCGTCCAGGCCCTCCAAATAGCAGATTTCTTCCCTGCCGTCTCTGTAGTGGATGTACTTCCAGCCGTCAATGTGGATTTCGTAGTAGTCGCCGTCGCGTCCTTCGATTCCGCGATAGATAGACAACATTGCCCCTTTGGGGATGCCTTCCAGAATTTCAGATCTGATGTGTTTGCAGAATTCTTTGAAAAACTCTTTTGTCATGATATAATCTCCTTGTCCTTAGGAATTTGGCCTGTTCCCAGCAGGTCATTTTTCTTTTTCATAGCTGTAGTGCCACGCTTTCAAAGCCATCCGGCACGGTTCGCAGTAGTGGTACTGCGCGCGTTCCACCGTCTGGCCGTGATTCTGATCGTGGCAGACGAAGAACTCCTCGTACATCGGGTTGACAACGTAGACCTTTTTGCACCGGTCACACATCGCCAGCTTCAAGCCTTTAGACATCGCTCCCTCCTTCCTGGCATTCGTCCTGAATCAGCCGCACGAAGTACCCGATGCCGAACCCCATCGCGAGTACCAGTGCCACAAATCCGAAACTTGTTACAGTAGCCATTGTTTACCTCCTTCCTTTTACAACTTCGACAATTTCCCACTCTGACAGGTTCAGTGCCTCGGCCATGATCCTGATCCGCCCCAGCGTCATGTAGGCCTCCGGATGCGCTGTCCAGTTGTACCATGTGCGCTCCGTGATCCCGAACAGCTTCGCCATGTCCTTTGGCTTTAGGCCGTGATCCTGTACAAGACGCTGGATGCTTCTGCTCCTCATGTACCCTCCTTTACGACCATGAAATCGTTCGGTTCCTTGCCGATGGCGATGTAGATCTTCATATATTCATCTGCAAGCATGACCCGATTTTGCATGAGCATCGCGCACAAAGCGCATTGAGTAATCCCTGTTTTTTTGCTGATAACCGACTGCTTGATTCCCATTTCATTGATGTAATCCGCGATTCGTTTCTGGGCAGATGAACAACGTTTTTTTACCCTCTTTTTCCCCTTTAGTGGACTCGGCTTAGTAGAAAATCCGTTCAGCCGTCTGATCTTTTGCATACCCGGATCAACAGAGTTGTATCCGAAACGTTCATCGTATGTCTTCAGTTCGATCATCAGTGCTCTTTCGTCATCGAAATCCCCTTCGCGTAAGTATTCGAAAACAAAAGCGTTCTCTCCGTACCTGTCAAAATCTTCCTGTAATGGCTTATTGGAATGTCGATGTGAACGAAGGTTAGACAGATGACTTTTGTGCCTTACGTTACGATTGCCGCAGCCAACATACTTTTTGTTGTTTACTGTGTTTGTAATTACATAAATGCTTTGACAGAGACCCATTATTCCTCCTTCATAAGGTCGTAGATTGAAACACCAAGTATCTCAGCGACTGCCAAGACCTTATCGACGCTGGGTCTGTTCCTGTCCCATTTGCAAATGCTTCCATGCGAGACAGAAATGCGATCCTCAAGCGAATTGATAGATATTTTCTGCTTTTCAGCTGCTTCTTTGATGTTTTTGTATATCATCGCTGACTCCTTTCTTAAGATTTGATTCTGTAAATATCGCAACTCCGTTGACGAACTTCTGAAAATATTCTATAATCCTTGTTACCACACAAAAATTGCATATATCAGTAGCCGCCTTTTGAATTTATTGCGATATTTTCAGAACCCTAATGAAATTATAAGCGATATTTTCAGAATGTCAACTATGATTTTGCGATTTTTTCAGAACTTGGAGGAAGGTATGGAGTCTCTGAAAGAACGCATCAAGGAATTATGCAAAGAAAAGGGAATATCGCTTAATAAGTTGGAAGCCGATTGTGGTGTCGCGAAGGGATACATCAGTAAGTTAGACAAAAGCAGTCCAAGCGTAGCGACTATCCAGCGCATTGCCGATTATCTTGGCGTTTCACTCGATTATTTAATAAAAGGTGAATACTATTCGAACCCGGAAACAGCGCAAGCAGCGCAAGAGGCTTTCGACAAATACAGGATTCTATTTGATGCCGCAGAAGGTTCTCGTCCGGAAGATATACGCTTTGTTGTGGATTTCCTAAACCGGCTCAAAGAAACAAATCCAGATGGGTAATTTTTTGGACAGGTAAATTAATACACTGATTCCGGGAGGTGAAAGAAATGACCGACAACATTTATCACTACGTTGTCCCACTCCCGGAAGGGACGAACGAAGCAGTTAGACCGTGCATTGACGGTTACACGATTTATACATCAGATAGGCTTGACCGCGAAGGAACCGAAAAAGCAATCAGACATGCGCTTGGAC
>Ga0265298_10009645_pt1 | contig 11480 bp, 5 predicted proteins | sample AusTroGonzalo_MG_3_FD_193486 | JGI IMG/M metagenome (GOLD analysis project Ga0265298, IMG submission 193486) | Bovine rumen microbial communities from tropical cattle in Woodstock, Queensland, Australia - Gonzalo_01 | ecosystem: Host-associated > Mammals > Digestive system > Stomach > Rumen ...
GCAAAGGCTATCCAGCGTAGTCGTGTCGGACTGAAAGACCCGCAGAAGCCCATCGGCACATTCCTCTTCGTAGGACCAACTGGTGTGGGCAAAACATACCTCGCCAAGTGCCTCGCAGAAGAGCTTTTCGGCAAGGCAGACGCCATTATCCGCATCGATATGAGCGAGTACATGGAGAAGCATACCGTCAGCCGAATGGTGGGTGCACCTCCGGGATATGTGGGTTACGACGAAGGCGGTCAGCTCACGGAACAGGTGCGCCGCAAGCCTTATTCCATCGTGCTTCTCGACGAGATAGAGAAGGCTCATCAGGATGTATTCAACCTCCTCTTGCAAGTAATGGATGAGGGAAGGCTTACTGACGGCAATGGCAACACAATTGACTTCCGCAATACCGTCATCATCATGACAAGCAACTGCGGCTCGAAGCAGATTCGCGACTTCGGCCGAGGTGTGGGTTTCCAAGACTTTACAGAGGTGAGCAACGGCAAGAAGCAGAACCGCAACATCGTGAAGAAAGCACTCGACAAGCAGTTCGCGCCTGAGTTCATAAACCGCTTGGACAATATCGTTTACTTCGACCACCTTTCGCAAGAAGACCTCCAACGCATCGTGGACATCGAGCTACGTCCGCTATTGGAGCGCGTCAAGGAACTGGGGCATACCCTCGAAGTCACTCCAGAAGCCCGCGAATTGCTCGGCAAGAAGGGTTATGACATGCAATTCGGTGCCCGCCCCTTGAAGCGTGCCATCCAAGACCTGCTCGAAGACCCCCTCTGCGAAATCCTCATGGAAGAGACAGAACCTTCGCTGAACCTCAAAGCAGAAACTGATACAGAAAACAAATTAGTGATAAGTAAAAACACGAATTACCATGAATGACCCACGAATTATCATGAATAATTACATGGGCTATTATACGGCAATTTCATGTTAAAAATAAAAGGAATACATGGAGTTCAAGAAGTACAAAGACATCGTCTATCAAATCATCGGTGCAGCAATGGAAGTGCATGACGAGATGAACTGGGGGCTTCTTGAGCCTGTCTATAACGAAGCGTTGCATTTTGAATTGCTTAACCGTGGCGTAGATAATGAGCGCGAAAAGCAGATACCATGTTTTTACAAAGGTCTGCGTATGGAGAAGCTTTATCAAATGGATCTGATGGTGGGCGATGTTGTTGTGGAATTAAAGTCGGTCGAAGAACTCAATTCTGCTCACAGGGCACAGCTCTTCAACTATCTGCGCTTGACACATAAACCTATTGGGCTGCTTATCAACTTTGGGCAGTCGAGCCTACAGGGAGAACGATATGGCTACGATGAAGAAACAAATGAGTGTATCTTGCTTGACAAAAACATGAATCCAGTATATGAATAGTATTTACATGCAAAATTATATGGATTATTATTTAAACACGAATTACCATGAATGCCCCACGAATTATCATGAAAATTAATTATATGAACAATTACATGCGCAATTATATGTTAAAGATAAACACGAATTGCCATGAATAATAATTATATGATAATTACATGGTCAATTATATGGTAATTACATGTTAAAGAAAAAAAGAACCATTGTGTGATATAATCTATACATGAAAATTATAAGTTAAAAGATATTATGAAACAAGGAAACATCGGGGTTACAACCGAGAATATCTTCCCCGTCATCAAAAAGTTTCTCTATAGCGACCATGAAATCTTCATTCGCGAGATTATAAGTAATGCCGTTGATGCCACGCAAAAGCTCAAGACGCTTGCTGGCAAGGGCGATTTCAAAGGCGAGCTTGGCGACCTGAAGATTCGGGTCAGAGTGGATAAAGACGCTAAGACTATTACTGTCAGCGACAGCGGTATTGGCATGACTGCCGACGAAATCGAGAAGTACATCAACCAGATTGCTTTCTCAGGAGCCAACGACTTCCTCGACAAGTACAAGGACGACGCCAACGCCATCATCGGCCACTTCGGACTCGGCTTCTACTCATCATTCATGGTGAGCAAGCAGGTTGACATCATCACCAAGAGCTATCAGGACGCGCCTGCCATGAAATGGAGTTGCGACGGCAGTCCTTCGTTTACGCTCGAAGAGGTTGAAAAGGCAGAGCGCGGCACGGACATCGTGATGCACCTCGACGACGACTGCCTCGAGTTCCTCGAAAAGGACAAGATAGAAGGCCTGCTTCGCAAGTACTGCCACTTCCTGCCCATTCCTATCGCCTTTGGCAAGAAGACCGAATGGAAGGACGGCAAGCAAGTGGATACCGATGAAGACAATATAATAAATAATGTAGAGCCGCTGTGGGCAAAGAAGCCCGCCGACCTCAAGGACGAGGACTACAAAGAGTTCTACCGTCACCTCTTCCCGATGGCCGACGAGCCGCTCTTCTGGATTCACCTCAACGTCGATTATCCTTTCAACCTCACCGGCATCCTCTACTTCCCGAAGATAAAGAACAACATCGAAATCCAGCGCAACAAGATTCAGCTCTACTGCAACCAAGTCTTCGTGACCGACGCAGTGGAAGGCATCGTGCCTGAGTTCCTGACCTTGCTGCACGGCGTGATTGACTCGCCCGACATCCCTCTGAACGTCAGCCGCAGCTACCTCCAGAGCGACGCCAACGTCAAGAAGATTAGCTCCTACATCACGAAGAAGGTCAACGACCGCCTCGCTGGCATCTTCAAGAACGAGCGCGAGGACTTCGAGAAGAAGTGGGACGACATCAAGATATTCATTCACTACGGCCTGCTGACCGAAGAGGACTACTACGACAAAGCAAAGGCATACTTCCTCCTGAAGGACACCGAGGGCAAGTACTACACGCTCGACGAGTTCCAAGCCCTCATCAAAGACAATCAGACGAACAAGGACGGACAGCTCGTCTATCTCTATGCCAACGACCCCGACGCGCAATACACTTACATCGATGCCGCCAAGCAGAAGGGCTACAAAGTGCTCTTGATGAACGGCCAGCTCGATGCTCCGCTGATTGGAATGCTCGAACGCAAGCTCGAGAAGAGCACCTTCACCCGTGTGGATGCAGATGTCATAGAGCGCCTCATTCAGAAGGAAGAGACCAAGCGCGAGAAGCTCGAAGCAGAGCGCTCGGACAAGCTTTCCACCGTCTTCCGTTCGCAAGCTCCCAAGACGGACAAGGTGGATTTCAACGTCGAGGCACAAGCACTTGGCGAAGACCAGTTGCCAGTCATGATGACGCAGAGCGAGTATATGCGAAGAATGAAAGAGATGGCACGCTTGCAGCCAGGAATGGCGTTCTATGGCGAGATGCCCGACATGTACAACATCGTGCTCAACACCGACTCACCGCTCATCCGCGAAGTGCTCGAGGATTGCGAGAAGAGCACCGAAGAAGCCCTGAAGCCCATCGAGGCAGAGCTGCGCGGACTGAATGCGCGTCAGGCTGTACTTCGTCAGGAACAGGACAAGAAGAAGCCCGAAGAGATTACTCAGGAAGAGAAGGACGACCTGAAGAAGTGCGGCGAGGACATCCGTGCCGAGCAGCAGAAGCGCGACGATGTGCTGAAGGAATACGCCGAGAAGAACGACCGAGTGCATCAGCTCATCGACCTTGCCCTGCTCCAGAACGGCCTGCTCAAAGGCGAAGCCTTGACCCGCTTCGTGAAGCGCAGCGTGGCATTGATTAAATAAGTTAACTTTCTCCACATGAAAAACAGAACTGCACTCATCTGCATCCTTTCCCTTTTTGCCCTCAGCCTATGCTGGGGGCAGAATGGTATTACGGTCACACCGGCAGGCCACATGGACAAGGCTGTCTCAGGACACTTCGCCGGTATCGTCTCCGGGCAGCTCCAGACATGGGGCGGCTGCAACTTCCCCGACGTGCCTTGTGCCGACGGAGGCCAGAAAGTCTTTTATCCCAAGGCATACGGCGCAAGCGTGGCTGTGCCGGAAGGGACGGTGTATATTGGGGGGACTGACGGAAAAAGCTCCTCTTACGAGGTCGCTCTATTAGTGAAGAGTGAAGAGTTAAGAGTTAAGAATAATAGTAACCATCTATCGAACGAAAGTAACTTTGATTCTTCACTCTTCACTCTTCTCTCTTCACTCCCAAAGGGCCTCGACAACTTTGCAGCCTGCTATGGTGCGGACAGAATCTTCGTGGCAGGCGGTCAGACGGACGGCGTTCCCAACAGGGATGTCTATGCGCTCGATTGGCCAGACGGGAAGGAATGGGTGAAGCTATGCGAGCTTCCCGACGCTGGCAGGCTGCAGCCCTGCATGGCTGTGCAGAATGCGCCGGAAGGAAAGGCGTTGTTTATTTTTGGAGGCAGCCTCACCCCAGCCCTCTCCAAAGGAGAGGGAGTTGTATATACCAAAGGCCTCAAGCTCAACTTGAAAACACTTGAATGGAAAGAGACGGCAACGGCCTCCCCCGTCCCCTCCAAAGGAGGGGGGAAAGGCGAGATGGCGGGGCAATTCTCCCCTCCTTTGGAGGGGACGGGGGAGGCTGAGGCTATCGTCGGCTCCTGCTGCACGACGTGCGGCTACAGCCACATCCTCTTCTTCGGCGGTGTGGATTACGACATCTTCCTCTCTGCCATACAGGGCAGGCAGGACAGCCTCTATCTGCGCCACGAACCGTCGTGGTACAAGTTCCGCAGCGACGTGCTGGCCTACCACACCATCACCGACTCGTGGGCTGTCATCCCTGGCGACACCGCTTTGGCGCGCGCAGGTGCTGCCCTTACGCCAGACTATCAAATGGTAAATGGTAAATTGTCAAATGGTAAATGGTGTTGGTACTACAGCGGCGGCGAGACGATGCCCGGCATAAGGTCGGACAAGATTTCGCGCATCGAGACGAAGCATGACACGCATTTCGGCTTCCTCAACTGGACTGTGCTTGCCCTCTATCTGATGGCGATGCTGGGCATGGGCATCTACTTCATGCGACGCGAGAACGGCGCAGAGGACTTCTTCAAGGGCGGCGGACGCATCCCCTGGTGGGCAGCAGGCATCAGCATCTATGCCACGATGCTTAGTGCCATCACCTACATGGCCATCCCCGCCAAGGCCTACGCCACCGACTGGACATACTACCCGATGCTGTGGATGATTCCCGCTGTGGGCTTCCCCGTGATATGGTACTACCTGCCCTACTTCCGCAGGAGCAAGGCGGCTTCGGCCTACGCCATTCTGGAAGAGCGCTTCAACGCCGCCACACGCCTGATGGCATCCGCCCTGTTCTGCGTCTTTATGGTGGCACGCATGGCACTGGTAATGTACCTGCCTTCGCTTGCGCTGACGGCTGTGACGGGCATCGACATCTACCTCTGCATCGTGCTGATGGGACTCGTCACCATCATCTACTGCACGATGGGTGGCGTGGAGGCTGTCATCTGGGGTGATGTGGTGCAGGGATGCATCCTCGTTGGCGGTGCCATCTTCGCAGCCCTGTATCTGTGGGGCGGCACCGAGGGCGGCTTCTCGGGGGCATGGCAGATAGCAGTCGATAATGACAAGCTGCGCCTCTTCGACTGGAGCTGGGACTACCGGCGTGTCACCTTCTGGGTAGCTATCCTGGGCGGCGGCGTTGCCAACAATCTCATCTCCTACACCTCAGACCAGACCGTCATCCAGCGCTACATGACCACTAAGGACGAGAAGAGTGCAGGCCGTAGCATCCTTGTGAACGGCTTCATGAGCGTCTTCATCTCCGTGGCTTTCTACTTCATCGGCACGGGTCTCTACACCTTCTACAAGACGCACCCCGCAAGCCTCGACATCACCATGCAGCAGGGCGATGCCATCTTCCCCTTCTTCATGATGAGCCAGATGCCCGCAGGCTTGGCAGGACTGCTCATTGCCGCCATCTTCGCGGCCACGATGAGCACCATTTCGAGCAACATCAACTCGGTTTCTACGGCTTTCAGCGTGGATTTCGTGCAGCGGTTCCGCCAAAAGACAAGCGACACGGCCTTGCTGAGAGTGGCACGCTGGACGTGCGTCGTGAGCGGCTTGATTGGCCTCAGCCTCGCCCTGCTGATGGCGACATGGGACATCGCCTCACTCCTCGACTACTTCAACACCATCCTTGGCCTGCTGACCAGCGGCTTGGGCGGCCTCTTCTTCGTCGCCGTCTTCATGCCCCGCGTCAGAGGCTATGCAGGACTCTTAGGCTTCATCGCAGGCGAAGTGACCGTCTTCATGATAAAGAGCTTCACCGAAGCCAACGTCTTCACCTTCGGCCTCATAGGAATGGTGGTGTGTGTGCTGGTTGCATGGATAGCTTCGTTCGCAAGTAAAAAGTGAATAAATGTACAATTATAATAAATCGTAGATAGTAAATCGTCAAATAGAAAATTACACATGGTAGATTTTAGTTTGTTGGCCGCTCAGTACAAGAGCGAGCTGTTAGACAGGGTGATGCCCTTCTGGATGGAGAACAGCATAGACAAAAAGTTCGGCGGGTACTTCACCTGCATAGAGCGCAATGGTGAAGTCTATGACACCGACAAGTTCATTTGGCTGCAAGGCCGCGAGGTGTGGATGTTGGCAACGCTTTACAATAAAGTGGAGAAACGTCAGGAATGGCTCGACGCAGCCATACAGGGTGCCGAGTTCCTCAAGAAGTACGGACACGACGGCAACCTCAACTGGTACTTCTCGCTCGACCGCGAAGGCCGTCCCTTGGTAGAGCCGTACAACATCTTCTCCTACACCTTCGCCGTCATCGCCTTCGGACAGCTCTATAAGGCAACAGGCGTTCAGGAGTATGCCGACATCGCCAAGAAGACCTTCGACATCGTGCTCTCCAAGCGAAGCAACCCCAAGGGCAAATGGAGCAAGGCCGCCCAGGGCGCACGCGCCATGAAAGACTTCGCCCTGCCCATGATACTCTGCAACGTCGCCCTGGAGATAGAAGACCTCCTCGACCCGAAGTTCCTCAAAGAAACCATCGACACCTGCCTGCACGAAGTGCTCGACGTGTTCTACCGTCCCGAGCTGGACTTGGTCGTGGAGCACGTCAGCAAGGACGGCAAGCTCGTTGACTGCCACGAAGGGCGCCTGCTCAACCCCGGCCATGCCATCGAAGCCATGTGGTTCATCATGGATTTGGGCAAACGCCTCGGCCGCAAAGACCTCATCGAGAAAGCCGTGCACATCGCCCTGCGCGAAGCCGAGTACGGCTGGGACAAGCAGTACGGCGGCATCTTCTACTTCATGGACCGCCTTGGCCGCCCCCTGCAGCAATTGGAGTGGGACCAGAAGCTCTGGTGGGTGCACATCGAGACGCTCATCACCATGATAAAGGGCTACGAGCTGACGGGCAACAAGCAGTGCCTCGACTGGTTCATGCGCGTCCACGAATACGTATGGAGCCACTTCATGGATCCCGAGTACCCCGAATGGTTCGGCTACCTGAACCGCCGAGGCGAAGTGCTGCTCACGCTCAAAGGCGGCAAGTGGAAAGGCTGCTTCCATGTTCCTCGCGGCCTGATGCAGGTCTATCAGACCCTGGAGCGCATCGCCCAGCGCGAAGCCCAGAAATAATAGTCAACATCTAAAGACGCAGGAATCTCACACAGAAACCACAGAAAAGAGAGGCTCGGCATTTCTGCACGGGCCTCTCTTGCTTTATGCCTCGCGAATCATCTTTTGGGCAAATCCCGGCGCGGCGATTACCTCCCTTCGCTTTCGAAGAGGCGGATGTGTGCGGCGACGACTTCGCGCGAGGCGTCCGTCATTACTTGCTTCAGGGGGATGTACTCTTCGTCGGGGTTCTGCGCGAGGCGCTCCCTGATGCGCTTCATGATGCCGCGCTGGATGGCGGTGGCGACGTTTATCTTGCAGATACCGTTGTGGATGCAGGCCTTGAAGTCCGCTTCGCTGGTGCCGCTGCCGCCGTGCAGCACCAAAGGCAGGCGGACGGCTTCGTGTATCTCGATGAGGCGCTGGATGTTGAGCTGCGGCGTGTGGACGTAGTGGCCATGCAGGTTGCCGATGGCGACGGCAAGGGCGTCGATGCCTGTCTCGCGGACGAAGCGCACGGACTCCTCCACATCGGTGAACACGTCGGCGGTGTCAACGCCAGAGTTGCCCACCTTGCCCAGCTCCGCCTCAACGTCCACGCCCGCAGCCTTGGCGATGCGTGCCACCTCGCGGCTGGCGGCCACGTTCTCCGCGAAGGGAAGCGCCGCGCCGTCGAACATGACGGAGGTGAAGCCCAGACGGATGGCACGCACGCAGGTCTCGAGGCTCTGCCCGTGGTCGAGATGCACGCAGACGGGTACAGAAGAGCGTCTGGCGGCTTCGAGGTAGAGCGGAGCCATCATCTCCATAGGAGCCTCGGGGAACTGCACCTCAGCCAATTGCAGGATGATGGGCGAACGCAGCTCCTCGGCAGCTTCGAGCGCTCCCATCACGTTCTCCTGACTCAGACAGTTGAATGCGCCTACGGCATAGTGCCGCTCGTTGGCGTCTTTGAGAATTTCACTAAGTGTTACTAACATGATATAAAAAAGGTTATAAGGTTATAAGGTGAAAAGGTGAAAAGGTGAAAGGTGATTATTGGTGGGCGTGTTTCTTTGCACGGCCGTCGGAGGTGCGCATGATGTAGATGCCTCGGGGCATTTGGCCATTGGCAATTCTGCGTCCGCTGAGGTCGTACCATTGGCCGGTTGACGTTTGACCGGTTGCCGGTTCCGTGAGGCTTGTCGCATCCTCGTCGAGGTCTTCAAGGATGAACTCGCCGGGGGTTGACTTGTCTGCGTAGATGTAGCTGCCCACGTTCCGCGAGTCGAAGCCCACATGCTTGCTGTCCTGCCAGACGCAGCGCAGAAGGGCGTTGCCTTCCTGAAGCCTTTCCACCTGGATGTAGCCGTACTTGTCGGTGGGAGTGGCCGTCTGCGAGACGATGCGCCATCCCGTGCTGCTGTCGTAGAACATATAGTGGCCGTCGGCTTTGAGCTTGTAGAACGCGGTGAATCCCTGCACTTTCTCGAAGGTGAAGATGTAGGAATTGTCGCTCCCGTCCCTTTCGCCGAGGCAGAAATGCCCCTCGTTACTGTGTGTCTGATAGTGCAGGCAAAGCCCCGACTGCTTCTCGCGGATGCGGTAGCGGTGTTCGGGGTCGATGGGAGGGATGAGCCAGTGCGTGCGCGGCACCATCGCCTCTGCTTCGACATAAAGCTCGGCGGCAGATGCGTATGCCTTGCCATCGACCACGGTGCGGACGAGGAACTTCATGTAGCGTGCCTCGGGCTTGCCGGGGATGCTGACCGTCTGCTTGTCCGACGTGTTGCTGAACGTGCCGCTTGCCGCAGGCTCGCCCCACAGGAGGGGGGTCGGGCTGAAATAGACCTCGTAACGGAGCACGCGCCCGTTCGAGCCGTCCGTGCGCCCCTTATAGGAGAAGGCGGTGATGCGGTAGGTGTGTCCCATATCGACTACCAGCTCGTGGGGGCATTCGGGAGGCGTGCCGCTGTAGCTGGTGTGCCAGATGGTGCTCTCGTCGTCGTCGATGGCATTGGCTGCCACCTCACGGCCTCCCTGCTGGCTGTCGTAGCTATAGATGCGCCAGTCCCGCTTGTCCACAAAGAAGCCATAGACCCTCTCGCCCACCATGCTCGGAGCCAAAGCCGCTGCCTGTCCCTCTGCCTCGGGAGAAGGGGCTGCGTAGGCTCTCAGCGTGCCGCCCTGACGCATGTCAATAGGCTCTGTGTAAGGCACATACTCGCTGCCGTCTGTGCTGTAATAGATAGTCACCCCCTCTGGATTGTCGGAGCTGAGGACGGCGAAGCCGTGGCCGTCGTCGCCAAAGCGGACGGGCATACAGACGGGGAGTCCGAGGCTGCCGCGACGGGTAAGGACGGTGTCGGAAGCTGCCTCGGGAATGGGCAGGAGCATGAAGCAGAAGGGTGTCTGCGTGAGCTTCCTCTCGTAGCGGTCGAGGACATCGGAGCCGCAGGAAGCGTTACCGAGGGCGCGGTTCCAGGCATCGAGCGAGACGATGGTGTTTCGCTGGAAAGTGACTTCGTGCGGATGCCCCTTGCGATTGCTGCGGCTCGTGTAGATTTCCTCTGCCCGCCAATGCCCCACGGTCGTTGCCATTCCGACAGGAGAGGCGAACATCAAGCCCTTGCCTGCCTTTGTGGTGATAGCCAGCCAGCGCACATCCTCCTTGTTGCCGGTCTCCTGCGGACGGATGTGGTTCGTCCATTGGTCTGTGGCGGTGCTGTGCCAGATGCCGAGATGCGCGGCATAGTTGCGGTCGCGGTAGCTGTCGAAGGGGCCGCGTCCCAGCCAAGTGATGTTCTCTGCCGTCGATGGCATCTCGAAGCGGAAGCCGAGCTTCGGCAGGACGGCACCCTCGATGCTCGGAGTCGTCGCGGTGCTGACGCTGATTGCGCCGTCGGGATATACGCGGAACTGCTTGCAGACGGTGAAGGTCAGCGCGGAGGTGCTGGTCTTGTAGGTGTCTGTGATGGAGAGCTGAACCCACTGCTTCGCCTCGTCCTGCTCCACTTCCCATGTGCCGCTCATCATTGTCAGGGAGCGCACGCCCAGTGCTTCCCAGTTGCCCTCCTGTGCCTTGTCGTTCTCGGTGGGGACGCGGAAGGTGTTGAGCTTGAGGGGCTGGTAGATGAGCGTCGTGCCGTCGAGCACATATCTCGAAAGCGTGCCGCCCGAGAATGTCGCCGTGAAGTTGGCTCCCCTGACGGTGTAGCTCGAGCCTGAGCTGGTCACGGAGAGCGTGTCCGAGCCTTCATAGCGATAGGTCTGCGGTGCTGTCGCCTCGCTGACGACGGCCTCCGAAGCTGCCACCTCGTAGCCTGCCTCCGCCCAGGGCGTGGCGTCGCGCTGCGTCGTGGAGAAGCGAATCGTGTAGCGATGGGCAGGCGAGAAAGCCACATCCCCGTAGGGAACGGTTATCGTCGTGCTGTCCCACGGCGCGAGGTCGAGGTCGGGGAGCTGTCCGCTGGCAATCTCTATGCCGTCCTCATATAACATATAATGTGTGTCGTAGCCGCTGAGAGCCACCTGCTGGAGCTTGTTCTTGACGCGGAACTTTCCCTGCGCGGCATCGAGGGGCAAGATGTCAACCGGCCGATAGACGCCCTTCATGTTGAACGACTTGGCGGTCGGCGTGCCGTCGGGCAGCACCACACCGTTGCAGCAGAACGACCCGTCGTTGGGGTTGTCGCCGAAGTCGCCGCCGTATGCCCAGTAGTACTGGTTCGCCTTGCCGCTGATGGGCATTCTGATGCCCTGGTCTTTCCAGTCCCAGACGAACTCGCCAGCCATCGCAGCGAAGGGTTCGTAGATGTCGCGGAAGTAGTCTATCTGGTTGCCCATCGAGTTCCCCATCGCATGGGTGTTCTCGCACTGGATGTGCGGACGCTGCGACGTGCCGCTCTTGTATCCGTCGCGACGGCCCTTGGCGGTGGAGAGCATATTGGAGTAGCTGCCATACATAGTGCTC
>Ga0265298_10009646_pt1 | contig 11480 bp, 1 predicted proteins | sample AusTroGonzalo_MG_3_FD_193486 | JGI IMG/M metagenome (GOLD analysis project Ga0265298, IMG submission 193486) | Bovine rumen microbial communities from tropical cattle in Woodstock, Queensland, Australia - Gonzalo_01 | ecosystem: Host-associated > Mammals > Digestive system > Stomach > Rumen ...
CATGAATGCCCCCAACAACACTTTCATTGCCAGCGACCCGACCTACAACGAAGATTACTATGACGATCACACTGGATTGGTCATCGACCGCGACGTGTGGGCGGGTGCCGACTACGGCGACTATACTGCCGGACAATTCGGTGATCCGACCATCTCAGGCAAATCCAACATTTACGTGGATGGATTGGGCTACGATACCGAGAACCCCATCCCCACCAGCGACGGCACATACGATGAAAACGACTTCATGATTATCCGCAACTCCATTTACGGTAGCGGTACCAGCTGCGATGCAGCCCATGTAGGCAACAGGGATATCATGGTGCGCAACTACGGCAAACTCGTTGCTTCCACTGGTTTCGACCCCAACAACAAAGATTTCGAAGAACCTTACACCAACACTACCCGTGAGCTGTTCTCGATACAGCGTGCCGACAACCTCGTGATTGAAAACTCGAATATCCAGCTTATTGGACAAGGCTTGGTGAACTCGTTCAATGCCACTGAGAAATACTCCATTCATGAGTTCAACACTGTTCGTGTGGTGAACAACAGCTCTTTATTCATCAACAAGCCTTTGGAGCAAATCAAGAAACTCGGCAGCTACACTTGTCCCGATGTTTATGCTGCGACTCCCACTTACACCGTTGTCAACTACAGCGACCTTGTTCCTAACAATAGTGACACTTGGGTCAAGAACAAATTCCGTGTAAACCAAGGCACCTATATTTCGGTGGTGTATCGTACCACATCGGGTTCATCTGTCGATGTGAGGTATGGCGAATTGGAGGGCTATTTCTTCATGATGACAGAAAGTTCCGAAAGAGCCTTGGCATACGCACGTCCGAAACAGAGCGCAGACCCCGATAACGGCATTGGCAATGACTATGACAACCCGAATGACGGTGGTTTTGTGAGTTACCACATCAGTTTCAATACTTACGACATCACAGGTTTGACTGTTACGGCTGGTATTCCGGGAGCCATCCAGATTCCTTACGAGAACCACGCGCCCACAAGAGCTGGTGAGCTTTACTTCCGTGTGTGGCGTTATTCAGATCCAGACGTGAACCACACTTTGCGTGAAGGTGTGTTGAATGCCATTGTGCAGACTGGTGCCGGTACTTCGCCTGGCGATTTCTACCGTTCGGAAGCTGTCCGCATCACCTTGCCGCCTTCGGCCGGTGCCGGTTCTTACTATAGAATCCAACTCCTTAGCGGTGAGTCGTGTAACATCACCTACGGCACGGAATACATCATGAAGAATGCAGGATTGTACGAAGATGGCGAGTGGATGTATACCAACAGTGCAGCAACCCCGGATGAGTTCGTTTACAACCCCGACCCGCTTCCGAGTGAAATCACCGGTGCCCAGGTGACCATGCAAAGCAATCCCAACAATGCGTTCGGCCTAGTTGCCGTACCAGTTTCGGGACTGGAATACACGGGCAACGAGCCCTGGCTGATTTGTAATGAAGCAGCCGAGCAGGTGCTGAGAAGCCCAACCACACTATGGTACAACAACACCAGTGGCAACCAGATGCCTGAAATCGACTTCTACCTTACCTACTCGAATGCCATCAACGGCAACAATGTATGGGATCCAGTGGTGATCTTCCTTGAACAATACGAGGCTGGCAACCCCGACCCCGTTGACGAAGTTGAGATCAGGCTGACCATCACTACCATCACCGACATCTCGCAAACCATCACTGCTGAGACATATGCTTTGATGTTTGGCGATGCAACTGCAGAGGACACCTATACCACGAAGATCCTGTTGCCACCTTACAACGTGCAAGGTCCCGACTTCTCGGAATGGACGTTGGAGAAGGTGGAATGGGTACCCGAAACCGGTTTTGACCAAAACACCATGGTAGAATACTCAGGCGCAAGCTATGAAGGTCATACCGACAGGGTGGCCATGACCATCAATCCCTCGTTGAACTTCGACAATGGTAACGGCTGGCACAACAACCCGCTCAATGTACCTCTTATTGATATCAACACCTACATGATGGTTGGTGGTAACAATCCCATTACCGACCCTATCTATTTAGGAGAAACCGATGGTCGTAACCCCATCTCATTCAATGCGATATTGTATTTCGACGCTTCAGAACAAGTGACTGAGACCAAGAAAATGGGCGTAGTGGAGTTGACTTTGAAGTTCACCAACAAGATGGGGACCACCGAGCCCCAGGAGTTAAGGGTCAACATTGAGGTGTGGCGTAAAGGAAGCGGCAACCGATTTTACATTGACGGTATCCACGGCTCCATTGCTTACGATGGCACGAGGCCCGATGCCGCCAAACCCACGTTAGCCAACATACTCTATTTCACCAACTTCACCCCTGGCGATGTGATTTACATTGTGGATAAGATCACCGTGACCAATGTGGAGGAGCGCAATTGGAACGGACAGCCATACAACAAACTGAGATTCTATCGATATGATGGAGACCATGAGGTTTGGGGTGCTGCATCCTTGGAGCCCCATTATGATGGCTACAATTACACTGACAACCCGGCTTACCTTGGTCCGTTGCTTGATATCCATGGCAAAATGACCATTTCGTCATCGTTGCTTGACGGATCTTACCAAGGTAATCCCTATCACCCCGATTGCTCTGTTGAATCCACCGCTCCGTTGATCAACGTGTCGGATGGTGGTGAGCTGACGTTGCTTGGCGGTACCATTTACCATTCCGATTTGCTGCGCAATTACAACTCTGGAGCCGCAAACGTCAATGCCGGTGCCATCAACATCGAATCCGGCGGCACAGTGAAGATCAACAATTACGTTTATATTGAGAGCAACTATGTGGAAGATGTTTTAGGTGGTGGTGTGTATCTTGAAGATGGAGGCACGCTGCTTCTTTCCGACTTAGTAACCATCAACAACAACCAGAAAGTGGATGGAACCGACCCGATCGCTCAGAACGTATATCTGGAAAACTTCAATTGCAACATCAGCATTGGCACGTTGGATCCGACTGACATTTATGAATCGCTTAACGCTGCCACGAAGGTAGGCATCACCAAAACCGACTGGAATGAAGATTATTACTACATGCCTGTTCTTTATGGCGAGGATGGCGGCCATCTCACCAATCTGCACTATAAGGACATCGTGTTTGACGACCAAGGGATTTATCGTCCCGAGATATTCGAAGCCGCTGATCCTGCCGTGGCCGATCCAGAACATTATCTTTTCTTTGTAAAGACTTGGGCCACCGAGGTGAGAAACGCTCCAACGGGCTTCGCAGCCAACAGCATCGACACACCTGAGGAGTTGGCTTGGGCCATCTCAATGGTGAATGGCTTGAACGGACAGACGGCTACACCCACCAGCAACTTCACCATCACTGGTGACATCGACATGAGTGCCAGATTATGGGATGTGATTGGCAACACCGACCTTGACGCTGACAATGTGTATTCAGGTGTCTTTGAGGGCAACGGACATACCATCAGCGGCATCAACAGCCAGCTGACCCGCACCAACATGGGTATGTTCGGCAAGACTGAGAACGCCAGTATAAGCAACCTCATTGTCCACACAGACTTTGGAGGTGGCACGGCCATCAACCTCGGTTCGCTGGCTGGCGACATGGATGGTGGGACCATCTGCAATGTCGAGACTGCCGGCACCTTGCAAGGCAAGACTGACACTGAAAATATTGGAGGCATGATTGGCAAGATAGAGTCAGGTACATTGAACTCGGTTTTTGCCGTCAACACCATCTCAGGCGGATCGGCCTCCATCGCAGGTGGCTTGGTAGGTAACAATGGAGGCGATCTGTACAATGCTTACAGCAACATCGCCCTTCATTCCGACAATGCTGCTGCTACCATCGGTGGACTGGCTGGCATCAACAGCGGACACATTGAAAACTGCTATTCTCAGTTCCAAGGCACCGAGCCGAGCAGTGGTTTCGGTTGGTTTGCCAACACGAACACTGGCACCATTGTTTATTGCTATAGTCCGGCAGGCAAGACGCAGTACATCGTGAACGGTGCTGCTCCCACTGGCCATGGCAACTACGGCACGGTGAATGGCATCAAGGACATCGGCTATATGTATGGTGACAATGCCGTGACGCTTGTCAGCGGAACCACCAACTATGTCCATGCCAATGAGATTGACTATACCGACAATCACATTATTAATTGGAATGGTTTGCTTTGGACGCTGAACAAATGGGTGAAAGACAACCCAGTGAGTTTGGACCCTGCTCCGACTCCATGGTTCCGTCCGACCTCGGCCAACATCAATGGTGACCTGCCAGTGCTGGCTTTCCCTGTGGACAACAGCCTTGGCACCACTGACGGCAGGTATCTGCAATACGGTTCAGTTTACAACGGCAAGAACGGCATCGATGCCCTGCTCACCGCCTTTAACGGCGAGGGAGCCAGCGACCCGGAAGGCTATCTGTTCCTCTATGGCAATGCCACCGATGTGGAGAATGCTCCGAAGAGCAACGTGAACGTGTTCATCAATGAAAATGCCTGTCTCTTGCAGAAATACGCTACAGGTTATACTCAGAAGGACTTCATCCAGACCACTGTAGGAATCAGTTTCGACAATTCGTTCAAGACTGGCGCAACGGATCATTTTGGCACTCCGCTTGAGTACGACTGGCACTTCCTGTCCAGTCCGTTGCAAGCGGCCCCGATGGGCATGACTTACGGTCCCGGCACCGGCTACGGCAACCCTGCCAGTGTAAATGAGATGACTGGCAACTATTTGCCCAACGGCTTGGTAAACCAAACAGCGGTGGAATGGGATCTCTACAGCTTCTACGAGCCACAGTACCACTGGATCAACCTCAAGCGCGCCACAGGTGATCACTGGCACTTTGATGAGCCCCATCACGCAATTGACGAATACGAAAACGAAGCGACCTTCCTACAAGGCAAAGGTTACATGGCTGCCATCTCACAGGACAGCTATCTGAACAACACTGGCACGCTGAACAATGGCAACAAAGACATCAAAGTAAAGTTGACCATGCAATCGTCACAAACCGACGAGCTCGGCTGCAACCTCGTAGGCAATCCTTATCAGGCTTACCTTGACATGAATGCGTTCTTTACGACCAACAACAGTTATTTGGGCAATTCCTATTGGGTGTATATCGCAGAAGGCGACAACTACATCGCAGGTAACAGTACTGCCTCGACCAACTATGCTTTGCCTTCGGTGACGTTACACCCACACCAAGCCTTCTTCGTGAAGACCGATACCGATGGTGTGGATGCTGTGTTCAATTACGGCATGGCTACTCCTGATCCAGAAGGGTTCTCCTATTACCGCAAAACCAACTATCCGTTGGTAAACCTCTTCGCCACCAACGAGGCGGGCAAGAGAGATCTTGCTGTGATTGAGGTGGATCGGCCTGTGACGGATGGTTCGCCCAAACTGCGTGCCATGAACAACGCCAACTTTGAACTCTATTCCCGCATGAACAGCAATGACTACAGCATTTTATTTACTGAGCCCGGAACCGAACGCGTGGCGCTGTGCTTCAAGGCCAAGGAAGACGGTAAATACACCCTTAGCTGGGACACCCAGAATGGCGAGTTTGAGTATCTGGAACTCATTGACAACATCACGGGTGACAAGTACGACATGCTCACTGCTGACCATTACAATTTCGAGACCAAGAGTACCGATTTGGCTACACGTTTCTATGTAGTATTCCATCGTGCCGAAGGCGGTGATCCCGATGCCACGGACGACGGCTTTGCCTACTTTGACGGTAACGATTGGGTCATCACTGGCGAGGGGCTGTTGCAGCTGTCGGATGTGGCCGGTCATGTACTTTACACAGAGTATCTGCCAGGTGAGTACTCAAGGGTACAATTCCACCAGTTTGCCGCGGGGGTATATGTGTTGCAGTTGAATGACAAGACACAAAAGATCATTATAAACAAGAAATAAGATTCAAAAACGATTTTATTTCAATAACAACAATAGAGACGTGATTTTTACGTCTCTATTGTTTTTTATATATACTATTTATAAAGTTATAAATATAATTAAACAAAATCAAATTATTATACACTTGGTAAAGTTGTTGAGAAAAACCCAGATAATACACTCATTATTAAAAAAATTTTCTTATTTTTGCGCCCGCAAAATTGCGCTTGAAGGCGCTTCAATAAAAGAAAGTACAAAATAATACGATATGGCTCAAAACCAACAACTTACAAGTAAAAAACAATTGAGAAACGCTCACAAAAAGAAAAAACATTCTCTTCTGAAAGCGTTTGCCACCCTTTTGTGCACGATGCTATTTACCCAGATGGCACAAGCGCAAAGCGAAATTTTGAAAATGACCAACGGCACACGGCAAGTGCCAGATGCGGGTTTCCTGTTTTACGACTCAGGCGGCCCGCTTCTTTATGATCCCGCTGTGGATCCGGAAAACGCCAATGAGTACAACTGGACCACTTGGTACCAACACAATGAGGAATACACCCTCACCCTGGTCAACCCTGATGGTGGCGGTATCGAAGTTGAGTTCGAAAAAATCCTTGTCAACAATGATGTCCTCACGTTTTATGAGGGTGACGCCGTTGACGCGAACAAACTCATCGGCTCCTTCTGCAACAACGAGTACTCCACGAGTTTCTGTTCCAGCGACAACAAGATCAAAGTGGTCTCGCACGAGAACATGACGATTCGCTTCGTGTCGGACAATCGTTGGCGTGACGAGGGTTGGGTAGCCGTAGCCAAGAAAACCACGGATTATACCCCGCAACCCCCGGTGGCAGTGATGGCCGCTTGCGACAACCAGATGACCATCATTCCCACTTGTTGGAGCGCAGATGACATGTTGATTCAGTACAAGATTGGCTCAGGTAGTTGGGAAGGCTACTCCGTAGGTTCATGGGTTGCGTTGACCGACCAGAACACCACCGTATCAGTACGCACCTTTATCGACCATGTCGCGTCCGCAGCGAACAGTTTCACCTTCCATGAAATCAAGGATCCCGATCAACCTGGCTATTCGCACAACGAAAGTTCCAACACCGTCACTGTGTATTTCCCCGATAAACCTGACGGCGTGAACGACACTTACTATATCAGATGGACCATCAACAACAACGACAATGATCCTTCAACCGAAGACCCCAGGGTTGGGAGTCGTCAGGACATGAGTTCCAGCAGCCTGGCAACACGCCCAACACGGTCCCTGCTGGTGTCATCGACTATACCAACACTGGCTTAAGCACGCCTTTTTACATCCATTTTGCTACCAGAGGCACCACCTGTCCCGACCATTTCTCAGAAGTGCAGACCGTGGAGGTTACCGAGCTTTATGTACCCAAGCCGACCATCACCTTTGTTACCAATGCCAGCAACCAAGGTGTCACCACCATAGCTTGCAGCTTGGCGGGTGCCACCATCTACTACACCACTGACGGCAGCGATCCCGACCCGGCCCATGCTGGAGGCACCAATCCAACCCAACAATACACGGGCTCCAGTTTCAATGTGCCTGCCGGTACAACGGTGAAAGCCATTGCTGTGAAAACCAATTACACCAACTCTCCCATAGCCTCAGAAATTTTCATCCCTGGTGCTGAGAGCGGCAACGGTCAAAACGGCGTTTATGGCAACATCGTCCTCCTCGACGACCGTGAGGGCCACGATTGGAGCTATTACAGCGACGACAGCCAGCCCATCCATAAACTCAATCCGGCTGATGTGAAGATTACCTACTTCGGCTATGGTGAAAACACTATGACCACTTCAAATACCGCTGACGAGCCTTTGGCCTCTGCCTTCGACGGAACGGTGTTGGCCAGCCAGGTGGCTGTGGGCCCCAGCGACCCAGGCAACCAGTTCATCTATCTGAAGACCTTGGAAAATTCCGAAGACGACGGTTCTGGCGATTATCCCTATACGATGATTCCCAACCCCTTCTCGAAGCGACCGACGTATGAGAATAGTGGAAGTGGCGGTGGTTCTACACCAGCATCATACAACGTATTTTTAGTTTGGGCCAGGAATGACAATAAGACTTGGAATGGTAATGTTACTTATACCTATACTGATGCTTCTGGAACAACAGTCGGTCCTATTACCAAGACCACTAATGACAACACTACAATTACAGTAAAGGCTAACACAACCATCACTCTTACCGCCACAAGAAATGGAGGTAATGCTACTTATACCATTACGGCGTATTATGATAACGCTAGTGGCCAACAAATTGCGCAAGCTTCGAGAAACACTAATGGAACAACGACTGTTTCTGGAAATGTCGATGGTGGTAGCGGTAGTGGAGCATCTGATAAATACCGCGGTTTCTATGCCTGGCGTGTGAAGCGCCTCTCCAACGGCCTTTACATCCAAAGGGCCAACGGCACCACGGTTGGCGAAGGAGCTATTATTCCAGCTGAAGAAGAGATTCGGTTTATTACCACCAATGCCAATGGCAATGAGGTAGAGTTTGAAGCCCTGTGGGCACAAGCCTACGTGGTGACCTCAAACACCGCCACAGGCTTGAATGCTAATGTTTCTTACGAGCGCAACTTCGTGGTGGGTGTCAGCGTCAGCACAAATTCAGGATTGTCTGTACCTGTTACCTATAGCAGTTACAATCCTGATGGTACTAGTGCAGGAACCGCTTCCGTGAATGGTTTCACCTGCGCAGCCAATACCAAGTTTGAATACATGACCATTTCGGGTGGTACTTTCACGGCTGCCAACCATGACCTCATCATGGGTCGTGGCCTTACGGGAACGGCAAGTCGCTTAAGAGGTATCGGTGCTGCTGCTGTTGATTTGAATTACACACTTCGCGTAGAAAGTGGAACATATACTAATTTCTCTTTTGTGAACGAACAAGGAAGCGGCGGTGTGTCAGGAAGATATTTGGTGAAAGCCATCATGGGTTGTGACTATGACCGCGCCAATAATAAGGATAATTCCAAATTGTCAGTTTCCCCCAGTAATCCACTATTCTTCTCAACGAACGTTACATTTAGCGGTCCCAGCAATAAGGATCAGAAAACTTTTGACTGCGTATTCAAGAGTGGGTCCTATCAATCTAGCTATTGGGGCAACAATGTCACTAATAACGGCGATTATCAACACTCTGCCTACCTTGGTCAAAACAGTGCAGGAAACACTTATCCCGGTATGCGTTTTGTCACTGTAGAAGGCGGCGAGTTTGGTACCATCTGCGGCGGTCGTGGTGTTGGTGGCGAGAGCACCAGCTATGCTTCACCCGAGGTAGTTACCTTCGACTTGAGAATCAAAGGCGGCCTGCTCCATGGATGCATCTATGGCGCCGCAGCCGACAACCCCTCAATTGGCAGCCGTCGGATCGTGATCACTGGAGGTGAAATCCGTAGTTGGGTGGCATCTGGTTGTAATGGAACAGGAACTACCTCTGGGACCGGTGCTACCAATGGTGATTCTTATGTTTACGTGGGCGGAAGTGCCGTAATAGGAGGCGAAAATGCATCAGTGATCAATGGCACTGCCGGCGGACAAGTATTTGGTGCCGGACGTGGTCTGGAAGGTCGTGCTGGTAGTATCAATACTTCTAATGTTGTTATCGCCGACAATGCTACCATTTCCAATCCAGGAACTACAGGTGTCGTGGGTGGCGTTGTGTATGGTGGTGGATTTAACAGTTATGTTGTTAATGTATCAAATGTTTATATTCTTGGCGGAACAATTCAACGCAATGCCTTTGGCGGCTCCTATGGCAATGGAACGGCCATTCCTACTTCTAACGTCTATATCAAAGGTGGTGTCGTGAATGGAAACGTTTACGGCGGATCCAACAATACGGGTACGATTAACAACAGCCATGTCACCATGACGGGCGGCCAAACCAAGAACGTGTTCGGTGGCGGCTATGGTTCCAGCACCAATATCGCCACAAGCACCACGGTCAATGTTGGTGGAGGCACGTTGGTATCCAACCTGGTATCGGGTTCCACCACAGACTATGAAAACGGCAACGTGTATGGCGGCGGTGATGCCGGTACGGTCACGGGCAACACCAACGTCACTGTCAGCGGCGGCACGATGAACAATGTGTTTGGTGCCGGTAAAGGTGGCTCGGGCGTTACCGCACTCATCTCCGGACAAACCCGAGTCAACGTCAGCGGCGGTACCATGAACAATGTGTATGGCGGCGGCGAAGCCGGCAATATAGAGGTTAGCAGTGGCGTCGCATCCAACGTCACCATCCAAGGCGGTACCATCCGCGAGGATGTGTTTGGTGGCGGCCGTCTGGGTAAGACCACAGGCAATGTCATCGTCAACGTATTTGACGGCAACATCACGGGCAACGTGTATGGCGGCGCTTTCGGCAGAAGAGAAGAAGTGTTTATTGCCGGTACCCACACCGTCAACATCACCGGCGGCAATATTTATACCAATGTGTATGGTGGTTCACGTAACGCCGATGATGCCTTGACCTTCAACCACACCGGTTATCAGATGAGCGAAACTGTCAACCGCGTGAACATCAGCGGTGGTCACGTTTATTACCAAGTCTTTGCCGGCGGTTATTTCGGCCACACTTACGGCTCCGTATATGCTTTCATTGGACAAAACGCCATCAACAACGCCCCCAACGCAGCCCCGACTTCGGGTGTGGGTTACAATGCAGTAGCCCTTCTCATTGACGGTTCGGTGTGGGCTGGTGCCGACTTCGGTAACTTCGACGGCATCACGTTTGGCGCGGCCACCATTGAAGGCTACTCCAACGTCTATATCGATGGCACAAGTTACAACACCGTCAGCACCAAACCCACTGATGCCGGTTACATGAACATCGGCAGTTCCGTGCTTGGTGCCGGTACCTCATGCTATGCCGGTGAAATGGGGCGCGACCTTATCTTCCGCAACTATGGAAAACTTGTTGATAACCCCAACAGCAAAGATGCCATTGTTGAGCCTTATACCACTGCCACACGTAACCTGATGTCGATCCAATTCTTTAATTATATCAACATCGACAATGCTCATCTGCACCTTATCGGCCAAGGCCGTATCAACTCACTTGTGAGCACTGAGAAGTATGCGGTTTACGAAGTCAAAGAAAAGATGCGTGTGATCAATGGCAGCTCCCTCTTTATCGACTTCCCCATTGACCAGGTGAAGATGCTGGGCAGTTATGTGTGCACCGATATGTATGCCGCTTCACCAAGCTTTGTGGTGGTGAACCACTCTGACCTCACCTCCGAAAGCCACGACAACAAATTCCGTGTGAACAACGGTTCCTATCTCAACATCAAGTACATCGGCGCCTATGATCCCGATCCCAACCCAGATCCTTCTACAAGCTGGGATTACGGCGAGCTCCAAGGTTTCTTCTACATGATGACTGACGATGAGAACAACACTTGTGCTTATGCACGTCCCAAGCAAAGCACCGATGCTGGCAACACCATTCCCAACGAATACGACAACCCTGATGACGGTGGCTTCTTGAGTT
>Ga0265298_10009647_pt1 | contig 11479 bp, 9 predicted proteins | sample AusTroGonzalo_MG_3_FD_193486 | JGI IMG/M metagenome (GOLD analysis project Ga0265298, IMG submission 193486) | Bovine rumen microbial communities from tropical cattle in Woodstock, Queensland, Australia - Gonzalo_01 | ecosystem: Host-associated > Mammals > Digestive system > Stomach > Rumen ...
AAAAACATCGTGGTCAGCATTGAGGATGTTGTTTCAGTTACTGATACTAACGGTAATCCTGCGGTAATCGTTTATGCAAGAGTTACCAACAACTCCCAGTACGAAATCACATATCTCTCGGCTGTGTACGATGAAGTGACCCAGAATGGAAAAGAACTCAGTTATGCAATTGTCGAGATTACGCGAAATGATTCTGATTATGATATCAAGCATATAAGCCCGGGAGATTCGCTGGTGATTCCAAAATCATATAAGCTCAGATATCCGGGTGAAGAGATTCATATCAGGTGTACTTCTTACGGAGGCGACGTTGTCTATTTGGACGGCGATTATATTCCTGACGAATAACTGGTTGTGCAATGTGCCGAATTATGATGAAAATGCATTTTTGAATCGATGAAATGCCATTTTCGCAAGTTTCATTTATTGCTTTAAGAAGTTAATAGACTATAATTGTTGAGGTTTTGAGGGGAGACCCTCACGGTGGAAAATGCAAGAATTTAATTTCAAAATTTCATTTTAGGAAGGTTGGCAGACATGAAGGGTTACCGCGAGATGACAAAGGAAGAGCTCGTCAAAGCAAGAGAAGAGCTGAATGCACGCTATGAAGAGTACAAGGCACTCAATCTGACACTTGATATGACCCGTGGAAAGCCTTCTCCGGTTCAGCTTGACCTCTCCAATGATATTTACGATACACTCAAGGACGGTTTCAAGACTGCCAAGAACGAAGATACCAGAAACTACGGTATCGCTCCCGGAATCGAGGAGATCAGGGCAATCTTCGGAGACCTTCTCGGAACAGATAAAGACAATATCTTCATGGGTAATTCTTCATCTCTTAACCAGATGTACGATGCGCTCATGCGTTCAATGGTTTTCGGTGAAGTTGATTCACCCAAGCCCTGGTCACAGGTAGAAGGCAGAAAGTGGCTTTGCCCTGCGCCTGGTTATGACAGACACTTCAGAGTAACAGAGACAATGGGATTCGAGCTCATCGCCGTTCCCATGACTGAGAACGGTCCTGACATGGATGTTGTTGAAGAACTCGTTAAGGATGAGAACGTTAAGGGTATCTGGTGCGTTCCTTGCTACAGCAATCCTGACGGTGTCGTTTATTCTGAAGAGACATGCGACAGACTTGCACAGATGAAGACTGCTGCTCCTGATTTCAGAATCTTTTGGGACAACGCTTATGTCGTACATCATCTCTATGAAGACAGAAGCACATGGGGCCAGCTTCCTGACATGCTCTCACTCTGTGAGAAGTATGGAAATGCAAACAGAGTTTATGAGTTCGCTTCATCTTCCAAGATTACTTTCGCAGGCGGCGGTATCTCATGCTTCGCAGCTAACAAGGACAACATGACATGGGCAAAGAAATTCCTCAATGCGCAGGCTATCTGCACTAACAAGGTTAACCAGCTTGCTCATGTAAGATTCCTTCCTGATAAGGAAGCAGTATTTGCTCACATGATGAAGCACGCTGCAATTCTCCGTCCGAAGTTCGAGAAGTGCATCGAAGTTCTTACAGAAGAACTCGGCACAGCTAAGGATCTCTGGACATGGACAGAACCTAAGGGCGGTTACTTCGTAAGCTTCTATGCTTATCCCGGTACTGCAACAAAGATCGTTTCAATGTGCAAGGAAGCAGGCGTTGCACTGACACCTGCAGGCGCAAGCTATCCTTACGGCAAGGATCCCAAGGATTCAAATATCAGACTTGCTCCTTCTTTCCCCGGAATCGAAGATATCGAGAAGGCTGTCAGAATACTCACAATTTGTGCTAAAATCACTGCTATCGATAAATTGTTGGAGGAACTTGCATAATGAAAGATTCATACGAGAGCCCGTTAAACTCCCGCTACGCAAGCAAAGAGATGCAGTACATCTTTTCGCCTGATAAGAAGTTCCGTACTTGGAGACTTCTCTGGATTGCACTCGCTGAAGCAGAGAAGGAATTAGGACTTAACATCACTGATGAGCAGATTGCTGATCTCAAGGCTCATAAGGATGATATTGATTATGAGGATGCTGCAGCAGAGGAGAAGATCCGCCGTCACGATGTAATGGCTCACGTTCATTCATACGGTAAGCAGGTCAAGGGTTCCGGTGCTGACGCCATCATCCACCTCGGTGCTACATCATGCTATGTTGGTGACAATACGGACATCATCATCATGAGGGAAGCTCTTGAGCTCATTAAGAAGAGACTCGTTGTAGTTATCGCAAAGCTCGCTGATTTTGCTGATGAATACAAGGCTATGCCTACATTGGGATTTACGCATTTCCAGCCGGCACAGCTCGTAACGGTAGGTAAGAGAGCAACTCTCTGGCTCCAGGATCTTGTTTTCGATCTCGAGACAGTTGAGAATGCAATTGCTTCATTGAAGCTCCTCGGATGCAAGGGTACAACAGGTACTCAGGCTTCTTTCTATGATCTCTTCGACGGCGATCACGCTAAGTGCGTAGAGCTCGACAAGAAGATCTGCGAGAAGATGGGATTCGAGCAGTCTTACTATGTATCAGGCCAGACATATTCCAGAAAGATCGATTACACGGTTCTCTCCGCACTCGCTGCAATCGCTCAGAGCGCTCACAAGTTCTCTAACGACATCAGACTTCTCCAGCACTTAAAGGAGATTGAGGAGCCTTTTGAGAAGAATCAGATCGGTTCTTCTGCCATGGCTTATAAGAGAAACCCGATGAGATCCGAGAGAATCGCATCTCTGTCCAGATATGTAATCGCTGACGTTCTCAATCCTGCAATGACTTCTTCAGAGCAGTGGTTCGAGAGAACGCTCGATGACTCAGCAAACAAGAGAATCTCAGTACCTGAGGCATTCCTCGCAGTTGATGCAATCCTCGGTATTTATACAAACGTTGTTTCCGGTCTTGTTGTATATCCCAAGATGATCGAGAAGCACATCCTTGATGAGCTGCCGTTCATGATGACAGAGAACATCATGATGGAAGCTACAAAGAAGGGCGGTAACCGTCAGGATCTCCACGAGGAGATCCGCCAGCTCTCAATGCAGGCAGGTTCTGTTGTTAAGAATGAAGGTAATCCCAACGATCTTCTCGAAAGGATCGCTGCTGACCCTAAGTTCGGCATGACAATGGATGAGCTCATTAAGCTCAGAGATCCCAAGCTCTATATCGGCCGATGTCCCGAACAGGTTGACACATTCCTCAATGAGTGTGTTAAGCCTTTGTTAGCTGCGCATAAGGATGACCTCGACGTAAGTGAAGTAGAGCTGAAGGTGTAAGAAAAGACCATACGGCAAACTGACTGAAAAATTTAATGCGGGATATCCTGAAATTGCGTAAAGCAAGTTTGGCATATCCCGCTTTTTATATTAAAATTATATCAACTCGAGCATGGCGGCCTCTAAATTGGACCTACATGACGTAATAAGGAGCTTGGGCCTGTCTTTTTGATGTAAAGCCTTTTAAGTTGGACTATTGAGATCTGATACCTGAGCACCGCCCTGGATTTCCGGGTGTCAATCAGAGTCCGTTATGTTTCGGGGGTTTTTAGGAGAAAGAGTCTATCATGGGACTTTTTAATGATTCAAAACTGAACGCTTTACATGACTCTGCTACAGGTATGTATGCAGGAGTCATTTTTTTGTGTCCGGGTTTTCGGACTGGTATTAATATTCTAAATCGATGTTGACCTTGTAATTCGTCAGCAAAAACCAAATTACCGAAAACTTAAGGAGACATATAAATGAAGATTTACAATACACTCACCAGAACTAAGGAAGAATTCAAGACGATTGAGCCCGGCAAGGTAAAGATGTATGCTTGCGGCCCTACGGTTTATAACTATTTCCATCTTGGTAATGCCAGACCGTTCGTTACTTTCGATACGCTCGCAAGATATCTCGAGTATGCAGGTTACGACGTTACATTCGTTCAGAACTTCACGGATATCGATGACAAGATGATCAAGCGTGCCAACGAAGAGGGTATTACTGTTGAGCAGCTCGCTGACAGATTCATCAAGGAATACTATGTTGATGCAGACGGCCTCAATATCAAGAGACAGAGCGCACAGCCCCGAGCTACTCATTCCATGAAGGCAATCATCGGCCTCATCAAGTCCATGGAAGAGAAGGGCTACACATATGTCATCGAAGGTGACGGCGTTTACTACGACGTTTCCAAAAAGGCTGATTACGGTAAGCTCTCACACTATAATCTCGATGAGCTTGCAGCAGGCGGCGGTGAGCGTAAGGCATCTTACGAGGGAAAGAAGAATCCCGGCGACTTCGCTGTATGGAAGTTTAAAAAGGAAGGCGAGCCTTCATGGGGATCACCCTGGGGTGAAGGAAGACCGGGATGGCACATTGAATGCTCTGCAATGATCAAGCAGTATCTCGGTGATACCATTGACATTCACGGCGGCGGACAGGATCTTATCTTCCCGCACCACGAGAATGAGATCGCGCAGAGTGAAGCTGCAAACGGATGCACATTCTGCAATTTCTGGGTGCACAACGCCTTCGTTAACATCGACGGCGAGAAGATGAGTAAGTCTTTGGGCAACTTCTTCACGATCAGAGACATCGCTGCAAAGTATCCTTATAACGTAATCAGATTCTTCATCCTCATGGGTCACTACAGAAGCCCCATCAATTTCTCTGATGAGCTCCTCGCAGCAGCTCAGACGAGTCTCGGAAGAATCTCCAACTGCGTAAGAAACGCTGATTTCGTATTGAACGGCGGTAATCTTGCAGATGATGCTGAAGCTGATAAGGTTCTCCTCGATGCAGTAACTGCAGCAACAGACAGCTTCAAGGCTCATATGGATGATGACCTCAATACTGCTGATGCCATTACGGATATCTTCAATCTTGTACGCCAGACAAATACAAGCGCACAGGAAGCAAAGGTTTCTGCTGATGCTCTTAAGGCAGCTAGAGATAAGATCGTTGAACTCTCTGGAGTTCTTGGTGTTCTTTTGGATCTTGAAGATGAGATTCCTGAAGAGATCACTGAGCTTGCAAATAAGAGAGCAGAAGCCAAGAATGCTAAGGATTACGCTGAGGCTGACAGAATCAGAGATGAGATCCAGTCTAAGGGCTATACCGTTAAGGACGTACCCGGCGGATTTAAGATCGAGAAGGCTTAACTGATGATCAAACCGTTTATTGCAGCTGATCTGCGTGAAGTGTCACCATTGGTCCTGGCCTATATCGGCGACTCTGTTTATGAAGTTTATGCACGTTGCAAGTCCGCATCGTTAGGTGCGGGCAGCAACAATAAAATGCATAACAACACCGTTCATTATGTATCTGCTGAAGCGCAGGCACTGAGCATCAGAGTCCTGGCTGATGAGCTGACTGAAACGGAGACTGATTATTTCAGACGCGGCAAGAATTCAAATCCTCATGCCGTATCTAAGAACGCAAACCATGCGGATTATATGTATGCTACAGGTTTTGAGGCTCTGTTAGGTTATCTCTTCCTTAATAATGAAGAGGCAAGAATGGAATATCTGATCTATAAGAGCTTCGATATCTGTGACGGTATCGTAGTTAAGGAAAACATCGAAACAGAAGATAAGGAATAATTACTGTGGACAAAGGCAAAAGACGTTTCAATCCGGACAGGAAACCCAAGAGACCTAATAACGACAGGCCTTATAAGGCACGCGAAAACATCGATAATCCTGAGGAGATGAATGGTCCCACAGATAAGATCGAAGGCAGAAATGCCGTAACTGAAGCTTTGGCATCAGGACGAGATTTCAATAAGATCTGGATTCTTAAGCCTGAAGGCGACAAGACACTGGACCACGGCCTTATCAGGATCCTTGATGAGGCAAACAAGCGTGGAATCGTTGTAACAAGAGCAACAAGGCAGGTTCTCGATAAGATGAGCCATACCCATAACCATCAGGGTGTCATTGCCTCAGTTGCGCCTCACGATTATGCCGATCTTGATGAGATAATTGCTAAGTGCAGGGAAGAGGGCAGACCTGCTCTGCTCGTAGCTTTGGATGAGATCAAGGATGCCTATAATTTGGGTTCTATCCTCAGAATCTCAGACTGCTGCGGAGTTGACGGAATCATTATCCCCGAGAGAAGATCCGTAACTCTCGATTCAATGGTGGCAAAGGCTTCTGCCGGAGCCATTGAATACGTACCTGTCGCAAGAGTAACAAATCTTGCACAGACACTTACCAGACTCAAGGAGAAAGAGAACTTCTGGGTCTGCGGAACTGATATGAATGCTGATTACGAGTATCACGATGCCGATTATTCAGGCAATCTCGTTGTCGTAATCGGCAGCGAAGGCGACGGAATGAGAGACGGAGTAAGAAAGTGTTGTGACTTCACCGTATCCATCCCGATGTCTGGACACGTTAACAGCCTTAATGCTGCTGTTGCAGCAGGTGTTGTCCTGTTTGAGGCACAGGCAAAGAGAAGAAGAGAGGAATAATTTGAAGAAACTTAATAACAGTAAAGTTCTTGGATTTAAGAGCATTCTTGTTAAGGCTCTTACTGTTATGATGTGCGCTTCTTTTATATTCGGAACAGCTCTGGCTTCAACAAGCTGTAAGGTCATTAACAACATTACTGACGGCCTTAATGTTACCAACAATTATCTTACTGAGACGGATCTGGCGAGACTTATCACCAATGCGATTATCAGTGAGCGTAATGTCGGTGATTCCTATGAGAAGATCCCGAAGACACAGCTTGATGGTCTGTCCTATTCAATGTTCTCGGAATATTGTGCCGTTTTAAGAAAATGTTCCAATGAACACGGCACCGTAGATTCATTCAGGATCCTTAATGAGACTGAGAAAGATCAGTATTTCGCGTTGATCAATTCCGTAAACAACGATGAATACAGAGATCTTGGGATTTACGGTAACCTGGACGTTATTGAACTCTGCTATTCAGAAGATAAGTCTCCTTCGAGTTCTCCCGTACGATTCGTTATAAACAAAAGCGGGAATAAGTGTCTCATGGCAAGCGGATATATTACTGACTGCATGCTTGCGTATTCTTACATCAATCACTATTTTGACATGATCGATGACCATAATACGGATGCACTCGAAGCCATTATCAAGTCTTCTTACAGTTCTGATATCTATATGAATTCCGTTATCCGCGCGAAAGCAGATTACATTGCTGACTATTACAGACTTAAGGTCAAGACTGTTACTGATGAATACGAACTGAAGCTCTTTTCTCCGACGCACATAATCTATGAGATACCGGAAGTGTTTACCGTTGACGGCGGATCGATCATATCAAAGAGGGTAGAACTCTATCTGCAGAGAGACGGAAGTTATAACCTTATAGATAAGGTGCCCGTCATGATGAGTGAACTCCGACTCTATATGGATGGTGAGAGCAAGCTCAGGATGGGATCGGTTTATACTCCGGGCGATATCTATGACCTGATTGGCAAGCCGATTATGTCTACATATATAAATGGCGCAGTTATCCTTGTATATAACGGAATGACGCTGACTCTTAAGACCGATGATGCCGGTTCCAGCTGGACTACCGGTAAACTGTCGTCCATTGCTCTCCGTAACGATGGCGTTTATACGCTCGGTGAGAATATTTATATTGGTATGAATATCTCAGAACTGCTCCTGACATATCCCATGTTTGATGAGAGTAATTATGTTGGATCTTTCAAAAACGGTAATGGTGAGTTTGTTCTGGCTTTTGAATTCGATGACTACGGAAATGTTACCCGTATCAAGCTTGGAGAAGCACTCGGTTAATCCTCAATACACCTGTTTCTGATTGCTTCGATCTCGTCTGGCGTAAGACCATTTGCACAAAGGAGTTTTGTGACGTCTCCGTCCCATTTGCTGTCAATATAATCCAGGAAAGTTTCCATGTTGTGTGCATCAGATCGTAAGCAGTGCCTCAGATCCTCAGGCATTCTGGCCATAAAGGGAACCATGAATTCTCTTAAATAATCGTAAGATACTTTATAGTTTAATACGATGTTTTCTCTGGACGCTCCGCAGATAAGATAGAGCAGGGCAGCAACAACGCCCGTTCTGTCTTTGCCGTGAGCACAGTGGAACATGGTGATACTCTCGCTGTTAAGGAGGATCCTCATTATCTGAACCAGTTTGTCACCCATCTCTTCTGCAATGATCACATAGTAATCGCCGAGAGTATGAGTTCTTATATAGTCTAAAGTAGCATCTTTGGTATCGTTGGGATTACCGTTATAAAGGGGAATGTTATAGAATTTGACATCGGGATCATTCCTGTAGGGATTGCCTGTCTGTTCGAGCTCTTCGGGAGCTCTGAGGTCAATTACGGTCTTAACGCCGTAATCTTTAACTTCCTGTATCTCAGAACCTTTGAGCCATTCGGGTGAACCGCATCTGATGAATAATCCGTTCCTGAAAGTTTTTCCTCCGGATAAGGGCATTCCGCCAAGCTCTCTGCAGTTGATAAGAGCGAGTTCTGTAACTAATTGAGAGTCCGGATTATATGCATTCATTGTCTATTCCCCAAATAAAATCTATAAATGGGTGTATTCTAACTAAATCAAGATTGACAATCAAGGCATCAAGTAATATTATTATTAGGCATTTGGGGAGACCCAAGCATATACGCGCCTATAGCTCAACTGGATAGAGCGTCTGACTACGGATCAGAAGGTTGTGGATTCGAGCTCTGCTAGGCGCGCCAGATAAAAGCTGTTGCATTTGCGACAGCTTTTTTACTATCAGGACATAAGGAGGCTGATAACATGCGTAAGATTCTCGTAGTAGTAGACATGCAGAAGGATTTTATTGACGGCGCCCTCGGATTTGACGGTGCAGACAAGATCATTCCCTTCATTGCCGCTAAGATCAAAGAATATGAAGCAGCAGGCGATGAGATAGTTTATACGCTTGATACCCATTTTGAGAATTACATGGATACACAGGAGGGAAAGAATCTTCCCGTTCCTCACTGCATCAAGGGATCTGAAGGTCACGGCCTCTGTGATGAATTAAAGCCACTGCTTGATGGTAAGAAGTCTTTTGAGAAGCTTACATTCGGCAGCATAGAGCTCGCTGAATACCTGAAGGAGAATGCTTCTGAAATTAGCACGATTGAGGTTTGCGGTCTTGTTTCCAATATCTGCGTGCTCTCTAATGCCGTAGTTGCAAAGGCTGCCGCTCCCGAGGCTGAGGTCATCGTGGATTCAAAGCTCACGGCATCTTTCGCGCCGGATCTTCATCAGGCAACGTTAGATGTCCTTAAAGGAATTCAAGTTACCGTATTATAATATTGCAATTATTTGGCCCCCTGTGATACAATTCATACTCGGCTATTTATGTTAATTAATTATTTTTGGAGGATATAACATGGCATCCACAATTGAGAAGAAAGAACACTCTCAGGTAGTAATCAGCCTTGAGGCAAGCAAGGAAGAGTGGAACGAAGCGCTTAAGAAGTCTTACAACAAGAACAAGGGCCGTTTCCAGGTTCCCGGTTTCCGTAAGGGCAAGGTTCCTTATCAGCTCGTTTGCCAGTATTACGGAGAGGGCGTTCTTTTTGAGGACGCTATGAACGAGATCGCTAACAAGCAGTATCCTGAAGCAGTTAAGGAGCACGACCTTAAGGTCGTATCCAGACCTGAGATGGATGTAACTGACATTAACGATGACGGCATCAAGTACACAATTTCCGTATACGTTAAGCCTGAGTTCGAGCTTGGTCAGTATGAGGGCGTTGAAGTTCCTTTCAAGGATCAGGTTGTTACAGACGAGGACGTTGATGCTGAGATCGAGCGCATGAGAAAGAGAAATGCTTCTCTCGAGGAAGTTACTGACCGTCCTGCACAGGAAGGCGATACAGTTACTATCGACTACGAAGGATTTAAGGATGGCGTTGCTTTCGAAGGCGGTAAGGGCGAGGGTTATAACCTCAAGCTCGGTTCCAAGTCCTTCATCCCCGGATTCGAGGAGCAGGTTGCAGGCCACAACGTTGAGGATGAGTTCACTATCGAAGTTAAGTTCCCTGAAGAGTATCACGCTGAGGATCTCAAGGGCGCTGATGCTACATTCAACGTTAAGATCCACGCTATTAAGACAGAAGTTGTTCCTGAACTTGACGATGAGTTCGCTAAGGACGTTTCAGAGTTCGATACTCTCGAAGAGCTCAAGGCTGATGTAAGAGCTAAGCAGCAGGAGAGAGCTGACAAGGACAACAAGGCTGGCTTCGAGAATGAGACAGTTCGTGCCGTATGCGACAACTGCGAGATCGACATTCCTGAGTCAATGGTTCAGAACGAAGTTGAGCAGATGGCTGACGATCAGGCAGCTCGTATGTCTAACCAGGGCATCGCTCTTGACATGTATCTCCAGTATGTTGGCCAGAGCATGGATGAGTTCAAGAAGTCTCTTGAGCCCATGGCTAGAGTAAGAGTTAAGTCTTCACTCGTTATCGAGAAGATCACAGAGAAGCTCGATCCTGAGGTTACAGCTGAAGAGTACGAGGAAGAGCTCAAGACTATCGCTAACTCTTACAAGATCGACGTTGAGGAAGTTAAGAAATCCATCGGTGAGGATTCCGCATTCCTTAAGGATTCAATCAAGGCTAGAAAGACAGTTGAGTATCTCGCATCCAAGGCTGTTAAGGTAGAGCCCAAGGAGCCTGAGGTTAAGGAAGACGAGGCTAAGGCTGAGGAGTAATCCTTATAAACTAATTAGACTTTCAATAAGCTGCACTGATTATGGTGCAGCTTATTTTTTGCGTGATTGCAGACAAATAAGTTAATTACGGTTGACACTTGTTCATGTTTGCGTAAACTAAAACAAAAGATGAACAAGAGGGGACCGGTATGACGCGGGATAAGTTTTCTTTACTTTATGTGCTTAAGAATAATCAAGTAACTAACCAAAGAAATCTTGCTTCTCTTCTCGGCATGGCCCTGGGAAAGACCAACAGGCTCTTAAACGAAGCCAGGAATGACGGTCTGGTCGATGAAGGGTTTAGTCTTACCAAGGCCGGATTAGATGCATTGGAACCTTACAGGGTTGATAACGCAATTATCATGGCTGCCGGAATGTCATCCAGGTTTGCTCCTTTGTCTTATGAGAAGCCTAAGGGTCTTCTGGTCGTTAGGGGTGAAGTCCTCATCGAAAGACAGATTAAGCAGCTTAAGCAGGCGGGCATCAACGACATAACCGTAGTTGTCGGCTACATGAAGGAGAAGTTTTTCTATCTTCAGGAGAAGTTTGACGTAAAGATCGTTATCAATGATGATTATTTCAGATATAACAATCCCTCAACGCTCATCAGGGTTAAGGACAAACTGAAGAATACATATATCTGTTCTTCGGATAATTATTTTGTTGAGAATGTATTTGAATCTTATGTTTACGATGCTTATTATGCTGCCATATTCCAGGAAGGTGAGAGCGATGAGTGGGGACTCATAACCGATAACCACGGCAGGATCGTTAAGATCGATCATTCACCCA
>Ga0265298_10009649_pt1 | contig 11479 bp, 8 predicted proteins | sample AusTroGonzalo_MG_3_FD_193486 | JGI IMG/M metagenome (GOLD analysis project Ga0265298, IMG submission 193486) | Bovine rumen microbial communities from tropical cattle in Woodstock, Queensland, Australia - Gonzalo_01 | ecosystem: Host-associated > Mammals > Digestive system > Stomach > Rumen ...
CATTATCAGAATTAAATAATTTTACTACGGGAACCGCAAAAATTTCCGTTATTAAAAAACCCGTTATTAAAATTGCACTGCTCCATCTTATTGCCATTTTTGTTATTTGTATTGCATTGGAATAATGTTTTGCCCCGTAGTTGTAACCTATTAACGGCTGTGAGCCTTGTGATATTCCCATAATCGTAAAAATTATCATGGAATTTATAGCCATTACAATGCCGATTGCGGCAAGTGCGGTATCTCCGCCGTATATAACTAAAGAACGATTTAATATGAAATTTAAAATGCTTGACGATATTTGAAATATAAATTGTGATATTCCTATTGCACAGGCTGCAAAAACAATATCCCGTTTTAAAATAAAATTTTTTATTCTAACCTTATAAGGACATTTTTTACTTAGAAAAAAGTATAGTATCCATACGGCACTGAAAGTTTGTCCGAACACACTTGCCCATGCTACACCTTTCATTCCCCAACCAAAGTAATAAACAAACAATATACCGACAATAATATTAACTACATTCCCCACAATTTGAGTTATAAGTGCAATATTAGGATGCCCGCTTGACCTTATAAAATGGTTCATACCGGCACCTATTCCCCAAATTGTAAACCCTATCATTGATATTTCCATATACTCTTTAGCATATGGCATAACATCGGCACTTGCACCAACCATTGCTAATGCTTGTTCCAAAAAAATATATAAAAATATCGATACACCGACCGATACCAACACAAGCATAACAAAAGTATTACCTAAAATATGTTCTGCTTTTTTTATATCTTTTTTACCTAAATATATGGAAAATAATGCATTTCCTCCGACACCTATAAAGGCACTAAATGCAATATACAAAATAACCAATGGAAAATTTACCGTAATTCCGGCAATTCCCAAATGCCCTAAAGTATTTCCTACAAGTAACCTTGCTATTATGTTATATAAAGCACCGGTAATCATTCCCGCAACGGCAGGAGCCGAAAACTTAAATAACAAACTTGATAAATTTTTTGACAAAAAAGGATTCTTTTTTTTCATAATTTCAAAATAAAAAACACTGTAAGATAAAACACAAAAAGCTTACAAAAATTCAATATATTAGGAGATATTTTAATGAAAAATAAACAAAAATTCAAGTTTCTGTTTCATATAATAAAATTGTTAAATACGATATACTAATACAAGAAAAAAAGAAGATTTAGTAAAATTTGGGGTTAATAGTTCCGATATAGATTTTAAAACGATGAAAAATATGTTTAAAGCCAAAGATTATCATTAGTCTTTGTTTATGGGCATCTTATAATAGAAAAATTATTGAAAGCTTTATTTGTTAAAATTAATGGGAAAAATATTGCAGTGCCGAAATTTCATGATTTATTGCCTTTGGCAAATAAAGCAAAACTCGTTTTAACCGAATATCAACAAAATATTTTAGATGAGATAACAAGTTTTAATATAAATACAATATATAATGCAAATAACAGAGCTACCGAGTATAGTGACATAGATGTTGCTGTAATTTCCGATAAATTCAGTGATGATCCTATTGATGATATGGTGTATTTAATGAAATTAAGAAGAAATCTAGATTTAAGAATAAAACATCATACTTTTACCGTCAAAGATTTTAATAAAACAAATCCTTTTGTAAAATAAATAATCAATACCAGAATTAAAATAATTTAATATAATTATTTATCGCAATTATCTTACTTAAAATATTTTCAATAAAATAAACGAATGTGTTTTTAATAGTAATCCACAAATTTTTCATAAATCTAAATTTATTCCTTCTCCATAATGTGTTCTAAAACTTCTTTAATAATCTTATACTCAGAAATATCATCAACAGTACCATCCGTATGTAAAATACGAGTACCAATTGTTAACGGTGTCCATCTAATTAAATTATTATTTTTTTCTGTTTGATTATGAAAAGGTTGTAGCGAAAAAAGGACTGTCATTTTTTTATGAAATACATCTGCAATATGTGCTATGCCAGTATCAACAGTCAAAACATAATTACTATGTTTTATAATAGTTGCCGTTTGCATAATGTTATTACTGGTATAAAATATACAAATTTTATTTAATGAAATATATTGCTTTTTATAATCCAAAATAATAAACTTATAATCTAATAAATTATCTTGCAATAATTTTATAATATTTTTTATTTTTTCAATTCCTAAAGTTCTGTACTTTTCACAAGCAAATGGATTAATAATAATAAACTTATTGTTAAGCAAATTATTTTTGTCCATAAATTTTTGTGCATATTTTTCATCATCGGAAGAAATAAAAAGTTCATAAGTCGTGTCTACCGTTTTGGCTCCCAATATTTCTAATGCAGAACTTAACCCATGTGTTATATGTTCTTTTAAAGGCTTATGTGCCAATATAACTTGTTTGGCATTTATAAGTTTTACAAAAAATCTTCCTTTTTTTGTTAAATCAGGAATAATTATCAAATCATATTTTTGTTTATTTAAATAAAGAAGAATTTTTAAAAGCTTAATAAAATTTTTAAAGGTCCTATCAAATGGAAGACTCATTAAATTATCTATATGTGGATTAAGTTTCAGTAATTCTAATGGTGCAGCTGTTACAACACTTAATTTACTTTTAGGATATATTTTTTTTAACTCTCTTGGAAAAAAACTCCAACATACAGTATCTCCAATTTTATTCTCAGGTCTTAATAATAAAATTTTTTTATATTTCATTTATATTGTTTCCTTAAAAAACAATATTGATTTCTGACGATAGTTATTTGTTTTTTTCAACTTGTTTCCAATCTATCAAATCAATATTAATATTACTTTTGTTAATTAATCTTTTATCTAACCTATTATTTTCAACAATTTATCTAATCTTGAATTTCCTTTTGCCTGTGGTGGTTGTAATACGACAAAAAGATTCTTATTAAACTTTATACAAGAAGCAAGTTCATGAAATGAAGTTGTAACAACATATTTTGCTTGTAATATGTATTCTAATCATTCTAAATGTGCAAATGTCTAATAGAAAAATCCCATTCGCAATAATAGATAAGCAAATTTGTTTTATTAGATAATTGTTTTAAATATCTTCAAACAATTTGAAGATGCTAAGTAATTTGTTATAAGTATTTTTTTAAAAATTGTCCCGTGTAGGATTTTTCGTTTGCAACTATTTTTTCGGGAGTTCCGGCAGCAATAACTTGCCCGCCGCCCTGACCGCCTTCGGGACCTAAATCTATTATCCAATCTGCCGTTTTAATAACATCCAAATTATGTTCTATTACCAAAACTGTATTTCCGTTATATGTAAGCTGGTGCATAACATCCAAAAGTTTTCCTATATCGGCAAAATGTAAGCCTGTTGTAGGTTCATCAAGAATATATAAAGTTCTGCCCGTTCCCTTTTTTGAAAGTTCTGTTGCAAGTTTTATTCTTTGTGCTTCACCACCAGATAATGTTGACGATGATTGCCCGATTTTTATATACCCTAAACCTACATCATTTAATGTCGATAAAATTTTATGGAGTTTGGGAACATTTTCAAAAAAGGAAACACTTTCTTCAACGGTCATATTTAAAACTTCATAAATATTTTTACCTTTATAACGAACTTCCAAAGTTTCTTCATTAAACCTTTTTCCCCCGCAGACATCGCATTTAACGAATATATCGGGTAAAAATTGCATTTCTATTTGTAAAGTTCCATCACCCTGACAATGTTCACACCTGCCGCCTTTTACATTAAAAGAAAACCTTCCGGGCATATAACCCCTTGCTTTTGCGGCTTGAGTTTTTGCAAACAATTCCCTGATATATGCAAAAGCTCCCGTATAAGTTACGGGGTTTGAACGGGGAGTTCTGCCTATAGGTGATTGGTCGACAATAATTACTTTATCGATATTTTCCAAACCTTCTATTTCTTTATATTTACCGGGAACGGCTTTTGAACCGTATATTTTTTTTGCCAATGCTTTATAAATTATTTCGTGAACCAATGTGGATTTACCCGAACCAGAAACACCGGTAACACAAACAAATAACCCTAACGGTATATCTACATTTATTTTTTTTAAATTAAATTGTTCTGCACCTTTAACAGAAAGCCATTTTCCCGACGGTTGTTTTCTTTTTTTTGGAACTTCTATTTTTAATTTGCCGTTTAAGTATTGTGCGGTAAGTGAATCTTTTGATTTTAAAACTTCTTTAACCGTTCCGCTTGCAACGACTTTTCCTCCGTGTGTTCCGGCACCGGGACCCAGATCAATTAAGAAATCGGATTTTCTCATTGTATCTTCGTCGTGTTCGACAACAATTAAAGTGTTGCCCATATCCCTTAATTTTTCAAGAGTATCAAGCAGTTTGTTGTTATCTCTTTGATGAAGCCCTATTGAAGGTTCATCCAAAACATATAAAACTCCCGTAAGCCCGGAACCTATTTGTGTAGCCAAATGTATTCTTTGTGCTTCACCGCCGGACAATGTAGAACTTTCTCTGTTAATTGCCAAATAACCAAGCCCTACATTATTTAAAAAACTTAACCTTGCTTTTATTTCTTTTAAAATAGGTTTTGCTATTGTTTTATTGTTATTGCTTAATTTTAAATTGTTAAAAAACTCATCGGCTTGTGCAACCGACATTGCAGTAATATCGGCAATTGATTTACCTTCTATTAAAACTGATAATGCTTCTTTTTTTAACCTTTTACCTTTACATACCGGGCAAGTTTTTGTCGACATAAACCTTGTAAAAATAGCGGTTTTAACAAAATCCGATTCGGTTTCGGTATACCTTCTTTTCATATTTGTTATAACACCTTCAAAATCACCTTGCCCGTAGAGGATAATATCATGTTGTTGTTTTGTTAAATCCTTCCACGGTCTATTTAAAGGTATTCTGTTTGCTTTGCAAACATCATATAATAATTCGTTATAATAACCGCTCCAAGCATGTTTCCATCTGTTTGTTCTTGTGGTTACCGGCTCTGACCATGCCTGTATTGCACCTTCGTTTAATGTTCTTGTTACATCGGGAACAATTAAATGTTCATCTATTTCTATTTTACTGCCTATTCCGTCACATTCGGGGCATGCACCTTGCGGAGTATTGAAAGAAAAAAGTCTCGGTTCGATTTCGGGAATGTTTATTCCGCAGTCGACACAAGCATAATGTTCACTGAAAATTGTTTCTTTGATTATTTCTTTTTTATCATTTAAAACATCAATACAGACAAGCCCGTTTGAATGTTTTAGTGAAGTTTCTACGGAATCGTTTATTCTTGATTTTGATTCGGGATTTACTTTTATTCTGTCAATTAAAACATCTATGGTATGTTTTTTATACCTGTCAAGTTTTATTGTTTCGTCCAACTCATAAATTTTACCGTCAACTTTTACCCTTGTAAAACCGTCTTTTAACAGTTTTGAAAAAAGTTCTTCGTAAGTGCCTATCCTTGCTTTTACAAGCGGTGCAAGTATATAAATAGGGCTGCCTTCTGGCAATTTCATTATTTCGTCCAATATTTGTTGACTTGATTGAGGTTTAACAGGTTTGCCGCATTTTGGACAATGAGGAATACCCGTCCTTGCAAACAGTAACCTTAAATAATCGTAAATTTCGGTAACCGTTCCGACGGTTGACCTAGGGTTGTGCGAAGGATTTCTTTGTTCTATAGATATTGCAGGTGATAACCCTTCGATAATATCAACATCGGGCTTTTCCATTAAACCTAAAAATTGCCTTGCATAAGCCGATAAAGATTCAACATACCTTCTTTGTCCTTCGGCATAAATTGTGTCAAATGCAAGTGAAGATTTACCCGAACCGGATAAACCGGTTACAACCACCAATTTATTTTTAGGTATATCAATATCTATATTTTGTAAATTGTGCTGTCTTGCACCTCTTATTTTTATTGTATCCATTTTTGTTATTTTTTCCTGATGACAGTATCTGCCTTTATTGAAGACCTTGCGGGATAATCCAAACTGTAGTGAAGACCTCTGCTTTCTTTTCTGTCCATTGCCGATGTAACTATAATTTCGGCAACATCAAGAATGTTCCTTAGTTCAAGCAGTTTTGTGCTTACTTTAAAATCTTTAAAATGTTGGTCAACTTCTTCATTTAATAATTTTATTCTTTTTAAAGCCATTGCAAGCCTTTCGTTTGTTCTGACAATGCCTGCATATTTCCACATTAAATTTTTCACTTCATCTATGTTATGCAACATAATTGTAGGGTCACCTTTTCCCGTACTTTCGTTTATAAAATTGCTGCCGTTTTCATTAAACTTTTCATTTTTTATAATATCTTTTGATTTTTGGTATGCAAACTCCGCAAAAACAAGCCCGTCGAGTAAAGAATTGGATGCCAACCTGTTTGCACCATGCAAACCGTTACAAGCGGTTTCCCCTATTGCAAACAAATTTTTAATAGTGGTTTGTGCATATTTATCTACGGAAATTCCACCGCATGAATAATGTGCGGCAGGAACAACCGGTATCATATCTTTTGCCATATTTATACCGTAAGACAAACATTTTTCAAAAATATTGGGAAATCTTTTTCTTAAAAATTTTTCACCTTTATCCCGAATATCCAAATATACGAAATTATCGCCCGTCTTTTTCATTTCCGTATCAATAGCTCTTGTAACGATATCCCGAGGTGCCAAATCTTTTAACGGATGATATTTTGACATAAAAGCTTCATTTTTTTTATTTTTTAAAATGCCGCCTTCACCTCGAACAGCTTCCGATATTAAAAATGATTTTGCCAACGGATTGAACAAACATGTGGGATGGAACTGTATAAATTCCATATTTGCAATATCTGCCCCTGCACGGTATGCCATTGCAACACCGTCACCGGTTGCAACTTCGGGGTTTGTGGTATACAGATAAACTTGCCCTACTCCGCCGGTAGCAAGAACCACAACTTTGGCAATATAAAGCTCAACTTCTCCTTTATTTGCATCATAAATATAAGCACCGCAACATTTTTTTATGTTATTTTTTATATCTATAAAAAGGTCAACTGCAACATGGTTTTCATAAACGGTAACATTTGTTGTTTTATTTATATTTTCTATTAAAACTTTTTCTATTTCGTTACCGGTTATATCGCCTGCATGTAAAATTCTTCTTCTGCTGTGCCCGCCTTCCAAACCCAATTCAAATTCGGAACTTGTATAATCTTTTTTAGTAAATTTAACACCTAACTTTATAAGTTCTTTTATTCTTTCCGGTGCCGATTTTACTACAAGTTCAACAATTTCTTCGTTGCAAAGTCCGTCACCTGCAACAAGAGTATCGTTTATGTGGTCTGCAAAGGAATCATTTTTATCGGTTACACAGGCAACTCCCCCCTGTGCTTTACCCGTTGAAGAATCAAAAAGTTTTTGTTTTGTTACTAAAACTACCGAACCTGTTTTTGATGCTTTTAAAGCAAAACTTAAACCTGCTATACCGCTGCCTATAACCAAATAATCAGTTTTTATCATTATTGTTCCAATTTAAACCATTTACTAACTTCGTCCAACTTCTTTTTTGCGGTTTCTTTGTCACCTTTTTCGATATCGGCTTTAATTTCTTCTATTGTTTTTCTGTCTTTTGAAACATTTTCTCTAACGGTTTTTATCATTTCACCTATAGATAAAGCCAATTCTTTTGTATCGTCTTTTCTTCTGTAATGAATATCTCTGAAAAATTCGCCGTTTGCAAGCTGTTTCATTATTTTTTCAAAAAAGAAAATAGGACCTACTATTCTGTGAAAATAAAATATACTTTCAACTAAAATAATTAAAATAAATAAAAGCATAACCCATAAAAAGCCGTTAGTATAAGACCTTATAAAATTCTGAACGGCACCTGCACTTAACTGGTCCATACCCGGAGAACTTAATAAAATATCCAAAAAAGTATAGTATATCAATACCGCTAAAAAAATAATTATGCCACCCAAAATTAACAAATACTTCAACTGCAATTTAGGTTTTACCCAATACTTTCTTCTTACTTTCATAATACCCCTTTGTTACTTTTATTTTTTACAAATAATATTATCTATTAACCTTACTTTATTAATTCTGACGGCAACTGCAATTACAACGATTTTTGTATTTTCTTTTACTTCTTTTAAAGTTTCGGCTTGTCTTATTTCAATATATTCAATACTGCAACCTTTTATTTTAGATAAATTATTTTTTATATCTTTTATAATTGAAATTATCGGTTTATGTGCAACAAATTCTTTTTTTGCCTGCATAAGAACTTTTGAAATTATACTTGCATTAGCGGCTTCTTCTTTAGATAAATATTTGTTTCTGCTCGACATGGCAAGCCCTGTTTTTTCCCTAACTATAGGGCAGCCTATTATTTTTGTTTTAAAATTCAAATCACCAACCATCTGTTTTATTATAACATACTGCTGATAATCTTTTAAGCCGAAATAAGCTCTGTCAGGCATAACTATATTAAATAATTTCGAAACTACCGTCGTTACACCTTGAAAATGATTTGGCCTTGTAATTCCGCACATTATTTTTGAAACGGAATCATTAAACACATAAGTTGAAAAATTTTTACCGTATAATGTATCATTAGTCGGTAAAAATAAAAAATCAACTTTATTATCTTTACAAATTTGAATATCCTGCTCTATAGGTCTGGGATATTTATTGTAATCTTCGTTAGGTCCGAACTGTATCGGGTTGACATATACGGATACTACCGTAATATCGTTTTGCGAAACGGATTTTTTTATTAAAGAAATATGCCCGTTATGCAAAGCACCCATAGTGGGAACCAACCCTATAGTTTTTTTCTTTTTAAGTAAATCAATACAAATTTTTTGCAGCTGATTAGGATTTTTTATTATCTTCATTTGTAAGTGTTTCCTTCTTCCGGAAAAATATTATTTTTTACTTCATAACTATATTGTTTTGCAGCATTCTGAATTGTTTCCGCCAAATTGGCATATTTTTTTACAAATTTCGGTGTAAAATCGGTGAACATTCCCAACATATCGTCACTTACCAAAACTTGTCCGTCACAGTATTTTCCTGCACCTATACCTATTGTAGGTATCGATAATTTTTCAGTAACAAATTTTGCCACATCTTCTGGAACTGCTTCCAATACTATTAAAGAAACTCCTTCTTTTTCCAACAGTAAGGCATCTTCAAGTAATTTTTTTTGCGATTGTTCATCTCTGCATTGAACTTTATAACCGCCTATTTTATTTATTGACTGCGGCATAAGCCCCAAATGCCCTACGATTTTTATATTTTCTTTAATAATGGCTTTTATCGATTCTATTATTTCCTGCCCGCCTTCAAGTTTTACCATATCGGCACCGCAAGATACAATTTTTTTTGCATTTTCAACCGCAAGTTTCGGGTTATCCTCATAAGATTTATAAGGCATATCCGTAACCAAAATAACTTTTTCTTTATCGGTTCCGTTTGCTACCGCTTTTGTATGGTGCACCATATCAGCCATTGTAACAGGCAATGTATCTTTATAACCTAATTTCGTCATTCCTACCGAATCACCCACCAACAACATATCTATGTCGGATTTTGACAAAATTTTAGCCATAGTTGCATCATAACATGTAACCATAACTATCTTTTCTTTTTTCAATTTTAACTGTTTAATATCTTCTACTGTTCTATTCATTTATCGAATTCCTCAATATCCGTATATTTTATCTCTTTTGATTGTTTTAAGTCAATAAACATAAAAAATTTCTTCCAATCAGATAACCTTCCAAATTGTTGACACTAAAAATGTTTTTTTTATAGAATAATGCTTTAAATTTGTATTTTATATTACTAACTCGGAGTTCTTTTTTTATGAGTACAAGAAGAGAAGCAAGAGAATGTTCGTTAAAAATGCTGTATATGTTTGATAATTGTGCAATGCAGGAACAAGATATTTTTAAAGTTTTTGACGAAGTTTTGCCTAAAGAAGTTGCATATAGGGAATTTACCGTCAAAATTTTTAGAGGTGTCTGCCAAAATCAAACCCAAATTGACAACATCATTGAAAAATATGCAGATAATTGGGATATAAAAAGAATGTCCGTAATTGACAGAAATATAATAAGGCTTGCCTGCTTTGAAGTTTTGTACATGAAAGAAACTCCCATCAATGTAATTATAGATGAAGCTGTAGAAATTGCAAAAAAATATTCAAATAAAGATTCAAGCAAATTCGTCAACGGTGTTTTAGATAAAATTCAAATAGAAAGAAATAAAAAATAAGGTCTTTTTAAGTTTATGCAAGATATACAAAAGCAAATTGAAGACTTAAAAAATCAAATAAGAAAACACGATTATCAATATTACTGCCTTGATAACCCGCAAATATCGGATTTTGAATACGATACTCTTTTTAAAAAGCTTAAAGAATTAGAAAAACAATATCCTCAATTTATAACGGAAGATTCCCCTACTCAAAGAGTTTCAGGGCTTCCTTCCTCAACATTTAATCAGGTTAAACATGTTGTTCCTATGTTATCCTTAGATAATTCTTATTCAACGGAAGATGTTTTATCATGGTATGAAAGAATAAAAAAAAATATTGATAAGCAAATTGAATTTATAGTAGAACCGAAAATAGACGGACTAAGTGCAAGTTTGATTTATAAAAATAATTCCTTTACAACAGGTGCAACAAGAGGTGACGGTGAATACGGTGAAGATGTAACAGAAAATTTAAAGACAATAAAAAATATTCCGTTGAAATTATTATCGGACAAAAATCTTGAAACTTTTGAAGTTCGAGGTGAAGTTTATATCAACAAAAAAGATTTTCAAAACCTAAATGCTAATTTGGTTGATGATGCAGCAGCTAAATTTGCAAACCCTCGAAATGCAGCCGCAGGTTCTTTAAGGCAAAAAAATCCGCAAATAACTGCAGAAAGAAAATTAAGTTTTTTAGTTCATTCTTTCGGGCAAATAACAAATTTGCAAATTGAAAAACATTCACAATTTATAAAATTATGTTCACAATTAGGCTTTTCAACTCAAAAAGATATTAAAGTTTGTAAAAACATAGACGAAGTAATAAAATTTTTAAATTACTTGCAGGAAAACAGAGATAACCTGCCTTATGAAATAGACGGTGCCGTGGTAAAAGTTAATGATTACAGCCTTCAAAAAATTATAGGTTACACAAACAAAAGCCCGAAATGGGCTATAGCTTATAAATTCCCCGCAAGGCAGGCAACAACAAAATTGTTATCAATAAGGTTACAGGTAGGCAGAACAGGTGTAATTACACCTGTTGCAAATTTACAACCGGTTCAACTTTCCGGTGTAACAATTTCAAATGCAACTTTACATAACTTTGATGAAATAGAAAGGTTAAATGTAAATATCGGAGATGATGTTGTAATTGAAAGGGCAGGTGAAGTAATACCTAAAATTATTAAAGTTGCAAAGAAAAACAGTGAAGGAATATTC
>Ga0265298_10009650_pt1 | contig 11478 bp, 11 predicted proteins | sample AusTroGonzalo_MG_3_FD_193486 | JGI IMG/M metagenome (GOLD analysis project Ga0265298, IMG submission 193486) | Bovine rumen microbial communities from tropical cattle in Woodstock, Queensland, Australia - Gonzalo_01 | ecosystem: Host-associated > Mammals > Digestive system > Stomach > Rumen ...
ATTGGTGGCGATGGCGGATATGGTCCGCACTTCGAAAAAATTGGGAAGAAGTTCCCTGATATCGACTTGGCCATTCTCGAAAATGGACAGTACAGCAAGGACTGGGCCTATGTCCATACACTGCCTGAATTCCTAGGTAAGATAATGACGGAACTGGATGCCAACCGCTACATAACGGTTCACCATTCCAAGTTCTGCCTAAGCAATCATTCCTATTATGAACCGCTCGAAAACGCAAAGCGCGCCGCGAGCGAATCGCATAAGCCCCTGTTCATGCCGCAGATGGGCGAAGTCGTGTATTTGGATTAAATCCATAAAAAGTATTGCTTTGTAAATGCAGAGTAATGGTTTGTAAAGTCTGTGTAAAGCACGGACAAAACCTTTGCTAATCCGCTATTTTGGGGATTGTTTTCGCCCATCATAGTTTTTATCTTCACATTACAAGAATTCGCAGGTTAGGAATATGATTTACATTGTTGAAGACGATGCAGAAATCCGCGAACTGGAAGTTTACGCCCTCAAGAGTAGCGGCTTTGAATCTAAATCTTTTGATAGCGGAAAAAACCTGGATGACGAAATCAAGGTCCGGGTGCCGGACTTGTTCATTCTCGACATCATGTTGCCGGGAGAAGATGGTCTCAGCATCTTGAAGCGGCTCCGTAAGCAAGAAAATACCAAGAATGTTCCCATCATCATGCTCACTGCCAAGAGTTCGGAACTGGACAAGGTCAAGGGCCTTGACCTGGGTGCAGACGACTACATTGCCAAGCCGTTCGGCATTTTGGAATTTGTTTCGCGCGTCCGCGCACTGCTCCGCCGCTCGGGCAACATGAAGACGGTCGAGAATACAAAAATAACGCTCGGAGAGATTGCTATCGATTCTGGAACGCGTGAAGTTTCGGTCAGTGGAAATACCGTTGAATTGACCTACAAGGAATATGAACTTTTAAAATTGCTCATATCTCACCCGGGACTAGTCTATTCGAGGCAACAGATTCTGGAAAAAATTTGGGGCATTGACTTCAAGATGGACACGCGCACGGTCGATATGCACATCAAGACACTGCGGCAGAAATTAGGTGAACAGGGTTCCATTATCCAAACCATACGCAATGTGGGCTACAAGGCGCAATGAAAGACCGAATCCGATATAGCCTGATTTACATGGGCGTTCTCGCCGCCTTGTTTGCCGTTATTTTTACGACGCAAGTCTTTGAAGGCGAAATGACGAACCAGTTCAAAAGCCACTTGCGCGAGCAGCTCCGCCTGATCGAGACTGCGTATGTTAACGACTCCCTTGGCTGTACGCCACAGAAATTGGCGCAATTCGCCAGCAAGGAACTCCGCATCACTTTGATTGATTCGTCCGGCACGATTCTTTACGATAGCGACGCCGAGGCGAGCAAGATGGAAAATCACTACAACCGTGAAGAAGTGACCAATGCGTTCGCAAAGGGCAGTGGTGAAGATCTCCGATATTCTACTACGTTGCAGGCGAAGGCGTTCTACTTTGCCAAGCGGCTGCGCGACGGAAACATCCTACGACTCGGAATGCGGCAAGCCAACTTAAAGCAGGCCTATTCCAAGACTATCCCCTATCTTGTCGTCTTGCTTGCAGCAATCATCCTTGCAGCGATATTCATAGCCTTCGGCCTGAGTCGTGCGTTTGTGAAACCGCTCCAGAAGTTGGTCGACCTGCTAGGGACCTCCGAATGGATGAGCATCGAAAACACCTACAAGGAAATCGCGCCCCTTGTCAATACCATCCGCAAGCAGGATCTTGAATTGCAGCTGACTATTGAACAGCTCTCCAACGAGAAACGAAAAATTTCGCACTTGAAAGATGAATTCACAGCCAACGCTTCGCACGAATTGAAAACGCCGCTCACCTCCATCTCAGGCTATGCGGAACTTATTGAAAATGGCATGGCACAACCCGAAGACGTCAAGATGTTTGCCGGCAAGATTCACAAGGAAGCAAAACGGCTGCAGTCCATCGCGAACGACATCATTACGCTATCTAAGCTGAATGACCATGAAGGCGAACCGTTTGATCTCAACGAGAAAATCAACCTTTGGAACCTGTCGCACAGTTGCATCGAAGGTCTCATGTTGAATGCGAACAAGAAGAACATCCTGCTTTCCTTGGATGGTGCTCCCGATGCCGAAATTTTGGGAAACACCAAGTTGATTTACGAAATGATTTTTAATCTCGTCGATAACGCAATCCGCTATACGGAGCAGGGTGGAAAAGTTGTCGTGCTCGTTGAGCCGAAAGCCTTTGTCGTAAAGGATACCGGGATTGGAATCCCGGAAGAAAGTCAATCCCGTATTTTTGAACGGTTCTATCGTGTTGACAAGAGCCGCTCCAAAGAAACGGGCGGGACAGGCCTCGGGCTTGCAATCGTGAAGCACATTGCAGAAGTCCATCATGCCAGAATCCACCTGAATTCGACTGTCGGATTCGGCACGGAAATCAGGATCAGCTTCACCAATTTTTCAAAATAAGATAAAGTTCTATGATTCTCGCAATTCTTAAAATGATCGGGTGCCTTGCGCTCCTCATGTTCGGCATGAAAACAATGAGCGAAGGTCTGCAGAAACTGACTGGCGGGCACCTCCGCGCTGTTCTTGGAACCATGACAAAGCATCGTGTAGGCGGACTCCTTACAGGAACATTCGTCACCGCGGCTGTGCAATCTTCGACGGCAACTACGGTCATGACGGTCAGTTTCGTCAATGCGGGTCTGCTTACGCTCAAGCAAGCCATCCCCGTCATTATGGGCGCTAATATCGGTACGACGGCGACGGCGTGGATAATGTCCATATTCGGATTCCAGTTCAATATGAGCAGTTTCGTGTGGCCTTTTTTCGGACTCGGCATCGCGCTTTCCTACACCAAGAAAAATTCCGCCAAAAGTCTTGGCGAATTCGTGTTCGGTTTTGCTTTTATGTTCCTCGGGCTTACAACGCTCCGTGAAAATGCGGTTGCGATGGACCTTGCACACAACCAGGCGATTATCAACTTCTTTGCGACTACCGGCGGCTGGGGAATTTTCAGCACGCTTCTGTTCTTGCTGTTGGGCGGCATCCTCACGATGTGCGTACAGTCTTCGGCAGCCATCATGGCGATTACGCTCATTCTTTGCAGTAGCGGAGTGCTCCCGATTTACCAGGGCATTGCACTCGTGATGGGAGAAAACATCGGTACGACAGTCACTTCGAATTTGGCTGCACTCTCGGCAAGTACACAGGCACGGCGGGCAGCTTTGGCCCACATGCTGTTCAACATATTCGGCGTGGTGTGGGTGCTGATAATCTTCAATCCCTTCGTGAACATGGTTTGCCATATAGTGGGATTTGACCCGAATTTTGTCCCGCAAACCCAGGAAGAAATCGCGCAAGCGGGTGTACGTGTGACCTATGCACTTTCGGGATTCCACACGGCGTTTAACCTCTGCAACGTAGCCCTCCTCATCTGGTTCATCAAGCCAATGGAAAAACTCATCTGCAAGATTATTCGCGAAAAAGAGGACGGCGAAGATTTTAAGATCAAGTACATCAGCGGGGGCCTCATGAGCACAGCGGAACTTTCTCTGTTCGAGGCCCGCAAGGAAATCAACCTGTTCGTCGAAAAGACATTGAAAATGTTCCGCATGGTGCCCGACCTTATCAAGTTAAATGACGAGGAAGAGTTCAACAAGCTCTTTGCGCGTATTGAGAAGTACGAAGGCATCAGCGACAGCTTCGAGGTGGAAATTGCAAATTACCTGAATAAGGTGAATGAAGGCCGTCTTAGTCCCGAAAGCAAGACCGCACTCCAGGCGATGATGAAGGAAATCTCCGAAATCGAGAGTATCGGCGATGCCTGCTACAACATGGCATGCGTCATCCGGCGCAAGTTCCAAGGCAAGGAAGATTTTACCGAAGAGCAGTACCACCGTATTGACGGCATGATTAAGCTTTGCGACGACGCACTTGTGCATATGGCATCGGTTGTCGAAGACGACCCGAAGGTCAACGTGCTCACGACCTTGAAGTACGAATACAAAATAAACGATTACCGCAAGATGCTCAAGGAACTCAACGTGGACGACATCAACGCCCAGCGTTACAGCTACCAGGTGGGGGTACACTACATGGACGTAATCAACGACTGTGAAAAGCTGGGTGATTACGTCGTGAACGTGGTCGAGGCCCATGTGAACCACCGTTTGTCGCGATAGCGGCTTGCGAACCAGCATAACTTTTTATATATATTTCTCGTTATGCTTGGATGTATTCGCCTTTTGGCTACCTTTGCGTTTGCCCTGTTGCTAGCCGCCTGCGTAGAAAATGACGTAAGGCGCGGTAACGACGCATTGCGCATTGGCGACTACGACCGGGCCGTTACAAGTTTCAACAAAGCCCTGGATGCCGACCCCGCCCATAGGGACGCTCGCTATGGCCTTGCGCTTTCGTATTACGCCATCGCCGAGGCATCGGAGCGCCTGCGCGTCCCGACTTTTGACCTCTGGAGCCAGGCGGCAAAAGAATTTCGAATACTGTCCAATATCGACAGCAGCGGAAAGATTAACGCCAATTATTCGACATGCCTTTTCTATCTGGCGCGGGCCGCGTTAAAGCGGGACGGCTCCGTGGATGTCGTGCCTGTGCTGGACCAGTCCATACAGCTAGACAGCCTGAATTATTTCAGCTACAACCTGAAGGCGTTGATTCTTGCCAAGAGCAACGTCCCGGACAACTTGAATACAGCCAAGAACATCTACATTCACATCATCACCCATGACCCGGATTTCGTTTCGGCCTACATCAATCTTGGAAACATCTATTGGGATGAAGGCGACGTGGAAGCTGCTTGGGATACCTGGTCGGCCGGGCTCCAAAAGTCCCCGAAGAACCAGTCCCTGATGTACTGGACTCATGTTGCCGAGGATTCGCTGAAGGCGATGGTCCTTTCGGGGCGCCTATGAGCGAAAATTCGTCAATTTTGGATAACGTAGTCTCGTGCCATTTAATCCACCGTGGTGGAGAGGCCGATATTTACCTAGTTTCCGGAAACAGCGGCAAGTTTATCCTAAAATGGTATCGCAACGGTTCGGCATTTAAGACCGAAATCGTTGAAAAGTTGAAATGCATCCGCATTCCCGGCATTTGCCGAATTCGCGAATCGGGCTTGCGAGACGGGAATCCTTACCTGGTCTACGATTTTATCGAAGGCGTGAGTTCCCGTGATGTCGGGCGCATTCCCGTGCCTGTCGCGCTGGGCCTGCTTCGCGGGGTGGCGCAGTCGTTGCATGATCTCGATGCCGTGGGTGTACATCATGGAGACCTGAATCCGGCAAATGTCTTGTTGAGCAGGAACCAAGACAAGTCGGGCTTCCCGGTCCAGGCAACGCTTGTGGATTTTGGCATCGTGGGACCGGGTACGCCAGGCTATGCGGCTCCCGAGCGCTTTCAAGGGAGGCCTGCGTCTACGGCAAGCGACCAGTTCAGCCTGGGCATGCTTCTGTACCGCTGGATTACCGGTGAGGATTTGATACAGGCCTTGGAGTACGATGAATACCAGGCTGAAATTCTCAGAATCGATTCGATATCGGTCGATGAAAAACTTTATGTTTCGGGGAATTTCACTGCCACGGAAATATCCGCTTTGAGTCCGTTGTGGAAAGCGCTCTTGCGCCAAAATGCCGAGGAACGGTGTGAGGATTTCGATGAGTTGGACGAAATCGCGGAAATCGCGCTAGGCTCGCTCGGGGTCGGTGAAATCAAGGCTTCCGTGGATGCGCAGAAGTTTGCCGAAATCCTGGAATGCCAAAAAACGGGAGGATTCCCCCCGGACGGATCGACAAACGGGCTGGACATGGCGTTTCCGTACGAAAAACGGGGCTTTGCACCTTCTAAAAAGAAGCGCAAATACATGTATTTGGCGGCTTTTGGACTTATATTAACCTTGATGGCATTCTTTTTTATTGTTGGGACAAACAGCTCCGATATCGACGAGACGGGCAACCTCCTGCTGGAGAAATCCAGGAATTCGGTGACGATGGAACCGGATAGCGGGCTTGAGTCGCAGGATTCTCTGCCTTCGACAATTCTTAAGGATCTGCCGACGCCTTCGTTGGACTGACACTACTTTTTATAGGGGATTATCATGAAGTCTGAAACCATGCTCGCTACCGAGAAAATGCTCGACGTGGTCAAGACCTTGCTGGACGAGGTCCAGCCGGAATCCCTCTTTGTGAAGATTCTCGAGGTGGCCAAGGAAGTGCTGCATGCCGATGCTGCGGTCTTGGACATTGCAGGCGAAACGCCCCTGCACCTGAGCAATCCGGAACAGGTCGCCATCTCCATCTCGGCGGTGATGCAGGCCAAGTCAGAAAAACGCGCGGTCGTCTGGAACCAACTGGACGACGATTCGGCGGACCTTTCAAAATCGATTGTGCAGAACCAGCTGACCAGCATCATGGTTTCGCCGTTCCGCACCCCCGATTGCGAAGCGGGTTATCTGTACCTGCAACGTGCCGCCCGAGAGGAACCCTTTACCGAAGACGACAGCGACCTGTTCGACGCGTTCGTGAACGTCTGCGAGAAGTTCGCCTTTGCCGTCTACGACCGACTGCGCGACAAGGAATCGCTCGATGTGCTGAAAAACGTGGTCCGTAAGGACGGCATCGTGTATTCGAGCGAGAAGATGGTTGAACTGATTGCCATTGCAGATAAGCTTGCTCACTTGCCGCTCCCGGTAATCATCCGTGGCGAGACGGGCACCGGCAAGGAAGTCATCGCGAAGTATATCCACAAGCACAGCCCGCGTGCCGACAAGCCCTTCATTGCCGTGAATTGTGGAGCTATCCCTGAGCAGCTTATGGAATCGCTCCTGTTCGGGCATGCGAAGGGATCGTTTACCGGCGCCATCGACAACCGCAAAGGCTTTTTCGAGGAGGCCGACGGCGGGACGATTTTCCTGGACGAAATCGGGGAACTGCCGCTGAATATGCAAGTCAAGCTTTTGCGCGTATTGCAGGAAAAGCATATTACGCGTGTGGGCGACAACCGCGAAATCCCCGTGAACGTGCGCGTCATCAGCGCGACGCATGTGGACTTGGAAGAGGCCGTCAAGGCTAAGCGTTTCAGGGAGGATCTGTATTTCCGCATTCAGGTCATGCCTGTCGTGCTGCCGCCCCTGCGTGAACGCGGCCAGGATGTTGTGCTGCTGGCCGAGGAATTCCTCACGCGCTACGGTGCTGAATATGGTCGCGGTAAGTTCCACCTGAGCCGTAGTGCAGAGAAGGCCCTGCTCAGTTACCATTGGCCGGGCAATGTCCGTGAACTTGAAAACCGGATCCAGAAAGCGTTAATCCAGGCGGTGCACGGGGTGGTGCAGCCGAAGGATCTCGGCTTGGACGATGTGCAGGCTATGGCCAAGGAATCCCCGAGAACGCTCAAGGAAGCTCGCGAAGCCGTGGAGCGCGATTTGATTAGCCGTGCGCTAAAGGATTCCGGGGCGAACTTGACGCTGGCTTCTACCATCTTGGGTGTGGACCGCAAGGTGCTCCGTGAAATCATGGAACGTATCGGATTGAAAAAGGAAGACTTTAAATAACTGGCATAGGTTTTGCAGGAGAACGACTATGATGACGAAAATCCTAACAATCGTTTCTGTCTGTGCGGCAATTGCTTTTGCGGCGGAATCTTTCGAGCGCCCGGAATCCGCTGTGCCTACACCGGCCGAAGAATTGAGGAATTCCAACAATTCCCGCGAACTGGCGCCGCGTGACAAGGAAAACTGGCAGAAGATGCGCGAAGAGCGCAAGAAAGCGAGGGAACAGATTCTTTCGGATTTGCGGCACAAGCCTAAAGACGACAAGGACCCTAAGCGTTTGGACAAAGAAAAAAATAGAGACAAAAAGTCCCATTTTGAGGAAGATTCCCCTAAAAAGAATATCCATGAACAACGACCGGCTTGGGAGTATCCAAGATTCCATGACCCTAATCCACCGCATGAAAAGCCCGGTTTGGATCGCAAGAGATTTCCTCATAAATAATGCGGTTTTTGACGTTAGCGATTTTTCTTCTGTTTTCTCTTGTTGCTGCTGAATCTCAAGAGGATATCTATTTCCGTGCCTTGAAGGCTGAAGAAGCCGGGGATATCTCCCTCGCGTTGAAGACCTTCGAGGAAGCCCTCGCCGTACCTGGTCCGTACACTGCGGAAATCCAGGAAATAATCGACAGCTATAAGGATGCGATGGGGTCATCTGACGGGGAATCTTCGGAAGACAGTGCTGCCAGTCCGTGGGAGTTCCATGCGTATGGCAATGCGGGTTATGTGCATCTAAATTACACTAAGGATGATTCCACGAGCGAAAACGGGAATGGGTTTTCGACTTCGATGACTTTTTCGCTGGATTACGATTCCGATGACAGACTCCATTCCTTCGAATTGAACTTGTCCGGGGATTTGTTCATTGACAAGGAGGACATGCCATCCCTGGATACGAGCGCCTGGGAAGCATCGATTGGCTTGGAGTACAGCCTTGTCGGGAAATCATTCATGCTGGATGTCGGCTCAAATATGAATGTTTCGGAAGAGGATGGTTGGACGCCCGATTTCTATTTGTGGGCCGAAAAGTATTTTGCACGAATCAATAAGCAGAAAATCGGTTTGGCTCTTTCGGCGTACGAAAATCTTGACGGTCCCCTGTCTGTGAATACTTACGTTTCGTGGCGTAGATTCGTCAAGTATGGTTGGAAGGGTGCCGTTTATGTGGGCGGGCGCTTTGAAGCGGATTCCATCAAGACGTTCGAGTATTGGCTCAAGTGGATGGGGCCTTCCTTGAGGCCGTCGTTTTCGTACAGATTTAAAACCGAAATTACTCTCAATGTCAAGGCGAATTTGTTCTATGGATTTGTGGTGGATGGCCCAAGTGCGGTTTATGAGAAGGTCAAGAAATTCAGTGCCTCGTGGGGAACGTCCGTTTCTTGGAAACCCACCTACGTGGGTGTCGTTTTGGGGCTGGATCAATTCTATAGGTCTTATTCGATTCCTTCGGGTTACGAAATCGACTATCCCGAAAAGAGTACATTCACCGAATTCAAAGCTTCCGTTCTCTGGGATATATAAAAGACACGGTTTTATCCGTGTCTTTGTTGGAATTGGGCTCATTTTATAGGGTTAGCTTTTTTTTCGGGCTTGCACGGTTCATTTTCGACTTTACGTTTTTCCTTCTGGGTGTCGTGTTCGACTTTGCGCTCTTCTTTTTGGAGATGATTTTCAGCCTTGCGTTCGGCGCGGGCTGCGGCACGTTCCTCTTTCAGGGCCTGCTTCTCGGCCTTGTGGTTTGCGATTTCGGCCTTCCTGGCATCCTTGCGTTCGAAGCGTTCCTTGGCGCGGTCGGCCCTGGGATTTTCCTTTTCGACCTTTTGCTTGATGGCCTTGCTAGGAGCAGCCTGTTCTTTGGCGGTGACCTGTGGTTCGGCGAAAACGTCATCCTGCGCAAAAGACGCTGTAGCAAAGAAACCCATCAGGGACAATGCCATAGCGGAAATCAGTCTGGTTTTCATAGTAGACCTCTTTGGGTTGGGGATTAACACCCTCAACGGAGCAAATAACGTGCCAAAAAAGTCAACATCTCGAAAATGCGAGATTTTATTAATTAGTGCAAATTTTCAAAAAAGAACGCTTGCATAAAATCGGGGGGATTCGTCTCGCCGGGAAGATTTACCTCTTTTTTCAATCGGCAAAAACTACGGCCACACGAAGGTGCTGTTCAGGTCTTTCTCGCCGTTGTCGACGAGGATGTCCTGGCCCGTGCAGTTCTTGTTCACGACGGTCAGGAACCAGACCCATTCCGCGATGTCTTCGGGCTCGGCCCAGCGCCTGAGCGGAGTCACGTCCATGATGCGGTTCCAGAGCGCGGGGTCGTCCATCACGGGCTTGTTGAGGTCTGTCTTGACGCCACCCGGCGAAATGCTGTTGCATGTCGCCCCGAACTTGGCGATACGGCGGCCCACGTTCTTCACGTAGGTCAGCAGCCCGCCCTTCGAAACGGCGTATTCGGGGAATTCGTCGCCGGTGTGCGCGCTCGAAGACGCGATGAAAAGCACCGACTTGATTTCGGCCTGGATCGCATACTTTTCGACAAAGTTCATCGCGCCCATCAGGTTGATTTCGATGTCGCGGCCGGAATTCTGCACGCCCGCGTTGCTCACGACGATGTTTGCCGCCATCGGAAGTTCCGGGAAAGAAGCCTTGTCCGAAACGTCGACGATATGGTGTTCGTATTCGGCGTGGTCAATCGTAGATTCCTGGATGTCGAACCCGACAACATGTGCGCCCCGGTTCAGGAACAGCTCCGCGATGGCACGGCCGATGCCGCTGTGCGTTCCGCTGATAAAGACGTTCATGCCTGCCCTGCCTTGAATTTGAGGTATTCGCTACCGACGTTTTCCTTTTCCCACTTGCATGCCATCTTGTAGCCGACGGGGCTGAAGACGACTTCGCAGAGGAGTTCCATGACGGCACCCGTAATCGAACAGACGATGACCTGCTTCATGGTCCAGCCGAAGAACACGTGGCTTACCGTAAGGGCGAAAATCATGTTGTCGACAAACTGCGCGACCATCGTCGACACGTAGGAGCGAGCGGCGAACGTCTTGAAGTCCTTGCCCTTCGCGAATTTTCCCATACCGTAGTTCACAACGGAGTTGACGAGCGAGGCGGTGAACATCGCGAGCGCCGAGCCGAGAACCACGTACCAGGAGCCGCCAAACGTAGCGTTGAGCGCGTCGTTGGCCACCTTGGCCGCATCGGGGTTCGTGTCGATGTAGCTGTAGAATTCGCCCCACATGCCCGGCGCATGCGAAAGGATGTTGAAGAACAGGCAGGTACACAGGTTCACGAAGAGTGCCACCACCGAGACCTTCATGGCGGCCTTGGGCCCGAACCGCTTGCATATCATGTCCATGCAGAGGAACGAGAACCAGCTGAGCGTAAAGCCACAGTCAAGGGCCATGTATTCGAAGGAGACCAGTTCCTTGTTCGCGAGCAAGTTCATGCACACGACGGAGAGGATGAAGAAACTGACGACGAGGGAGGGAATGTTGCGGAGGAGGACAACCAGATCCTGCCATTCGCGCTGGATATAGCTTTTCATGTTGTTTTTTTAGGAAGGTTAGACAATGACTTCCGGAAAAATCCTGCAACATCGCAGAATTCTAACGCCACCAAATATAGACAATCAACGAATGATTATCAAGAGGGATTTTCGGATCGCTCGCATTTGGAAAGATAATTCTGCAATTCTTCCACGTAGCGCTCGCCTACCAGGCCTAGCAACATGTTGCGCTTGGAGATGTAGCCGATTTCCATGACGCGGTGCGCCTCGGCACTCTTGTCCTTGAAGGGCACGGCCAAGTAGTCACTACCGTTCAGCTCTTCGCAAATGATGCCCGAGCAGAGCGTATAGCCATTCAGGC
>Ga0265298_10009651_pt1 | contig 11476 bp, 13 predicted proteins | sample AusTroGonzalo_MG_3_FD_193486 | JGI IMG/M metagenome (GOLD analysis project Ga0265298, IMG submission 193486) | Bovine rumen microbial communities from tropical cattle in Woodstock, Queensland, Australia - Gonzalo_01 | ecosystem: Host-associated > Mammals > Digestive system > Stomach > Rumen ...
TTACGCTGAATAAAGGGGTCGTAATTGAACGGTCCCTTCACCGAGCCTGCAATAAAGGCGCATTCGGGGAGCGTTAAATCCTTGAGTTCCTTGTTAAAGAAGTACTGGGCTGCAATGGCCACGCCCTTGCCGGTTCCCGAAACGTGGAACTGGTTCAGGTAGAATTCCAGAATGTCTTCTTTGCTAAAGTGCTTTTCCATGCGGAGCGCGTTAATGAGCTCCTTGCCCTTTTCCTTGATGCTTCTTTCTTCGCGGCCAAAAATATTCTTCACGGTCTGCTGGGTCAGCGTAGAACCGCCTTGGCGCATGTGACCGCTCTTGATGTTCGAAATCATGGCGCGGGTAAAGCCGTAAATGCTGAAGCCGGAGTGATTCCAGTAGCCGGCGTCTTCGGCGGCGATCAAGGCATTCACGATATTTGCCGGAATGTCGCCGTAAGGCACGTACACGCGGTGGTTTGCATCGAAGAAGGCGCCCAAAAGCTCTTCGCCGTCGTTATAATAGACTCGAGTTTCGCCCGAAAGCACCTGCAGAATGGTCGACCGGTTGAATTGGTTGTCCGGATCCTGGGTCGGGAGGATTTTGAACACGACGATATAGGCGGGAATGCAGCAAATAAGTCCGACCAGCGCAAAAGCGGCCGCGATTTTTAGCACTTTGGATAAGAAACGCATATATAAAATTTAGAAAATTTGGTTTTTTGCTCCATGTAATGTAAAAAAAAGTGCCATTATGGGGCTAAATTTGCCATTTTTGGGTCGATACCCTTGAAATTTCGTCGAATTTTATCTAAAATTTGTGTCCCCAAGATGGGAAGATGGCCGAGCTGGCCGAAGGCGCGTCCCTGCTAAGGACGTATAGGACTTAATCCTATCGCGAGTTCGAATCTCGCTCTTCCCGCTGCAAAGACCCTCTGGTTCGCCGGAGGGTCTTTTGCTTTCTTAAAGTCAGGGGTGGTCACGAATAAGCTCCTTTAGGTGTATTCAAAGCGTATTCAAATTTTTGAAATTTAAAAAACTGTCCTAAAAACCTTGTTAAAATGTGCAAAAAATCACTTTTTGTATCAAAAATGTTGACACCACAGCTGCGGTTGTATAGATTTACACCTATGGCTCCTATCTTGCAATATCAAGATTTTCGTCGTTATCTACAGGACTTTTACGACTGGAAAAAGCGTACTTCGGTATTTTCGTGGCGTGATTATTCGAAAATGGCGGGGTTTACCTCGCCGGTGTTCATGAAACAGGTTTGCGAGGGTAAGGCGAATCTTGGCAAAAAGGCCACCGTCAAGGTGGCTGATGCGTTTAAATTTACGGGAATCGAACGGGATTACTTTTTCAATATGGTCTTGTTTGCGCAGGCGAAGACCGACGACAAGAAACATTTCGCCTATGCCGAAATGCAGTCTATTGCGAAGGCGAGCAAGGTAAACCTCATCGGGGCAGAGGCGTATAAGTATTATGATTCCTGGGTGCACCCGGTAGTGCGTGAGTTGGCGCCTGCCATGCCGGGAGCCGTCCCGAAAGAAATCGCGGGCAAGTGCGTTCATGAAGTTTCTGCGAAAGAAGTGAAGGAATCTATCGACTTCCAGGTCCGTGCGGGGCTCCTTAAAAAGACGGATGACGGCAATTATTCGCAGACAGATAAGTTGCTGGGTGGTGACACGCAGTCGATGTCTTTGGCAGTGCGTTCCATGAACAGGCAAATGGCCACCTTTGCGGTAGATGCGCTTGACCGTTTTGCCGCAGATGAACGTTATGTTGCGGGGGTTACCATGGGTGTTTCGGATGGTGCCTTTGAAAAAATTGTCGAAACCTTGAAACAGTGCCGTAATCAGGTTCTAGAAATCATTGCGAATGACGACAAGGTGGATCGAGTGCTGCGCCTGAATTTGCAACTGTTTCCGTTGACTCAGAAAATAGAAGGTGCAGACGATGAAAAGTAAGATGTTTGGAAATGTTGCGCTTTGGCTTGCTTTGTGCGGCGCCTTGTTGGGACTTGCCGCATGTTCCGAAAAATCTACGGCGGGTGCAACTGTAGATGATAATTCTGTGGCAGAAATTTCTGCGGATGAAAAGCTGATTCTAGAACATCAAGTTGATTCTGTCAAGAACTTTGTTGATGGCATACCGGCAGATATTGACGATTATGAAAGGGATACTACCAGGTTCTGGTTCGAAATTAGGTTCAGCGGCGAACAGGAAAATTATTTCGCTTACGAAGAAGATAACCCTTATTCTTATTGCGATGTCCGTATATATCCATCGGAATATGGGGTAAAGGCGATAGGGTATATTCCGAATGGAATCGTTGGCTATGTTCAAACATTCTTCCTTACGGCTGATAGCGAAGGTGTCGCCTACCACGAAAAGCTAGATGGATTCTACTATGACGAGTATTCTTGCGAAAAATATTATGCTGATTTTGAGAAAAACTGCAATGCAGAAGGCTGGACGTTGTTCCGCCACTTGGTAAAATGTCAAGAATCCCCAGAACTGCATTTGACCTGTTCGTCTTCTGGAGAACGTTTAACGGAAAGTCCAAAAGCTGTTTTGGAACGCTATGCAGAAAAAATGAAAAACTGGTATTTGGAGAATCGGTAAAATGAAAGCAAAGCCACTTGTTAGATTCATTGGTCCAATTTTTTTGTTAGCCCTTTTCCTGTCGTCTTGCGGAGACGATGGTTCTGGCGTGTCTAATTCGGTGACAGCCGAAGAGTCGTCAAGTTCCGCAGAGTCATCCAATTCGGAGAAAAAAGACATTTCTTCAAGTTCGATTAAAACGGAGGGGTCCTCTAGTTCCGTGAAAACGGAAGAATCATCGAGTTCTAAAGACCTTGATGATTCGTCCAGCTCGATAAAGAACGAAGGTTCCTCTAGTTCAACCAAAACAGATGAATCTTCGAGTTCAAAAATACCTGATGAATCGTCCAGTTCTGACAAACCTGTAGAATCTAGCAGCGGCGAAACGAAACCGATGGAATCGTCCTCGTCGGTAGAAAGTTCGTCAAGCGCAAAGCCGGCTGAATCGTCTTCCTCGACAAAAGAAAGTTCGTCAAGCGAAAAAAAAGACGAATCTTCGTCATCGGAAGAAAGTTCTTCAAGCGAGGTCACTTTTTCTTCTTCGGAGGAAAGTTCCTCAAGTGAGGCCAAGTTATCTTCTTCGGAGATGAGTTCCTCAAGCGAAGAACAGAATAGTTCCAGCAGTATTCTTGGTTGCATCTATGGAGAGGACATCTATGATACGCGAGATGGAAAAACATACAAGACTGTAAAAATTGGCGAGCAGGAATGGATGGCTGAAAATTTAAATTTCGAACATTCTATTGGAGAAAAGGCTTCTCAGAAGAGTATCTGTTTGCACAAAGATGAAAATAATTGTAATAAATACGGTCGTCTATATCCGTGGACTGTTGCTATAGATTCTGCCCTTCTAGATACAATTTATAACATAAAGTGTGGCTATAAAGATTGGAAGAATTGTTCGGTGCCTGAGAAATGGAAAGGGATTTGTCCTAAAGGGTGGCATCTTCCTACAAAAGCAGAATGGCGACAGTTGATATCAAACGTTGGTGGTGAGAGTGTTGCTGCGAAAAAACTCAAAAGTGCTACATTATGGGATGGGGAGGATGCCGTCTGCTTTGCTGCGTTACCTGGAGGAAGGTACGCATCATATCAATTTTATGGTGGGGGAGATCATGCTTATTTTTGGATGGCTGATTTTAAAGAACAAGTGAGTGGGGCTGGCGCTTATAGTATATTCATGGTTACAAACTATGATGATCATGGTACAATAAGCGTTGACTTAACATATAATGCTTATTCAGTTCGGTGTATAAAGGATTAAGAAAGGAGCTTCTCTATGCCCAAGACGATACTATTTTGGCCAGATGTTTACAAGGAACAGGGACACTGGTTGCCGACGTTGAAATGGGACGAGGATTTTAAAACAACAATTTATTGAGGATAAGTAAGATGACTACCCAGATCCGCCTCTCCCGTCCGAGCCGCTTCTCGGCTTTCAAGGCAATCATTCTCTGCCTGTTGGCAGGGGCTACGTGCATGTCGTTTGTTGGGTGTGGTGGTGATACGGAATCTTCAACGAGTCCCGTAGACGAAATCACGTCGAGCACTTCCGATGAGGTTGTCGAGAGTAGCGATGGATCCGCCTTGTTGTTGACATCCAGTAGCGAGAGCGAATCTTCGTCGAGCGAAAAGGCGGTCGGCGGCAGTTCTTCTAGCGACGGAAAGTTCTCGTCCAGTTCCGGCAAGGTAGAGTCCAGCAGCAGCGGCAAGGGCGAAATGTCTTCAAGTTCCAAGAAGGTCTTATCTTCCAGTTCGGCGAAAACAGAAGTTTCTTCAAGTTCAAATAAAACAGAAGCATCCTCTAGCTCTGTGAAAACGGATGAATCGTCCAGTTCAGACAAACCCGTAGAATCTAGCAGTAGCGAAACGAAACCGGTAGAATCCTCTTCGTCGGTAGAAAGTTCGTCTAGCGAGGAGCCGTCTTCGTCATCTGTCGTGGAGTCCTCTTCAAGCGTCATGGAAAGCAGTTCGTCAAGTATAAAGGTTGCTGAAATAAAACCAAATAATTATTACAAGATGAATTGCCCCGAAGGGATGGTTTGTAAATATGTAATTACGGAATTTTTAAATCAAGAATTCCTTGCCTCGGATAAATATGGGGAAATTCTCGATGAACGAGATGGACAAATATATAAAACAATTGAGATTGGGACCCAAACATGGCTTGCCCAAAACATGAATTATGATACAACTGGTTTTTGTTATGAATATCTGCCTGAAAATTGCGAAAAATATGGGAAACTATATCGAAAAGACGTGGCTTCAAAAATATGTCCGACAGGGTGGAAATTACCAGATACTTTAGAATGGCGAAAATTAATTAATTATACAAAAGAATATTTAAACAAAAAAGATGCTGGTGCAGCGCTTAAATCGAGTAATGGGATGTGGTTTTCTTATACTCAGGAGGATAAATATCAATATTGCGTTTATGGACTAGATGAGAATTGTATAAATGGAGAAGGATCAAATGAGTTAGGGTTTAGCGCAATACCTTTAGGCGATAAAGCTGACAATGGTGAAAATTCTGGTTACACACCATTTGGTAAGGAATTTTCGGCTCGCGCAAAACAAGGGGCCGTTTCAATATCATATACTAATTTTTTTGGCTTAGGTATAACATATTACAATTATTTACATGCCATTCGATGTATAAAAAAATAGTATTGACGCGAAAGAAAATCGATCACAATTAATTAAGGATCTGTCTTATGCCCAAATCTATTCTTTTCTGGCCAGATGTTTACAAAGAACAGGGACACTGGCTGCCGACATTGAAATGGGCCGACAATTTTAAAACAACAATTTATTGAGGATAAGTAAGATGACCACCCAGATCCGCCCCTCCCGTCCGAGTCGTTTCTCGACTTTCAAGGCAATCATCCTCTGCCTGCTGGCAGGGGCTACGTGCATGTCGTTTGTTGGGTGTGGTGGGTGTCATACCTTCGCCTAATCCTATCTTTCTTTGATTTGACATACTAATCTCCTCGTTTTTTGTATATTATCTCCTGACAGGCACTGGTAGCGGATTCCCGCCTACAAGCCACGTTCGACAATAAAGTCGGCTTTTTGATTATATCCCCAATGAATATTGGAATTTCGTATATCAAAAGCCGGCTTTTTTTGTTTTTTACTCTTGACACTGTATCAAAAAGGAGATACATTTGGAATGAAGGAATATGTCGCCTATGAAGGCCCATGCTTTACCATAGAATGGTTCTATAACGAACAAGGAGAAAGCCAAGCTTTAGAATATTTTAATGGATTGAGTGATGTTCAGAAGCGCAAAGTGCTGATGCTCTTTAAGCGGATTGGCGATTTTGGAAGGATTTCGGATATTACGAAATTCAGGAACGAGGGCGACAAGATATTCGCGTTCAAGCCACAGCCGGATCGATTTTTGTCCTTCTTCTATACGGGCAAGAAAATCATCGTGACTAACGCTTTTCGCAAAAAGTCGCAGAAATTGCCAGAAGAAGAAAAAGAACGTGCTCAACTTGCCATGCAAAACTACAACGAACGGATTTTAAAGGACGAATACTATGAAAAAGACTAAATCGACTTTTGAAAGGATCATGGAAGACCCGAAACAGAAAGAGTCGTTTGAAAAGGAATACGCGAACTTTTTGCTGTCAGAACTTCTGCTGGATGCAATGTCCGAGCAGGATATTAGTGTGCGTGCCTTGTCAAAGGCGTCGGGCATTTCGACCTCGGTGATTCAGAACCTGCGCGCCATGCAGCCCGTAAACATCACGTTGAAAACGCTGAATGCCCTGCTTTCCTCTCTAGGCTATGAACTTGTCGCCCGGAAAGGCCGCCGTTGCGTAAGTCTGACCAAGCAATCTGCGTAAGGGAAAATCCTCCCTTAACACAAAAAGTCCTATGAAAAATGTAATTGCAGTTGCAAAAGTCCTATGACTTTTGTGTATTAAGGGTATGGGACGCGAGTTTTTCAAGGATTTGCCCCTAAAAATCCGAAAAAAAGACCTCTTTGGGTCTTTTTTTACTTGATTTTTCTATTTTCAGAATGGATATTATAGGAAAAGATTTCTCAAGGAGCTTAAAAATGAAAGCATCAAGTTTTTTTGCCGGTCTTGCCTTGGGCGCTGTTGCTGCTATTGCCGCCTCTAAAAAAATCAAGGCCATGTGCGATGACGAAGATGATTCTTGCGACAACGACGCCGCTCTCAAGGATGCCGAAGACACCGTCCAGAGCCTGCGCAACTCTGCCGACAGCCTGCTGAACGATCTCAAGACCCAGACCGAAGCCAAGCAGACTTACGCTGCCCAGTGCGAAGACCTGAAGGACCAACTTGCAAAGAAAGACGCCGAAATCAACAACCTGAAGAACGTCTGCGACAAGCAGGCCGGCGAAATCAGCAAGCTGGAAGCCGCTCAGGCCGGTTAATTCAAGAAACTGCCAATAAAACCCTTTAAAAACAGTGCTGTTTAAGCACTTGTTTTTGCAATTTATCCGATTTCCGGCAAGGGAACCGGAGTTTTTTGTATAATAAAGGTATATTTGACCTATGACAAAGTACCTTTTTGTTCTGACTAGTTCCCCGAAGGATTTTTTCTGCGAACAGACGCTGGTGGCGATTGCCTCTCTGCGTGTGCATAACCCGGGCGCTTTTGTGACGCTCCTGACCGACGACAAGACGGCGGCAACCCTTACAGGCCCCCGTGCAGTTCTTAAAGATGCGGTGGATGAACTCAAGGTACTGACCCTCGACGAAAAGTTTACGCCTATGCTCCGCTCGCGCTACCTCAAAACGGTCATGCGCAACGTCATTGACGGCGATTTTCTGTACATGGATTCCGACATCGCCATCGTGGGCGACCTCTCGATTCCCGAAGAATGGAAGGGCGGCATTTATGCGGTGCTCGACTTCCACACCAATCTTTCGAAGGCAATTAACCGCAAGAAGGTTTTGAACAACGCCAAGATGATGGGCTTCTCGCCGATCCTGAACGATGAAATCTTTAACGGGGGAGTGATGTTTGCGGCAGACACCCCCGAAGCCCGCAAGTTCTTTGAAACCTGGCACGAGCTATGGCTCTACTGCGTGTCCAAGAATTTCCCTTACGATATGGCAAGCCTTGCCGAAACGAATTTCAAGTTCAACTATATCACGCAAAAGATGCCCGGTGGTTGGAACTGCCAGCTGGCTTACGGCAACCGCTTCTTGCCCACTGCAAAGGTGCTGCACTTTTTCGGCTCGCGAATCATCGATACTCGCGGCCACAAGGTGCCTGCAAGCATGGACCTGTTCTTGCCCAAGATTCTGCGCAAGGACTTCTATACCAACCTGAAAAACATTCCGGTGAAGGTCAACGCCGACAAGAGCATTACCATCAACGAATACTACGACGATGTGATTGCCCACGCCAAGGAAGAATTTGAATTCCAGACCCGCAAGGTGGGTGCCGCTGGCGCCTACATTATCCGTAGCTATGCCTTCGCCAAGTCGCTGGCCTGGTTGTACAAGAAAATGCCTGTTCTCGTGTTCCCCCTGAGAGTTCTCGGAAAAATTCTGGGGAGATAATCATGAAGTTGCTTTTCAACCTCACTGCGGTTCAGCCCATACATAGCGCCAAGTTCCATGGCGGAGGCTCTTACGGCGAAGTGATTTTCTGGGCGCTGGTCAAGCGCGGTGTGCAGTTCAGCTGCGCCTACGATAGCAAAAAGTACCTGGACCCCATGATAATCGATGCCTGCAAATCGCAGAACATTCCGCTGTTCGATATCAGCGAAAAACTGCCGCAGCAGATTATCGACGAAAACGAGATTGATACTTTTTACACCCCGCTTTATTCCCTTGAAAAAAAGTGGGATATTAACGTCAAGGATTTTGTGTTCACTTGGCACGGTGTGCGTGCCCTCGAAATGCAGTACAGCTGGGCAGGTGTCGGCTTTGCCAAAAAGTTTGGCCAAAAGTTCGAAGCCTTGGTACGTTACCGCGAAAGCTGGAAAAAGCATTACTACAAGCCCAAGTATCAAGATTTGGCCAAGCGCATGGCCGAGGGCAAGGCCCGCACCATTACGGTGAGCGAACACAGCCGCGCCTCTATCAAGTCATTCTTCCCGGAACTTCTGGATTTGGAAATTCCGGTATTCTATAGCCCGATGACGGAGTACGAACCCGAAGGATTCTTGCCGCCGGGTGTTGCCGCCAAGAAGTATTTCTTGCTCACGAGCGGTGCCCGCTGGGAAAAGAATAACCTGCGTGCCGCGATGGCTTTCGATGAATTGGTTGGCATGTACGAATCCCAGGGCAAGTCCTTTGACTACAAGATGGTGATTACCGGGGCCGCAAACCCCAGGGCGTATCTGCGTCACCTTAAGCATAAAGACCGCTTTGTGTTGCTCGGCTATGTAGAAAACAAGGAACTGGAATTCCTGCACAAGAACGCCTACGCATTTGTGTTCCCGAGCTTGAACGAAGGCTTTGGTTACCCGCCGGTGCAGTCCATGCGTTATGGCGTGCCTGTGGCGGCGAGCGGTACGACTTCGATTCCTGAAGTCTGCGGCGATGCGGTGCTGTACTTTGACCCCTATTCCGTAAGCGAAATCAAGAACCGCCTGGTTCAATTGCTGGATACTGAAATTTACGATGAGTATGCGGCTCGTGCGCCCAAGCGCTATGTGGAGGTGCATACCCGCCAGATTGCCGACCTCGAAGAGGCGGTGAACTTTATTTTAAAGGTTTAGTTGTGCGCTTTTTGAAGAATCCTTACCTTGTAATGGCGCTTGTGGCTCTCGTGGTGCAGAGCCTGTTGTTGGTTTTCTTTTATAGCCTGCCGGATCCCTTGGGACTTTCGATGTCCGAAATGTTCGAGGGCAAAACCCTTTGGCAGATTTTCATGGCTTTCGGTGCTGTGCTTGCCATGGCGGGGCTCTTCGGCTTTGCCCGTGCTCCCCGCGGTCTTGCGATTTTTTACGGGCTCTACTTTTTTGCCGCGGTAGCGGACTACGACGTTTTCCGTTTTTCGCACCAGCGCCTGTCCTTCTCTTTTTTGCGCACGTACTTCCATCTTTCAAACATCACCGATGCCACAACGGTTTCTACGCTGGGTGGCGACATGCTCGGCACGGTGCTTTGGGTAACGATGGTTGTGTTGTGCCTTGCTGGCGCAATCGCTTTTGTAACCGCTTACTCGCTCCGGCTTCGTAAACAGCGCCGTACGCTCGTGCTTAGCAATCGTGGAGGCGCCTGGAAGCCCGCCTCTAGAAAAATTCCTGGTGCGATGTTCGCCATTGGCATGGCTCTCTCGCTAGTGCCGCTTGTGCTGTTCCTTACGGGCACTCGCGGCTGGATTGAAATCCCTATTACCCACACTAAAGTGGACATGCGCTTTACGCTGGGCAAGCACACCCTGACCGCTCCGATTCTGCACATTGCCGCTGTCGAAACTTTCGAGTTCATTCACGACAATACTAAAATCACCGAAGAACTGGTGAGCGATTTAGATGCCTTCTTGCCGAGTGCTTTTGCAAAGAGCCGCAGCAATTCCTTGGAACTCCCCATGTATCGTGGCGCTTCCACCCACGAATACAAGGCGAAAAAGCCTTACAACATCATGTTCATCATGGGCGAATCTTTCAAGGGCCGTATTTTTAACAAGATGCTTGAAGGTGACACGACTGTTGCTCCGAACATCTGGAAGTTGGCTAATGGCGGCTTCTACGAAAAAGATTCTGCAGGCAATACGCTTGGTGGTGGACTTTGGTTTAAGAGCGCCTTCAGTGGTGGCTACCCGACGGTGCGCGGGACCATGGCTACTTACATGGGCTTCCCGTCTCACCCGAATCGCGATGTGCCCAGTTTTTATGCTGCCAATAAGTTCAAGGGTTGGCCTGAATTCTTGACAAATTATCGCCGCGCTTACGTGACGGTTTCGAATCCGATTTTTGACCACACGCTGCCCTTTATCGAAAAGTTCTTCGATAAAGATTGGCACCTGATTGGCGAAGAAAAGAGCGAAGGCACTGCCGACAGTTTGGGCGTGAGCCTCGCTATCGATGTGCTTGCCAAAATGCCGACGGATAAACCTTGGCAGATGTCTTTCAATACCATAGCCTCGCACATTCCGTTCTACGGCTATCCCAACGATTTTGCCGAAAAGTCCGACGATGCCATGGCCCGTTACCGCAACGCCATTCGCTATACCGACAAGCAACTCGGCCGTTTCTTCGAAACGCTTTCCAAACGCCCCGATTTTGAAAACACGGTAGTTTTTGTCTTGGGTGACCACGATACTCCTGTAGATTCTATCGATTACAGGGTGCCGCAACCGCTTGGTCTTTCGGCATCGCAGATTTTCATTGGAATTTTCTCGGCCGATACAAGCTTGTTTAACGGACTCACCGTACGCGAAGATGTGGCTTCGCAGCTGGATTTGGGCCCCACGATTTTCGACCTCGCCGGTGTTCGTGAACCGAACCATTTCTGGGGTTACGATTTGCTCGCCGAAGAACGCCCCGCAGAACAGCCGTCGGTGTTCTTCTCGCAGAATGCATACTACATGGGCTTCCGTGATCATGTGCTTACGGGTGGCCTCGAAAACGAAGATGTTTACCGCGCAGGTGTCGGTGGCGAAAGCCCCTATGCAATTACCACCGATGCAAATGACCTTGCTTGGAAAAAGAAGGCGGTGGGCGCTGCAAAAGCCGTGCGCTCTGTGCTCCGAAATGATATTATGATGCCTTAATGTTGTAGGACCCAATTTTCTATATTGCGAGTAATTATGAGTAATTTGGAAGCTGATAGCAAGTTTTTAAAGAAGGCTGTGATTATCAATGTTGTGGGGGCAATCCTCAAGGTTTGCGGCCCGCTTTTGACTTTTTTGATGGCGCGTGTATTTGGCGCCGCTGAATTCGGTATCTTTGT
>Ga0265298_10009652_pt1 | contig 11476 bp, 8 predicted proteins | sample AusTroGonzalo_MG_3_FD_193486 | JGI IMG/M metagenome (GOLD analysis project Ga0265298, IMG submission 193486) | Bovine rumen microbial communities from tropical cattle in Woodstock, Queensland, Australia - Gonzalo_01 | ecosystem: Host-associated > Mammals > Digestive system > Stomach > Rumen ...
AGATTGTTTTAGGTTAGTAGTAATATTTATAGTTTTAGGTTTTTAGTTATTGGTAAAAGAAAGTTTTCAACTGTAGGATAACAGGAGGTCGCTGCGAAGCTCCCTTTTAAACTTTCAAATTTTTAGCCCTTGCGGCTGAAAATTTCTTTTTAGAGAAAAGGATTTTTAGTTAAACATAGGCTTTTTCGATGCCGCCACTCGTGAGAGTGGCGGCATCATTCTTTTTACACCTTAGAACGCCAGTCCGTACCACATGTTAGTGCTCGTACCAACATTCTTATTGGTATTTTGATAGTAGACACCGATCTGGATATACGACCCAGTGGTATTATAACCGAGAGTCAGATAATTGTCTTTGTCGTACTGACTGAGCACGACTCCGGCAGAAACTATAATAAAACCTGCTTTTGCCATGGCAGTCTTCATATTGATGACCAATGTCTCATCCACGAAGCGGTTGGAGGTGGCTGCGGGCTTTCCACTGGTCCATGCAGTACGGATATTGTTTTTCAGTTCTTCGTCGTTGGCCTGTCCGATACCTTTCGAGCCCATGATACCCACCACCTGACCGAATGTCGGTTGGAAGACATTCGAAGTGGTACATACGTTACTTGACGGTTTTTTGCCACGGGCTGTTGTCAATATACCGAACGCTCCCCAATTACTCCATATTCCAGAACTTGAGGCACCGGTAAGTCTACTGTCATACCGTCCTTCTTTTCTATGTGTAAATAAGAATTCTGTTTTCCATATACCGCCAAGATCTGCAATGGCATTCTCACTCGCTTGTATGTATGTGGTATTGGTAGGCTGGTAGTATTTATCATCTTTCGTCTCATGGCCAGGCGCTTTTGTCAGGTCACCAAAGCAAAGTCCGTTTGGGTATCCACCTAGTTTGTCGGCAGGTACTGATGTGTTTATATTATTGTAAACACCGTTGCTGGCACTCATCACCAGGGTATGATACTGCTTCACGTTACCCAGATAGTCCACGTCCTTCGTCACATCTGTCTTTCCGCAGTAGGCAATAACACCAAATACGGTCTTGTGAGTAATCTTCAGAGGTGAGATGGTACCGTCGTCGTAATAGTAGTCGCCGAGATTGTAAGTCCTCTCATCACTGGTATTGGTGGCGCCGTCCACAACATATTTCTTATAGAAGCCTCCATTCACTCCACTGTGTGTGATAGCAAAGATATTATAATTGCCGTCCACATCGGTATAAGTCTTACCAGTGAGAGCCTCTACGGCGTTGGGTCTTACAATATAGCGGTAGATCGGTTCACCTTCCACGAGTTGGCGCACCCGCTTCTCTGTCTTGTCCATCAGATAGAGTTCCTTGACGTCATATTCGCAGGAGGGGTCGTTTGCCTGTTTGTAATGGTGAGTGATCGTTGGCACCTGAATAACGATCAGTCCCATCATGTGCTGCATCTTAAACTGACAGGTTGTCCCCACCAGCGAGCCCTGGCCCACCATTAGGTCGCTATGGGTATAGTTGAATGCAGTCTCTTGGTTTTTGTAGGGTTCAAAGGTGTCTATATGGCTCCTGAAGAACTCCGGAGCCGTGTGTTTGGTCGGATCGACATCTGCGATTTTCTTGCCTATTTTGTAGGGATAGTAGGCAAAATAGTCCACACCATTGTAATACAGGAACTCCTTTCCATCGGCAGCTGTCCACTTGCCGTTTTTCATGATCAGCAGTCTGTTGACATACGAGTTGTTCAACGGGATGTTCTGTTTGGTGATGGCAAACACACCGATAGAGTCGCCGTCTACAAACTCAGTCGACATAACAGTCTTCCCATCCTCCGTCATCTCGTTATTGGAGTCAGCGGCACGGGTATTGCTGCTGTTGTTAAAGCCCTTGTCGGATACCAGTATGCTGACGGGAAGTCCGCCATCCTTCTGGGTGTTGTTCCCGAGAGTCGTGTCTTCCTCAGAACAGCTGGTCTGCGTCAGGACTGCAATGGCCATTGCCATCAAAAATAATGCTTTCGTCTTCATTGTGTATGTATGCTTTTAGGATTTACTGTAGAGTTGTTCATTATGAGTTCTTGGGGTGACTGGTCACAGGTTCCTCGTCGCCCTGCTCCCAGTTTCCGCCATTGGGGTCTTGCTCTATGTCTTTGTCGTTGCTGTCGACCTGGTCGGTGTCACCCCCGTTCCAGTGGGTGTCAGAGGTGTCGATACCACCGTCGCCCACATTGCTGTCTATATGCTCGGTAGCGTCAGCCGTCCACCACTCATTAGCGAAATGGATAGGTATCTCACCGGCTTTCACCTGGATGTCGCTGCCCTGTTTCGTCCATCGTGAATCTGTCAGCCAGGGCTGTATGTCAGTCGATATAGATGTCACGTCCTCCTGGCTCTCGTTCCATGTCCACTTCTCATTACCCTCAAACGATGGTGTGACAGTGATGCTCCCTTGAGTGACCTCCACGTCATAGAAAAACTGATGACCAGCCAGCAGGTCGGCCTCTCCGCCCGACGGCTCATAATAGAATGCCGTGTTGTTGATCGTGAATACCAGCATAGGCGTGCCGCTCAGATTCTGTGGAATAACCAGGGCCTCGTAACACTTCAGATAGATATGGGCATCATTGGTGACGATCTCATGAGGCGTGATATACCCCGTCGAGCCGTTGGGAGTCCAACTGCCATAGTTTCCCTCCGCAGGTTCTGCGAAGCGGGCCTCCATTACAATAGGAAATGACTCACAGCCTATCGTGATGCCTTGGAAGACGGAAGGATTCTCTGCCAGCACTCCCGCGTTCTTGATCCTGACGACGACCTTGGCCGTCTGGTGATAGAAACAGATGCGGCGCTTGAAGCGGTCGCCCTCCACTCTGCTGATGGCGGTAGGTGGTGCATAGAGGAAATCACTCTCCTCGACACCCCTGCCTCCGTTTGCGTTCTGGTTGCTCACTACCGCCCACGTCTCCGGTAACACCTTTTGTGTCTTGCCATTGCCCAGATACCAGCCTTTGACTGTCTGTTCCTCTCCTGTTCCACGTGTCCAGTAGAAAGGCTCCTCTTCCGAGGTGGCCCTCAGCTGGCCGCCGTTCTCTGTTGAGGCTTCATACATCTTCACCGTATTGCCGATCTGCAGGGCTATGCGGTCGTTGACCGTCCAACAGCCGTCTGTCCATGAGTATCCCTGCCCGTCGGCCATTACCGTGGCAGGAATCACGATGGCATCCAGCCGGTCGCCTTCCAGCGCATGATCGTCGCGGCAGCCTGCCAGTAACAGCAGAGAGGCGAGTATAAGGATCAGAGTCTTTCTTGTCATATGCTGATATCCATGAATTGTTTAGAATGCGCAGGCAAAAAGCTTATCTCCGCTATAGTTATTGGGTCTATAATATGTATCAAACGAGTAGCTGAAAAGGGAACATCTCCACCATGTACTCCCATCTGAAGACCCGTCAGTACTCGTGATGAAACCACCAGAATTTAAAGTGTTTCCTGTTGCTTCAAACGCACGAGCCAACTCCGTCTTGTATGTCGTTCTGATAGGAGCGAAGGTAGGGCGAGTGGCCGAGGCCTTTGCCGTCATCTCTGTAGCTCCGAAGCAGCAGATCATCTTAATCCATTGTCCCGTGCTGGGTACAAACCATTCCGAGCACTGGTCGTATGCCTTGGTGCCTGCTGTCTGTCCCATTGTGAAAGTGAATGATGATGATGTTGAGAGATTGCCTATCGCCCTTGAATTGGTAAGGCCTGATTTATCCGCCATCATCTGTCCTACGTTCACCACATTGGGGGCTGGCGTGTCTATATTCCTGTATTCGGTTGGCCAGATACCAGAATACTTCTGTTTTGTTATTATCAGTCCATGGGGGTATCCTTCTGTGTACTCATCATTGAGATTGGCCAGATACATCACGATACCGATGGCATTGCTATATCCCGTCACATTGCCGCTTGCCGGAACATGGGCAATGTGCATATCCTTGAAAACGATATCCCCAGGTACCACAGTAAAATCCTCTATCTCGGAGTCGGCAGGATTGAATCCGCCGTCCACCACATATTTCTTATAGCGCCCGGCGCTCACATTATTACATGTGAAGCTGAATATACGGCCATCAGGATTCTTGCCCGATATGAACTTCGCTTGTCCCGGCTTCACCAGATAGCGGTAGTAGCCTTGTTTGCGACTGGGCTTATACACCTTCTGTTCGAAGGAATAGATCTTACTGTCGGAGCTGAGGTTCTCCATGGCGTCGCCCTCCGTCAGTTTGGGAAAGAGATAGACCGTGCCCTTGATCTCCTCGGCCGTAGAGATGAAGATCAGTCCCATGGTATGCCCGAGTGTGAAGGTAAAGGTATCACCGGTTACCGAGCCGTCGCCGATCATCAGGTCGCTGGCGATATACTTCATCGTGGTAGACTGGTCGTCCTGTGGCCTCCACTCGTTCACATATTCCGCAAAGAACTCAGCGGCTGTGCGTTTCGACCAGTCGACCTTCTCCATATTAAAATCCTTGTTGTAGGGATAATAGGCGAAATAGCTCAAGCCCGGGAAATAGTAGAAGGTCTCGCCGTCGGGGTTCTTCCAGTTGGTGCCGTCGTATACCAGTTCCAGGTTCTGATAGTGTGAGGCTCCACTCGGAGAGATGGAGAACACGCCGATCTTGTCGCCTGCGATGAACTGTGTCTTCATGATGGTACCATCACCATCGGTCTTTTCCTCGTTGCTCTCACTGGCACGAGTCGATTTTCTGTCCTCATAGCCGCCATCCACTACCTTCACGGTCATGGCCTTTTGCCCGTCAGAATCCAAATGATCCTCGAGGATCATCTCACTTTGGGTACAACTGTTCATTGTAATGGCAAACAGGCCCCAACTCAGGTGTAAAAACAATCTCTTCATATTTTCCTATCGTGTCTTATTATACTATTTGCTTTATCTGTTCTGTCTCACTGTCGATGATCTCATCATCGTCATCCTTGATCCGCCGGTAACCGTCTCCTGTTGTCGTGCCGCCCGGCTGGTTGTCCTCTTATATTCTCGCCGTATTGCCGATTTTCAAAGCCATACGGTCGTTCACATTCCAGTATCCGCCTGTTCTGGAGTCTCTCTGTTTGTCAGTTGCTGTTGCGAAATATATACTTACCGTCCATGTGGCATACCCACGCCTAATAGTTTTTAGAACCCACAGGCATAAAGGGTCTTGGCACTTGCTCCGTTTATATTATATTTATTACCCGAAGAGAATGATGGAGTAAAGAGATTGAAAACCCATACCCCAGCTCCATCGGCGGTTGATTCTGAACTTACGAAAAATGCGCCTGAGCTCCAGCCAGAAGCAGTTACTTTATAGTCTCCAGTCACCCCTGTTGCCTCAAACGAGCGACCCAGCTCTTTGGAGTATGTTGAACGGACATTGGCAAAAGTAGGACGAGTAGCAGTAAGAGCTGAGGATACATGGCCTCCTGTATAGTCGCAGATCATCTTTAGCCATTGTCCAGTACTGGGTATAAACCATTCCGAGCATTGGTCGTATGCCTTGGTCCCTACGCTTTGGGCCTTTGTAAACTTAAGATAGTATGTACTATTTATGGCCAAAGAGTTGGTGAGTCCTGATTTATCCTCCATCATCTGTCCTACATTGACCACATTGGGTGCCGGAGAGTCGTAGCTTTTTGAACTACTCTCCCAGAACGTAAAACTCGATTCGACAGTTTGTTTCCTCAATACCAGCCCGTGGGTGTATCCCTCAGTATACTCATCATGAAGTTCTGCCAGATACATCACGACTCCGATGGAATTACTATATCCTGTTACGTTTCCGCTGGCGGGCGTATGTTCAAAGTGCATATCACTGAAAATGATATCCCCAGGTACCACGGTAAAATCCTCAATCTCGGAATTGGCGGGATTGTATTCCCCGTCTATTACAAATTTCTTGTAGCGTCCGGCACTTACATTATTGCATGTGAAGCTGAATACACGGCCGTCAGGATTCTTGCCCGATATGAACTTCGCTTGTCCCGGCTTCACCAGATAGCGGTAGTAGCCTTGTTTGCGACTGGGCTTATACACCTTCTGTTCGAAGGAATAGATCTTACTGTCGGAGCTGAGTTTCTCCATGGCGTCGCCCTCCGTCAGCTTGGGAAAGAGATAGACCGTGCCCTTGATCTCCTCGGCCGTAGAGATGAAGATCAGTCCCATGGTATGCCCGAGTGTGAAGGTAAAGGTATTATCGATTACCGAGCCGTCGCCGATCATCAGGTCGCTGGCGATATACTTCATCGTGGTAGACTGGTCGTCCTGTGGCCTCCACTCGTTCACATATTCCGCAAAGAACTCAGCGGCTGTGCGTTTCGACCAGTCGACCTTCTCCATATTAAAATCCTTGTTATAGGGATAATAGGCGAAGTAGCTCATGCCCGAGAAGTAATAGAAGGTCTCGCCGTCAGGGTTCTTCCAGTTGGTGCCGTCGTATACCAGTTCCAGGTTCTGATAGTGTGAGGCTCCGCCCGAAGAGATGGAGAACACGCCGATCTTGTCGCCTGCGATGAACTGTGTCTTCATGGCGGTACCGTCACTGCCTGACTCTTCCTCGTTGCTCTCACTGGCACGAGTCGTGTTATTGTCCTTGTTCTCATAACCACCGTCCACTACTTTCACAGTCATGGCTTTCCGTCCTTCCGGATTCTCGCCGATATTTGCTTCGTCTTGTGTACAACTGTTACTGAGGAAGGCAAACATAGCCAGACTCAGAGATAAGAATATTTTGCTTTTTTCCATTTCTTAGAGGTATTCTTATTTGTTGTTTTGTTACTTGTCATTCGCTGCTGATAGCCTCATCCTCGCCTTCCTTGGTCCATTGGGTGCCGTTTCCGACAGTCATTCCGTCAGGCTGGTCGGTGTGGGTGGCGTCTTCGTTGTCGCCATCTTTTTTCCATCCATTGGCATGGTGGTCATATTCGGGCTGACTGTCCTCCTGCAAGGCACTGCCTTCACCCTCTTTCCGCCATCCGTTGGCACTGATCTCAAGAGGAATGACGCCCGATGTGATGTTGGCATCGGGATTGTCCTCCCTTTGCCACCCCTGTATCTGTAGCGTAGCATCCTTGTCATCGTTCTCGTCGACGGTGCCGTCATCCTGCCAGCTCCATACCAGGTTGTCGCCCACCATGGGTGTCACCACCAGCTTTGTGCTGTCTACGCTGACTCCGATATCATAGACGAAGAGATGCCCGGGTGTCAGTCGGGCCTGGTTCTCCTGTGGTATATAATAATAGGTATGGCCACCTAGGGTGATGGCCAACAGAGGCTTATGGTCCAGATTGTCAGGAATGACCAGCGCCTCGTAGTATTTCAGATAGGTGCTCACACTGTCGAACACCGTCACATGGGGTATGATATACCCAAGGTCCTCGCTTCTGCGGGAGAGTGTCCAACTGCCATAGGATGTGGTGGCCGGCTCCTCAAACGAGGCGCGCATCACGATGGGATACGATGCGTTGCCGATCGTCACTCGTTCTATCGCTGAGGTATCTCCTTTGATGGCGCCCTCGTTCCTGACCCTCACCATGATCTTTGAAGTCTGATGATAGAAGTTGATCTGTGCATGGAAACGATCGGTATAGGTGATGCCCGTGGGACCGGCATAGAGGAAATCGCTTTGTTTCAGTCCCTCCCCGTCGTTAGCATGCTGATCGTCTACCACCGTCCACTCGGCGGGAATCTCCCTCAGTCGTCTGCCATTGCCGAGATACCATCCAGCGACGGTCTTCGTCTCACTCCTGGTTCTCCAGTAGAATGGTGTCTCCGCAGCGGCTGCCTTCAAGGTGCCCCCGTCCTCATGACTGGCCTCATAGATTTTTACCTCGTTATCGATACATACCGCCACCTGATCGCGCTCCCTCCATTCATCCGTCGTGGCAGTGCTACCTCTCGTTATCTCACCAGGAGATGCCACGACAGCTTTCAGCACCACAGGCTCAGGTGTCTCCAGGAGTTCCTCCGTATCCTGCTGGGACGAACAAGCCATGAACGATAGTAGGACACCTATCATTATCATATGTCTATGTATCTTCATGCCTATTCTACTCCTTTATATTTTCACTTGCACATCCGTCACGCCGCCCTGTTCCCAGTCATGTACGACGATCTCATACTCCAATGCCAGTGAGACGACAGAGATCTGATACGTATAGATTCTGCCCCACTGCCAGACCGGCACGGCACTGCTTTTCAACTTTGCCTCAAGAGTATGTACGGCAGTCACGCCATCGATGGTCGCTTCATACTCAATCACCATCTTGGCATTCTCCGGTATCACTTGAGGCAACATCAGAAAGGTGTTCTCATTGACTGCCACCGGCTGTCGCCCGTCGGCATCGCTTGCCAGCGTAACGCCCTCCACCACATAGTCGGGACTGACAGTGAAACTCACCCCATCGGTCGAACCCGACAAAGTCCACGCCTCATCACCCAAGCGGTACGTACCTTTCTTATAGATGTTCTTCAGCGAGATGCTCTTGATGGTGCCAGCCAGACCGATGTCGCCCGTGACAAACTGGATGGCCGACAAACGGTGATGGAGTGTCATCTGCACAACTTCATTCTTGTCGCTGGTACTTAGTACTGCCGACTCGCCTGTCATGACATCCTGCTGATCGGTCACCTGTTGAGGCACCTCGTACGTTATCACCACAGGACCACTCGTCGCATGATCAGACAGAAGGATGGACGGGTTACCGCTCTGTTCGGAATACGGATAGTATGCGAGGAATTTCATCGACTTACCGGTCTCCGGCTTGGCATACCCGTTAGTCGTGCACCAGCCTGTGCCACTTCTGATGACCTCCTCGTTCCACATATATCCCGGCGTCCCGAGGGCATCGTCGTTCTCAAAGACATATGCCGCCATACCGACGCTCTTGCTAAGCGTCGTCTCGGGAATGCCACGTGTCGTCATATTGCCCGTCGAGAACGAGAAATACAACGGCTGGTATGCCGGCGGTGTGGCAGTGTCATCACTGCCACACGCCGACAGAACCAGCGAGATAAGCACAAGCATACCCACCTTCCATAAATGCTGTTTGGCCTTTCGAAGGTTCAGTATCATGCTTCTAGTCTATTTCTATTCCACGATCGCTGATGGTAGGATCATCAAAGATTGAAGAACCACTAAGAATAGATACGCGGTCCATCTCTACGGTTACGATCTCTGGTTTCACATATTTTGCTTTCATAATGTTTGTTTTTAATGATGATTTACTTAATTGTTAGAACTCCATATCCTCAGGTTCGTCTGTACCTTCCGTCCATGGGTCGACCTCAATATCAAATCCGGAGCCAAACGACAAGAGCTTGCCACTGCTGTCATAACCACCCGAGAAACTGATAGTAAGGGTGTTTGTCTTGCCTTCAGTAGTCTTTGTGATATTGATTGGCAGATACACCTCCCCATATCTATTGTCTGTCCCCAGCAGATAGATACCTCTTTTGTCTTGTATCTTACAAAGCAACTTCAGGTAGGTCTGTCCATCGGCATCAGCCTCTGCGATGGATACCGGACTTGTGTCCTTTGTCTTCCACTTGGTGCCTTTTGCCTGGGGCAACACAATGAGGATTGTATCCTTATTGACCAAATAATCCCTGGTGGTCGGAACCACAAACGGCTCGTCAAGTATGCGCTCAACCTTACCGCGGGTGGTACCTTCTGTCCATGTACCAGAATTCCATTCTGTGGTACTGAAGGTGAAGGTTCCCGAGTTGATCATGTTATGCACGGATATTCCGCCGACAATGACACTGTAATCGTCTTCCATCTTATTGACAATGATGAAATTCAGGGCTGCGAGCGCAGACTTGAAACGAAGTCCAGTATCGCCACCGTTTTTACTTATGTCCACGCCAATGGAAGATGCATACATCAAGTCAAACTGATCCTCCGCACGCTCCGGTATAGTATAGGTGAATGACTGCTTTGCGAGTGTCATCGTCAACTTATCCATAATGCCGCCGGCATTCTTTTTTGCGAATGAAGCATTGACGGCATAGAAGTTGGCCTCTCTGCTAGGAATGCTGATGTTACCGGTTTGACTCCAGTTCCCATCTTCATCTCTCTCGAAGATAACGTTTTTCGCAAAGATGTTCTTCCCGGCCATGCCATAAAGACCATATCGGCCAACGTTGAGATTATCCATGCGGGAAGCGCGTGTCAGCGGAATGCCCTCTATTGGAATATCACATATAAAAGGAACGGGGAGAAGGCCATCACCCACGACCTCTGGTTCATTTTTAGTACAGCCAATGAATCCTGTTGCCAATGAAAAGACACCGGCAGCAACGAACAATGCTTTGTACAAGAACTTCATTTGGCTAATGATGAACATTAAGGATTTGTCGGAATGATAACGGGAGTCCATGGAGCATAGAAGTCTTTTCCGTTACTGTGCTTCATCTTATCCATTCTGATATTGATGACATTCGTCTTGCCGAACCCGAAGCCATTGGCCATCTCCAGCGGGATGAATATCTCTTCAACATTCTCCTCAGTACCATTGTCGGCAGCGTCAGCGTTTCTCTTGTCCAGAATACTCTGAAGAACGACATTCCCGTTCCACTCTTCGTCTGTCGGGACAATCATGCTGAGCATCTTATCATTCATCCAATCGTCGTTATCTGTTGATGCCAATCCCTCATAAATATCGACATACATCTCCTTTGCTTCTTCGATGTCGTCTTCATCAGATTCGTCATCCAGACCAATAAAGTCATAAAAGGTAGGTGTAGTCGAGGTATGATACTCAAAAGCCTGGCAAGTGACACCGATATAACTATTGTTCAACGGGTGTCCCGCTGTACCGTCTGAATCCCATGCAGTAGGTTTGTGAGGCATTACATAGACCTCGCCGACTGAGTTTTCATCAATATAGTTACCGTCCAACGCAATGAAGTCAGCAACAGCAGAAGGAGTGAACTCTACCGGGTTCTTCAGTTTGATGACGATATCCTTATATTCTGCATCTTCCGGATCAACAGTCCAAGGGTTGGTGGCAAAGTTGGCGAAATCGAAAGTACCCTTAGTGGCGATATGATGCAACGTGATCTTCGTAACTTTGATATGAAGGTCATTTTCTCCACCACGTGCATCCTTGTCGAATCCGATATTGAACTTCACCGACGAGAGCGCATGCTTGAAGTTCAGCGTAACAGGATTGCCGGCTTCATTATTTTCGCTCACAGCAACCAACAAGTCCTTCTGATCACTGACAGTAGTCGGTACAGTGTACACGAACTTCCCGTTAGTGATGGCTGGCGCATCGCTAGTGTTGTCACTGGTAGCATAGAAGGTATGAGTATCTGTGCCATCGGGCCATGTCAGGTTCGCATGCCCGTCAGCAACCCAACTGTCGTCGGGCTTTGTAAACAGATAGTTGTCCATCCATTTGTTGGAAGTCCCCTGAATACCTACCATGTTAAAAGAACTGATGGCGCTGATGGCTG
>Ga0265298_10009653_pt1 | contig 11475 bp, 6 predicted proteins | sample AusTroGonzalo_MG_3_FD_193486 | JGI IMG/M metagenome (GOLD analysis project Ga0265298, IMG submission 193486) | Bovine rumen microbial communities from tropical cattle in Woodstock, Queensland, Australia - Gonzalo_01 | ecosystem: Host-associated > Mammals > Digestive system > Stomach > Rumen ...
GCTGCTTGCTACAGACACCATGCAGGTGAAGGACTACAGCCGTTACCACCTTGCCGGGTTCGACGGCGATGCGAAGCATCTTCGCCATGAAACGGTCTTCCCGCAGGACTGCCAAAAGGCTTTCGAGCTCGGTCGCAAACTTGTCATGGAAGCGGACAACTCTTCGACGGTTTACGATTTCAAGGTCACAACCGGAGAGGGAACGAGTCTGAACCTGGCGGAATACAGAGGAAAGGTCGTTCTGATCGTGAACACCGCGACGGGATGCGGATTCACGTCCCAGTATTCGGAACTTGTTCAGATGTACAACAACTATCACGACAAAGGCCTGGAGATTCTTGACATCCCCTGCAATCAGTTCGGAGCCCAGGCTCCGGGGACGGATGCGGAGATTCACAATTTCTGCACGCTTCACTACAATACGCCGTTCCCGCAGATGAGGAAATCCGATGTCAACGGAGAGAACCAGTTGCCGCTGTATGCCTACCTGAAATCTCAAAAGGGCTTCGAAGGATTCGGCGAGCATCCGTTCAAGGATCTGCTGGAAAAGAAGTTTGCCGAACAGGACCCGGATTGGGCGAAGAAGCCCGACATCAAATGGAACTTCACCAAGTTCGTCATCGACCGTAACGGTGATGTCGTGGCGAGGTTCGAGCCGACAGCCGACATGGGTGCAGTCGAAGACTGCATAAAAGCCCTGCTGTAACGGCTGAAACAGCATGAATCCCATTCGCATCTGTCCCGCCGCATACTGAACCGTGAACGCGGTTGGAAGGGAACACGAAAAATGAATGATTGCGAAAAAAAGACCGAAAGACCGGCGGAACACCGGGACCGTATCATCGTCAGGACCAGCGTCATCGGCATTTTGATCAATGTGCTTCTGGCTGCATTCAAGGCGGCCGTCGGAGTGGCGTCCCATTCGATCGCCGTCATCCTGGACGCCGTGAACAACCTGTCCGACGCGATTTCCTCCGTCGTCACGATCATCGGGACGAAACTGGCCGGAAAACTGCCGGACAGGAAGCATCCGCTCGGTTATGGACGGATCGAATATCTCAGCGCGATGATCGTGTCCGGCATCGTTCTTTATGCCGGGATCACGTCCGCCGTCGAATCGGTCAAAAAGATCATCCGACCGGAAAAGCCGGATTACAGTACCGTTTCCCTGTTCATCATCGCCGTGGCCGTCGTCGTGAAGATCATTCTCGGCAAATACGTCAAGTCGCAGGGCGAACGCGTGAACTCGGGCTCCCTGATCGCCTCCGGCTCGGATGCCATGTTCGATGCGATCCTTTCCTTGTCCGTCCTCGTTTCCGCAATCATCTTCCTGGCCTGCGGCGTTTCCCTGGAGGCGTATGTGGGACTTGTCATTTCCTGTTTCATCGTCAAATCCGGCATCGAGATGATGATCGAAACGCTCGACGAGATCCTCGGCGGGCGGGCTTCCGTGGAGATCACGACGAGGATCAAGCAGCTTCTGACGGCGGAACCGGCGGTTCAGGGCGCCTACGATCTGATCCTGTACAATTACGGGCCCGACAAAAACTACGCCTCGGTCCATGTGGAGCTGAAGGACACGATGACCGTCGCGGAAGTCGACAAGCTGACACGGAAAGTCGAGGCGATCGTGTACCGGGAAACGGGAGTGATCCTTGCGGGAGTCGGCGTCTATTCCTGCAATACCGGAAATCCCGAAGCAAAGAGATTGCTGGATGAGGTAAGGGAAATGGTCCTGTCGCACGAATGGGCGCTCGGGCTCCACGGGTTCTATGTGGATTTCGAGGCAAAAAAGATGCGCTTCGATGCCGTGATGAGTTTTGATATCTCCCCTCAGGACGGCCTGAAGATCCTGTATGGGGAAATAAGCCGGGCATACCCTGACTACGACATTCTGATCGTGCCTGACGTCGATGTGTCCGACTGAACGGGACCCGAAATCCCCGTCAGGAGCAGGCTTTTTTTCGGAGTCCCCGCCCATCACCCGGATGGGCGGGACTTGTCACATTTCACCGTCTGACCATAACAAACGCATTCGAGGAGAACGCGAACATGAATGATGAAAAAGAATCGGCTGCGACATCCGAACAGAACCGGATCGAAGAGGAACTGTGCAAGGCATTCCATCTTCTCTGCGATGCCTTCCCTGAACCGATGGCGCTTTGCCACCGTACCCATCGCGTCGTCGCCGTCAATCCGGCCGCGGAACAATACGGACGGATCGTCGGAACGAATTGCGCGAAGGGCTGTCCGGCGCTGAAGGCCGGGCTGTGCCGTCAGGCGCAGATGGTGAAAAAGGAAAAAGCGACCTGGATTCATCTGCCCGACGGCGGGAAAGGGCATCCCTCGACTTCCTACTGGATTCCCGTCGCCGGACATCCCGACTATTATTTCCACTTCGGGATCGGGATCACGCTCGATTACGCAAAGAATCCGACCGAGGAATAACAAGGCTAATCAGCCTCCGAAGCCGGCGATGGTTCCGGGGGCAATCAGGCAATCTCTCTGCGGCGCAGTCCCTCTCCGGGAGCCCCGGAAACCGCCTCTGCTCGTTCCTGTCGACGGGCAGATGGCGGGCGTTTTTTGTCATAGTAGAATGAATCGGCCTGACGGTCCTGTATCGTTTTGAATGTAGTGTCAACCGTTGTGCCTCAACGGAGGAAACACTTTTTTTTCGAGCACTTTTAAGAAAAACCGCTCGCTGCTTCGTCCCCCACAGTTTCAACTGCCAGTGGCTGCCATCGGGAACAGCGATCCAGGCTGGAGGTCGAAACGTCTCCGCCCATTCCTCCATGTGGCTTGAAGACAGTCTCTCCCCGGTCCCGGAACGTTCGTCGGGCGTGATGCTGCACGGCAGAACACCTTTGATTTCCTGCCAGTCCGGTTTGCCGCGGGCAAGAATGACGATCAACGTCTTGCCGAAAAGGTCCGACCAAGACTTATTCTGAAAACGAGTTTGGTGGGGCTCCTGTTTGGGGCCTTGTTTCCGGATTGGATGTCAATTTCGTTTTGCGAAACCGGAAGCCTGTTTTTTGATGTTAATTCGAAAGTCGGTCGCGGAGAGGATTGATCCCTTATCGTCGGATGAAACGATATCATCAGGAAATCATTCGGCATGATTGGATGCCGGAATCGTTTTCCTGCTGGAGTTATCCGTTAAGATGCCATGAATCCGCATTTTTCACTTTTTGCTCCGGGTTATGGGACGACTGTGTCGATTTTTTCTTTTTTTAGCCGGGCAGGCACTTGAAAACTTGATGCGGGGTGCTATAATGTCATGTCACGATTCGCCAAAACCTTGCAGGACGTGATACTTTTTTTTGTTTTTATCCGTTTCCCTCTTGTTTTTTTGGGAAAAGGCAAATATAATAAAGCCAGGCGGCTGCGAGAAAAACAGAAAATGACAGTTGTGCCACTTGATTTATTCCAAGCTTCGTTCTATATTATAGAAAAATTCATAGATGAGTCTTGCTTCGGAGAGACAAAAATGACAAATACCAATCCTTGGATCCTATTTCGTCTTTTGGTTCATCGGTCCGTCACGCTTTTCTGCATGATGCTTTTTCTTTTGTCCGGAGCAGTTTTGGGCGCAGAGGATCATGCACGGAAAGTCGTCCGGGTTGCATTCGAAGAATTCAACAGACAGATGATCGTGGACGAGGACAATAAACCTGTATCCGGCTACGCATACGAGTATATTGAAACGATCGGGATCTATGCCGGATGGGAGATCGAATACATTCCGTGCGACAGTTTTGCGGACAGCATCAAAATGCTTCATGCCGGAGAGGTCGATCTCATCTACGAGATCAGCCATACGGAGGAACGTGCAAAGGAGATGCTGTTCCCGGATGAACCGATGGGGGTTGAGTACTATTACCTGTATGCATCGGAAGAGAACGGGTCTATCACTTCCTCGGACATCGATTCCATAAGGGGCAAGACAGTCGGGATCACGGCAGGGACGATGATGGCCGACCTCCTGAAGGAATGGTGCAGGAAAAAGAATGTGGAATTCAATCTTGTCGAATACGACGACATCCCGGAAAAAGAGGCGGACCTGTTGGCGGGGAAGATCGATCTCGACCTGGAAGTCAGCATGCTGGCGATCAACAGGCTCTCGGCAGTTGAGAAAGTCGGGTCGTCCGCCTATTATCTTGCCGCAAACAAGGAAAGGCCCGATCTGATCGAAGACATCAATTCCGCAACGGAAAAAGTGCTGAATAACGACCTCTACTTTTTCACCCGGCTTCAGGAGCGGTACTTTTCCGAAACAGTATTGAGCCACAACCTGACGCTTGAGGAAAAGAACTGGATCGCCAACCACAAAGTGCTGCGCGTTGGTTTTTTCGACAACTATCTTCCTTTTTCCGCCCTGGATAAGAATGGCAACCCGACCGGCGCATGCATCGAAGTGGTCAGGGAAATCATCAGGAAACTGAAACTGGAAGATGAATTGAAAGTCGAATTCATCTGCTACCGTGACCAGAGGGCGGGATACAAGGCTGCCGAATCCGGGGAAGTCGATGTCATGCTTCCCGCCTACATCAGCAGTTCTGTCAAACGCGATTTCCGCATCATGGGAGGCAAGATCCTCGCCACGCTTACGAGCGACCTGGCTTTTCTGGACGATTTCGGGGACGGCAAGGGCAAACGCATCGGCGTCAACAGGCACAACCTGATGCAGTACTACAACAGCATGGATTCCTATCCCTACTCGGAAATCGTGCTCTATGACAGTATCCAGGAATGTCTCGACGGCCTGCTGGACGGGACGTCGGACGGAACATTCCTGAACGGGCTCAGATCCGAGGCGCTGTTAAAGCCCGCCAAATACCACTCCCTCAAGAAGGCCCAGGCCAGGACCGACTATGAATTCTACATGGCGTTTGCGGAGGAGAACGTCGGCCTGATGCTGCTGATGAACCGCGGACTTACGATGCTGGATTCCACTTACGTCAACAAGAGGGCGTATTCCTACCTGATGCAGATGCACACCTTCACCTTAATGGATTATCTCCGGGAACATATCCTGCTGGTCGTCCTCGTCGTCGCAATCCTGGTCGCGCTGATCATGGCTATGGTCAGTGTCCGGCTCAATAACCGGAAGCTGCGGGGAATCAACCGGGAACTGATGAAACGCACCGAGACCATCGAAAAACAGCGGCAGCAGGAGTCCGAACTGCGGAAACAGCTCGAAGACGCATTGCAGTCGGCTCAGGATGCCAACCGCGAGAAAACGGCTGTCCTGACGGACCTCGAAGACGCGTCCGAATTGGCCCGCCTCGCGTCGTTCCACTACGATTTCGACACGCGCATACGTACCGGATCCAACCTTCTCTGCGAACTGTGGCCCACGGATGAGACCGGTCATGCGCTCCTCGAGGAACAATGGGTCTACCCGGAAGACATTCCGCTCTTCAAGGAGAACATGCGCGCCCTGTTCGGAAAGAAGAACGAGACGAACGGGACGGTGCAGTTCTCGTTCCGGGTCGGTTTTTCGCCCGAAAACCTGCGCCACTACCGCATGAAGCTCACGCTCGACCCGCGCAAACCGAACGCGCTGACCGGTATCGTGCAGGACGTGACCGAACTCGCGTTGAGCATGATGAAGCTGAAAGACACCCAGGCCCTGTGGGACGCCGCCATCAACGCCATGCCGTTCATGCTGACGGTGAAGGATGTCGACAACGGCTTCCGCTATCTGCTCTGCAACAACGCGTTCTCGGACATTTTCAGCTGTGCTCCGAGCGAGATCACGGGCAAGACCGATCCTGAGCTGTTCGACAATGATTCGAACCTGGATTTCTCGAACCGCATGAACCGTCTTGCTCTGACCATGGATGTGAACGAAATAAAAGAATTCGAGGAAGATCTTCCTGTCATGGACGGAAGCATCCGCTCCATCAAGACCGTCATGCGCATCATTCAGGACACCAGCGGACACAGGCTCCTGCTCACGGCCTCCAACGACGTCTCCGAAATGGTCAATGCGCGGCGCGCGGCGGAAGAAAACGCCGACCGCTTCCTCCTCACGCTCCGGTCCATCGGCGACGGCATCATCACGACGGATGCCATGGGCGTTGTCACGATGCTCAACCCGAACGCCGAGACACTGCTCGGCTGCAAACAGTCCGACGTGCTCGGCAAACCCCATACCGACTTCTTCCGCATCGTTCACGAGCAGACCGGGAAGACGGTTTCCTCGCCGCTTACGGAAGCCCTGCGGTCCGGCGAGGTCGCTGCCGGCGCGGATATGACCGACCTGATCTCCGCCTCCGGACAGCGGTATCACATCGCCGCAAACGCCGCTCCGATCCATTCGCGTTCCGGCGAGATCACGGGTGCCATCCTGGTGTTCCGCGACGTCACGGACGAACGGAACAAGCGCGAAGAGCTCCGCCGGACCATGATCAGCCTGGAAAATGCGTCCGGGATGGCGCGTCTGGCGTCGTTCCGCTACGACATCAGGACCCACAGGCGTTCCGGCTCCAGCTTCCTCTATTCGCTCTGGCCGAGCGACGAAAACGGAGACCCGATCCGTTTCGAGGAGTGGGTGTATCCCGAAGACATTCCGCTTTTCGCCAGCGAACTTGAGAAACTGGAACAATCGCGGAAACAGGGCGAGACCGCCACGTTCTCGTTCCGCATCGGCCATGCATCCAGCCTGCGCTACATCCGTGCATTGGTTTCGCTCGACCTGAGCAATCCGGACGAACCGGCGGCGGCCGGCATCCTGCAGGACGTCACCGAAATGACGTTGAGCATGATGAAGCTGAAAGACACCCAGGCCCTGTGGGACGCCGCCATCAACGCCATTCCCATCATGTTCTCGGTGAAGGATATCGACGACGGGTTCCGGTATCTGCTGTGCAACAAGGCGTTTGCCAGCGTCTTCAACTTCTCGCCCGACGAGGTCGCCGGCAAGACGGACTATGAGATCTTCCACGACGAGCGCATCCGCGGCTTCGCCGACCAGATCAATTCCACGACGACCGGAATCAATGGCCTCATGGAGCTTTCGGGCGAGCTCGCGGACGGCGACGGAAACCTCCGTTACATCAAGAGCATCCTGCGTGTGTTCGAGGACGCCCGCGGACACCGTCTGCTCCTGGCGGCATCCAGCGACGACACGGACATGCACAATCTCATCGAGAACCAGAAGCGCGTCAACAGCCTGCTCGAGGAGATCATCGGCGAGGACGATTTCGAGCTGTGTATTCAGCGCACGCTGGAAAATGTCTGCAAGATCCTCGGCGCCAGCCGCGGCTGCCTGCTCCGGCATGAGGCGGGAGATCCCAAATCGCACTGTGTTTTCGAATATGTCGAGCCGACTCATTCGCACGCATCCCTCAAGATACTTGGCCGTGCGTTCACCCGAGTCCAGAGCATTGTGGAAAATTCGGAAGACAAACGCATGTTCGTCTGCAGCGACATCGGCGCCTTCGACTGGAGTACCGTCAAGGATGACTGGCGCCAGGCGGCCCGCGCGCTCGACCTCAGGTCGATCTTCCTTTCGAGCATCATCTGCGATGGCGAAGTGCGGGGAAGCGTCGTGTTCTCCTTCGAGGGCGTCGACCACACCTTCACGGACAACGATATTTCGCTGCTGAGCGCCACCGCCCATATGATCGAAGTCGTCCTCGCCAGAAAACAGGCGCAGGATCTCATCATGGATGCGCTGAACCGCGCCCAGGCCGCGGACAAGGCGAAGAGCTTCTTCATCGCCAGCGTCAGCCACGAGATCCGCACGCCGCTGAACTCCGTCATCGGGTTCGCCGAACTCCTCCGCGAAGGCGGCGTCTCCAAAGACCAGGCGCAGGAATACCTCGACGCCATCTCCTCCTCGGCAAACGCCCTGCTCATGCTCATCAACGACGTCCTCGACCTGTCCAAGCTCGAGGCGAACCAGATGAAGATCATCACCGCGTTCACCGATTTCAACGCCCTCTGCCGCGAGGTCCTGCTCATCTTCACGTTCCGCGCCCAGGAGAACGGCAACAAGCTCGTTTCCGACGTGCCGGAGGACCTCCCCGAACTTGACGTCGACAACATCCGCATCCGCCAGATCCTCATCAACCTGCTCGGCAACGCCGTCAAGTTCACGAAGAAGGGCGCCATCACGCTTCATGTCACCTTCACGCCCGACCCCGGTTCCGCGGACACCGGCACGCTCCGCTGCGCCGTTTCCGACACCGGCATCGGCATCTCCGAGGAAGACCAGAAGAAGCTCATGGAGCCGTTCGTCCAGCTCTCCAATATGCGCGGCACGAATGCCGTGAACAACGGCACCGGCCTCGGACTCTCCATCTCCAAACGCCTGGCCTCGTGCATGAACGGCGAGTTGACCTGTACCAGCCGGATGGGCGAGGGAAGCACCTTCGCCGTGACGCTCAACTCCGTCCACTACCGTGCAAAGGCGGTCAAGGCGCAGCCCAGCGCCAAACCCGAGACGGAAGCCATTGCGCGCGACGTGAAATCGATCCGCATTCTCATCGTCGACGACGTCCCGATGAACCTCCGCGTCGCCAAGGCGCTCTTCAACAAGATCGGGTTCGACAATGTCTTCACGGCCGGGTCGGGCAAGGATGCGCTCGAATTCCTCGACAAACAGCCGGTCGACCTGGTCCTCTCCGACATGTGGATGCCGGAGATGAATGGCACGCAGCTCTCCGCCGAAATCAAGAAGAATCCGAAGCTCTCCCACATTCCGGTCGTGGCGCAGACTGCCGACGTCGAAACGAGCGGCAATTTCGACATGTCGCATTTCGACGCCATCATCCTGAAGCCCATTACCAAGGAAAAACTCTCCAACATGGTCAAACGCATCATCGAGGATGGAGGAATGGGCAACGGCGGGGGACCGATCAACCTCGGATGATTTTCCGTTCATCGGTAATTCCATTGTCCGGATTCAGCGAAACACAGGGAAGCGGAAAGAATCAGAAAGGAAAGGGAAATGAACAGAAAAAACAGACAATTCACCCAGATTTCGCTGTTCAGCGTGCTGCTCGGCGGCCACTATGACGGGATCGTCAGCGTCGGCGAGGTCAAAAGGTTCGGCAATCTGGCGATTGCGACGATGGACCGGCTGGACGGTGAAGTGCAGATGATCGACGGCGTGGTCTATCAGGCATGTGCCGACGGTCAGGTTTATCTGCCGGGCGACAGCGAAACGATTCCTTTCGGAACGGTCGCCGATTTCTGCGCCGAGGCTGCCGTGAGGCTCGCCTGCATCCCGAGCTACGAGCAATTCGAGGCGCGGATGAATGAATGCTGCCCACGGCAGGACTTTCCGCTTGCGATCCGGCTGACCGGCAGATTCGACGGCATGAAAGTCAGGGCCGTCAAACGCCAGGAGAAGGACGGCATCGGGCTGGCGGAGGCGGCGAAAGAAGAGGCGGTGTTCGAGTTCAGAGACATTTGCGGCGATCTTGTCGGGTTCCGGCTCCCGGGATACATCAACGGCATCAACGCTCCGGGATGGCATCTTCACTTCATGGATGAAGACCGGAAGCATGGAGGCCATGTGGTCAACTTCTCTCTGGCCGAGGGAGATTTGAGCTTCTGCCATGCAGGCGATTACCATATCCGTTTGCCTGACTCGCCGGACATTTTCGCGGGGCTTGATCTGAACCGGGACTGGAGCAGGGAACTGAAGAAGGCGGAAGCGGAACGATGAGGCGGTTCGGCTTGCCTGAAAAACTCCGGCTTCTTCTGGCCTGTCTTCTGTTCGCATGCCTGCTGCCGGGGTGCGTTCATCCTGAGAACGGGGCCTGGCGGGAATACAGGATCTTCTGCGGATTATCCCACGACGGCGGAACCGTCTCCGAAGCCGAATGGCAGCAGTTCTGCGATGAATATGTGACTGCGGAATTCCCCGACGGCTACACGGCGTTGGCGGCGACCGGCTACTGGAAATCCGAAGGTGCTCCCGCCACGCTGCGCGAGGATTCGCGCATCATCGTGATTCTGGCTCCGCCCGAAGCGGAAGAGAAGGTCCGGCGGATCGCCCGGCAGTATCGTCGGCTTTTTCATCAGGAATCCGTGCTGGTCACGACATCTCCCGCGGACGCGGAATTCGTGGAAACGGATTTTGAATAGGAACAGACTTGAAAAAAACAGGGCTTTGCGTATATATTAGGAAAATGAGCTAACACAAATTCGGCAGGTCAGCCACAGGAACCGAATGATGATCGCGAAACCCCATTCTCCGCAAAAAGCAACGTGCTCGGCAGGCATCAGGTGATACGATGCAGGACTACATCTATTCCGTAATCCCGATCCTGGCGATCGTGATCCATCTGATCATCAACTTCGACATGCTCCCCGGCCGGAAGAAGGTGTCCAGCTTCCATTGTGCCCGTGAGTACCGCGGCTTCCTGGGCGGGCTCATGTACTATTACATAACGGATGCTCTTTGGGGGCGTTTTTTCGGGACTTGGCTGGACGAGGATCCTGTATCTCGATACGGCGTCCTACTACATCGCGATCGCGGTATCCGTTCTCATGATGTGCCATTTTATCATCGCCTATCTGGGCATCAGCGGATGGAGGGCGCGGATCCTCGCCTGGTTCGGATATGCGCTTCTGTCTTTGTACGTTGTGCTGCTGGTCGCAAATATCTTCAACAGCTTCCTTTTCTTTTTCGATGACAATGGCAAATATCACGCGGGCCTGCAAACAGCTCGCCACCAGCATGGGGGGACAGCTTTCGTTTGTTTCCCAGCTCGGAAAAGGCTCCACCTTTACCCTTGAACTTTTCCATGTGAAAAAACTCGGCAAGGCGGTCGCCGCAGAGCAGGAGCCTGAAACAGGCAGGGAGAAAACCCGCGAGGCACAGAAAGCCGCGAAGAACTACCACCTCCTGATCGCCGACGATGTCCCGCTGAACCTGTCCGTGCTGAAAGCGCTCCTCAGAAAAGTCGGCGTGAGCGATGTCGAGACCGCGGTTGACGGCCGGGACGCGTTTGAAAGGATCCGGACTTCGGAGCGACCGTTCGATTGTGTCCTGACCGACATCTGGATGCCGAACATGAACGGCGGGGAGCTGGTCGCGAAGATCCGGGCCAACAAGCGCTTCGCCGAACTTCCGGTCTATGCCGTTACCGCCGATGTCGAGGAACAGAAAAACTTTGCGGAACGCGGCTTCACGGGCGTGCTTCTGAAGCCGCTGACCATTGATGTCCTGGCAAAACACTTCAGCTGAAAAACGTGCCGGACGAGTCGGAGGCGATCCGGGAGACGAGCGGAAAATGAGCTTTGAATCGGTTTTTGTGCATTTGGACGAATTCATGCCGGATGCAATTCCGGACGTCCGCTATTGCTCCACCTGCAATTCACGCTTGCCGACGAGCCTTGCCCCGAGACTTGTTTCGATTTCCCGGTCAGGTAAAAAAGGCACAGGGAAATAATCGCGCCAGACAATGATGGTCCCCCGAAGCCGGTGATGATGGTTTCGGGGGGCTGTGCCTG
>Ga0265298_10009654_pt1 | contig 11475 bp, 11 predicted proteins | sample AusTroGonzalo_MG_3_FD_193486 | JGI IMG/M metagenome (GOLD analysis project Ga0265298, IMG submission 193486) | Bovine rumen microbial communities from tropical cattle in Woodstock, Queensland, Australia - Gonzalo_01 | ecosystem: Host-associated > Mammals > Digestive system > Stomach > Rumen ...
GGACTGGATGGACAACAGGATCGGCTTCAAACTCAGCACGATCCCCGTGATGATCGGCGGCTTCTTTGCGAACCTGATCGTCAGCGTATTCAACCAGATCGGCGGCCTTCTCCGCTATCGGGACCAGCAGCACTGGGTCAAGACGGAGCATGCGATTGCTGCCGGTACGACCCGGGAGATCCAGCAGGCCGCGCCGCTCCAGCGCAAGGTTGCCTGAGAGAAAAAAATATCGGAGTGCAGAACAGTCTGCACTCCGTTTTTTGACGCCTTGGTTCAGGGATGGACGAAGGTTCCGATGTCGCTGCCTTCCAGCACGCGGATCAGGTTTTCCGGATCGTCCAGGCCGAAGACCCGGACCATGGGCACCTTGTTCTCCGCGCACAGGGCGAAGGCGGCGGAGTCCATGACCTTCAGGCCTTTGGCCAGCGCGTCGGTATAGGTGATATCTTTGATCAGCGTGGCAGAGGGATCCTTCAGGGGATCGGCGGTGTAAACGCCGTCGATGTTCTTGGCCATCAGCACCGCGTCCACCTCCATCTCAACGGCCCGCAGGGCAACGCCGGAGTCGGTGGAGAAGAAGGGGTTGCCCGTGCCGCAGGCGAAAAGAACCACGCGGCCTTCGGACAGATGCCTCCGGGCAGCCATGGCGTTGAAGGGCTCGGCAAAGCGGTTCATGTCCACGGCGGACTGCACCACCGCGTCCAGCCCGGCCTTGCGCAGCGCGTCGGCCACGCACAGGCAGTTGATCATTGTGCCGAGCATTCCCATCTGGTCCGCTGTGACCGCGTCCATATTTGCGGCAGGACCCTGGCGGCCGCGCCAGATGTTGCCTGCGCCGATGACGATGCCGATCTCCACATCCATATCATGCATTCGTTTGATGACGGAAGCGATCTCGTTGACCTTGTCAAAATCAAACAGATCGCCGCCGGATTTGAGCGCCTCGCCGCTAAGCTTTAACAGGACCCGGTGAAAAACTGCCATACTGTGCCTCCCTGTCTTTTTTTGCTCCTGCTATTATAGCACGTATCGGCGGAGGGCAAAAGAGAAAGATTTGATTGAAAAAAGAAGCTATGATAATATACACCATCGGTATAAAGAGCGGAAGGAGGGGAGAAGATGAAACGGTCGGAACTGAATCCGCGGCAGAAAAAGACGGACAGGAACAATATGATCCTGCTTTTGCTGTGCTGCCTTTACCTGGCGCTGCTGACCGGGCTGTTCATCCCCTCCAGCGTGATCAGCGCGTCCCCCGCGGAGTTCGTGGACGCGCGTTATTTCCAGGATCCCACCCGGTACCTGGTGAGTTCCTCGCTGATCGGCGCGGGCGTCTTCCTGGCCGCCGCCGTGATCGGCATCCTGCTGCCGCCCAGGGGCCGGAAGCGGTATACGACGGTCCTGGCCGTGATCACGGCGGCCGCGGCGATCAATTATATGTTCTTCGGGAAGAACTACGGATCCCTCTCTTCCGCACTGAAATATGAGACCGCCGTCTCCTGTCCGGCGGGAACGGTCATTCTGAACCTGGCCTGCGTGGCGGCGGCCGCGGCGGCTGTCGTGCTGCTGCGGAAAAAGCATTCCCTGGTCCTCCGGATCGCCTGCCTGTACGGCTGCGTATCGCTGGCGGTGATGTCCTGGATGAACATCGGCACGATCCGGGAAAAGGCGGGGGAAGTCCGGGATATTTCGGACCGGATCACAGCGGAGGAAGCCGGGTTCAGCCTGGACCGGCAGGGAAAGAACGTCGTGGTCATCATGCTGGACCGGGCGATCAGCGGTTTTGTTCCCTATATACTCGAGGAAAAGCCGGAGCTGAAGCGGCAGTTCGACGGCTTTACCTGGTATCCCAATACGCTCTCCTACGGTTATCATACCAATATTGCGGCGCCGGCCCTGTTCGGCGGGTATGAGTATACGCCGGACGGCCTGGAAAGCCGCCCGGAAAAGACCCTGCGGGAGAAGCACAATGAAGCGCTGAAGGTCATGCCGCTGAACTTCCTCCGGGCAGGGTACGAGGTCACGGTCTGCGACGCGCCTTATGCCAACTACCAGTGGATTCCGGACCTGAGCATCTATGATGATGAACCGGCGATCCGCCGCTATAACACGATCGGCATGTTTGACGATTATAAGCTGGAGATCCTGGCCTATCTCGACCGGGTGCGCAACCGCAACCTGTTCGCCTACAGCCTGTTCCGCTGTGCGCCGCTCCTCCTGCAGCCCGCCCTGTACGATAACGGGCGGTACCTGGAACCGCAGAAGCCGCCGGAGGAGGGGGAAATGCTGGTCGGCGTATCGCCGGATTTCCTGAATTCCTACATGGTGATGAAGAACCTGGATTCCCTGACCCGGATCACGGAGAACGGCAGCAATACCTTCCTGATGCTCACCAACGAAATGACCCATGACGTGACCGAGCTGCAGGAGCCGGATTATATCCCCCGGAACCCGGTGGACCAAAGCAAGGCCGAAAATCTGCGGCGGACGACGGACGGCCGGGAACTGAACCTGGGGGATGACGAACGGCTCCGGATTCACTATGACGCCAATATGGCGGCTTTCCTCCAGCTCGGGAAATGGTTTGATTCCCTGCGGGAGCAGGGCGTGTGGGATCAGACGAAGATCATTGTCGTATCGGACCACGGCTGCTATCTGGGCCTGAGCGGCGTGAACCTGAAGGACAAACTGCCGGACCCGGGGCTGGCGAACCGGTATCTTTCGGACCAGTGGACGGACACGACCAGTTACAATCCCCTGCTGCTGGTGAAGGATTTCGGCGCGTCGGGGTTCCGGACGGACGATACGTTCATGACGAACGCGGAGACGCCCGGACTCGCTTTCCAGGACGCCGTGGCGGAGCCGGTGAATCCTTTCACCGGGAACCCGCTGGCCCGGGAAGCCGCGTCGGCCGAAGAACACCATATCGTGGAATCAGACTGGCATATCGCGGACAACGACGGGAACTTTTTTACCGATCCCCTGCGGATCACCTTCCGGGGAAAGGATATTTTCGACGCGGAAAACTGGTCTGTTGAAGACAGAAATCCTTGACAATACAAGCCCTTCAGATATAAAATACAGTGTTTTTGTGCCGCAGGCGCCCAGGCGCCCGCAGGCCTGCTTTTTCAACTGCCCGGGGGAGGAAAGATATGCTGCCGGAGAGAGATACCCAGGAATTCAAAAACCTTCTGCACGAAGAGGTGGAGAAGCGGCGTACCTTTGCCATTATTTCCCACCCGGACGCGGGCAAAACGACGCTGACGGAAAAACTGCTGCTCTACGGCGGCGCGATCCGCAGCGCGGGCAGCGTCAAGGCGCGCAAGACAGACAAGCACGCGACATCCGACTGGATGGAGATCGAGAAGCAGCGCGGCATCTCCGTGACTTCTTCCGCCATGCAGTTTGTATACGACGGATACCGCATCAATATCCTTGACACCCCCGGCCACCAGGACTTCTCGGAGGACACCTACCGGGTGCTGGTCGCGGCGGACGCGGCGGTCATGCTGCTGGACGCGGCGAAGGGCGTTGAGGCGCAGACGATCAAGCTGTTCAAGGTCTGCCGGATGCGGAACATTCCGATTTTCACTTTTGTGAACAAGATGGACCGGGCCGCGAAGGATCCCTTCTCCCTGATGGAGGAGCTGGAGCAGGTGCTCGGTATCCGTTCCTGTCCGATCAACTGGCCCATCGGCGTGGACGGCGATTTCCAGGGCGTGTATCACCGGGACACCCGGACGGTGGAACTCTACACCGGCGGGGACCACGGCAAAAAGATGGTTGAGAAAACCGATATCGGCATCGACGATCCGGAACTGGACAAGGCGCTGGAAAAGCACTACCGGGATCGGCTGAAGGAGGAAATTGAACTGCTGGACGAGGCCGGGGACGCCTTTGACCTGGAGAAGGTCCGGGCGGGCGAACTGACCCCGATGTTCTTCGGCAGCGCGGTGACCAATTTCGGCGTGGAGCCGTTCCTGGACCGTTTCCTGTCCTTTACGCCGCCGCCCCTGCCCCGGGAAAGCGACGCGGGCATGATTACCCCGGAGGAACCGTATTTTTCCGGCTTTATCTTCAAGATCCAGGCCAATATGAACCCGGCCCACCGGGACCGCCTCGCTTTCATGCGGATCGTGTCCGGCGCCTTTGAAAAGGGCATGGAGGTCTGGCATTCCGGTACCAACAAACCGGTGGCGCTCAAGCAGCCCCAGCAGTTTATGGCGGATGAGCGGGAAGCCGTGGAGGAAGCCTGGGCCGGCGATATCATCGGCCTGTTCGATCCCGGGATCTACCGCCTGGGAGACACTCTTTCCACGGGCCCGAAGATCCATTACGCGAACATTCCCGTGTTCGCGCCGGAATTCTTCAACCGTGTGCGCCCCCTGGACAGCATGAAGCGCAAGCAGTTCCAGAAGGGGATCAGCCAGCTGGCGGAGGAAGGCGCCATCCAGACCTTTACCCGCACGGAAACGGGAATGGAAGAGTTCCTGGTCGGCGTGGTCGGCGTCCTGCAGTTTGAAGTGCTGGAGCACCGGCTGCGAACCGAGTACCAGACGGAGATTGTCATGGAAGGCATGCCCTTCCGTTATGTCCGCTGGGTGGTGAAGACCCCCAAGCCCGTGGAGGACCTGAAACTGACGTCCACCTCCGGCCGGGCGAAGGACAGCCACGGGCGGGATGTGCTGCTGTTCGAGAATGAATGGAGCATCCGCCTGGCCTGCGAAAACAACGAGGGACTGGAACTGAAAGAGACAGCTGAAAGGTAAGATATATGGTTAGGGAAGATATTCGGAATATAGCGATCATCGCGCACGTGGACCACGGCAAGACCACCCTGGTGGACCAGATGCTCAAGCAGGGCGGCGTATACCGCGAGAACCAGCAGACCGTGGACCGGGTCATGGATTCCAACGACCTGGAGCGGGAACGCGGCATTACGATCCTGAGCAAGAATACCGCGGTGCATTACCGGGGACACAAGATCAATATCGTCGACACACCCGGCCATGCCGATTTCGGCGGCGAGGTGGAGCGCGTACTGAAGATGGTCGACGGCGTGCTGCTGCTGATCGACAGCTTTGAGGGCCCGATGCCCCAGACCCGCTTTGTGCTGAAAAAGGCGCTGGAGCTGAAACTGAAGGTCCTGATCGTCATCAACAAAATCGACCGCCCTGACGCCCGCTGCGAAGAAGTCGTCAATGAGATCCTGGACCTGCTGATCGACCTGGAAGCGGACGAGAGCACGATTGAGAACCCGATCCTCTATGTATCCGCCCGCAAGGGTACGGCGACCCTGGACCTGGAGCAGCCCGGCACGGACCTGCAGCCGCTCTTTGACGCGATCCTGCAGTACATCCCCGCGCCGGAAGGAGACGCGGAGGGCCCGGCCCAGGTGCTGATTTCCACGATCGACTACAGCGAGTATGTGGGCCGGATCGGTGTGGGCCGCATTGTCCGCGGTACCTTTACCGAGGGCATGAACGTGGTGCATACGAACCTGGAGACCGGCGTGACCAGCCCCGTGTGGCGGCTGGGGGGCCTGTTCCAGTATGACGGGCTGAAGCGCGTGAACGCTTCCGAGGTCAGCATGGGCGATATCGTGGCGCTCTACGGCGCGGAGGATATCTCCATCGGCGACACCGTGTGCGACCCGGCCTGTGTGGAAGGCCTGCCTTTTGTCAAGATCTCCGAGCCTACCGTGACAATGACTTTCTCCGTCAACGACAGCCCCTTCGCGGGCAGGGAAGGCCAGTATGTGACCAGCCGGCACCTGCGTGCGCGCCTCATGAAGGAACTGCAGACCGACGTTTCCCTGCGCGTGAACGACACCCAGACGACGGACTCCTTTGAGGTCTGCGGCCGGGGCGAACTGCACCTGTCCATCCTGATCGAGAACATGCGCCGCCAGGGCTATGAATTCGCGGTCAGCAAACCCCGGGTCATCTACAAAGAGATCGACGGGGTCAAATGCGAACCCGTGGAGCGCCTGATCGTCGATACGCCGCAGGCGTCCGCCGGGGCTGTGATCGAGAAGATCGGCCGCCGCCGCGGGACGCTGGAGCATATGAGCGGCCTGGACCGGGTCCGCCTGGAGTTCCTGGTGCCGTCCAGGGGCCTGTTCGGCTACCGGAGCGAATTCATGACCGATACCCGCGGCGAGGGCATCATGTCCTCCGTGTTTGAGCGTTACGAGCCCGTGAAGGGCGATATCCCGCACCGAAACGCCGGCGCGTTGATCTGCTTTGAGACCGGCGTGACCACCAGCTACGGCCTGTTCTATTCCCAGGAGCGCGGCACGCTGTTCATCGGCGCGGGCGAGGACGTTTACGCCGGCCAGATCTGCGGCCAGAATGCGCGGCCCGGGGACCTGGTGGTGAACGTGTGCAAGCAGAAGCACGTGACCAACATGCGCAATGCTTCCGCCTCGGAAGACGCCATGCGCCTGATCTCCGTGCATCCCCTGACGCTGGAGGAATGCCTGGAATTCATTGACGACGATGAACTGCTGGAGATCACGCCGAAAAACCTGCGCATGCGCAAGCGCCAGCTGGATCATTCCCTCCGCGCCAAGGCCCGCAGCAAGGGCGAAGAAGCCTGAGGGAGATATGAAAAGCCCCGCCGGATTGGTCCGACGGGGTTTCGTTATGGCCTGAAATCTCAGGGCGCGGGGGTTTCTTCGGGAGCAGTTTCTGGCCTGGCTTCGGGAGCAGCTTCTTCAGTGACTTCTTCGGCCTCGGCTTCTTCAGCGTCTTCTTCCTCAGTCTCCACTTCAGGCAGCTTCCAGGCTTCGCCTGCTTCGGTGTAGACGATGTTCGCTTCCTCTTCCCACTGGTCCAGGGCGGTTGCGAGGGCTTCCTCGTCCTGTTCCTGCTGCAGGGACTGGCGGAATTCTTCCTTCATGTCATCGGTGAGTTCCGCGGCGCCGCCGGGGATATCCCGCAGGTAGTGCAGAATATGCACGCCGTAGGAACTGATCACCGGGTCGCTGACGTCGCCGACCTTTTCCAGCTTCATGGCCGCGGTGGCAAAGGCGGGATCCCAGATAATGCTGTTCTCATGGACGGCGTAGCCTTCCTTGCGGGTAGCTTCATCTTCCATCCCCGGATCTGTGCCGTATTCCTTGATCAGGTCGTCAAAGGAAGTGCCGGCAGCCAGTTTGGCCATGATCTCATCGATCTTGGGCTGAACGTCGGCCAGCACAGCCTTCTTGGCCGCTTCAATCATTTCCTCGGTCACGGGTTCGGGCGTGGGGGTGGGTTCGGCAGTCGGTTCGGCTTCGGGAGTTGCCTCAGCCGCTTCTGCTGTTTCGGGTTCGCCTTCGGTGACTTCCTCGGTGGCCTCGGATTCTTCCTCGGATTTCTGCTCTTCCCAGCGGTTGTTCAGGTCGTTCAGGGTGTCCAGCAGCGCCTGGTCCGGCTTGAGCAGGATGTGGGTGATGCCCCGGTATCCGTTGGGCATATAATAGGAGTCCATGCCATAGTAGCGCGTATAGAACTCGTACATGGCGGCGTCGTCGCCGACCTGTTCCTTATCCTCGGCCACCAGGTCCTCGTAATATTTCTCAATATCCTCGTCGGTGACTGCCGCGGGGTTCAGCTGCTTGACAAGGCGGTCCAGGGTGGCGTTTTCCAGCTGGTTATTGACATAATCCCGGACGTAATCTTCTTTCGCCACATTGTAGGTTGCCAGGATATAGGCCTCCGTATCAGCGCGGGCGGCCGCCTTTTCCTCTTCGGTGGAAGAGTCCGTGATGTTGGCGTTGACCTGGGGAATATAGCTGTCGATAATGCTGTCCCAGGAAGCGATGCCGTCGGCCTCATACTGGGCCTTCTCCTCATCGGTAAACTGGTCCAGGCCGAGCTCGGCCGCTTTCCCGCGGGCGAGGTGGTCAATCATGATGGTATAGTTCATCGCGTACTGCTGGGCCATGGTTACATTGGCGGGATCAGAGGTGTCGATCTGTCCCAGATAGTACTGAAGGATACTCTGCAGGTAGGTATCATCGGAATAAATCTCTTTGCCGTTGACCGTGACAAGCAGTACATGGTCCTGCGCGGCGGTTGCTTCCGCGGTTTCGGCTTCCGCGGCGGGGGCTTCAGTAGGCGCGGTTTCCGCGGCGGGAGCTTCCGTCACGGTCTCTTCAGCCAGCGCGAAGGACGCGCCGACCGCAAGCATCAGCGAGAGCATCAGGCAGACAAGGCGTTTCATCATCATTCTTTCCTCCGTTTAACGAGTATGGATACAAATCCAACGTTGCTATTATACACAAAAGAGGGAGGCAGTTCAACGAATGGATTGTGAACATGCTGTAAACAATGTGAGTTTTGCTGTATAATAGGCGCCAGGAGCAGCCCGGTGCTGCGGGGCTGCCGCCTCCGGCAGGCGTTGCTGAAGAAAAATACAGGCGAAAAGGTGAAAGATATGGAAATCAGGATTCTGAATGACAAAACGGAAAAACAGGCCGCGGCCCGGGCTGTCCTTGAAGCGCTGACGGAATGGTTTGAGGTTCCGGAATACCGGGAAGGATATATCCGGGAAAGCGCGGACCTGCCGTTCTTTGCCGCGTATGACGGGGACCGTCCGGCAGGCTTCCTCTGCCTGAAGGAAACCGGCAGGGACACGGCCGAACTGCATGTGATGGGCGTGCTGAAGGAATACCATCGGCAGGGCGTCGGGAAAAAGCTCTTTGAACGGGCCAAAGAAGAAGCTGCCCGAATGGGTTATTCCTTTATGCAGGTGAAGACGGTGCAGATGGGCTGCTATCCGGATTACGACGATACCAACCGGTTTTACCTGGCGCTGGGATTCAAGGAATTTGAAGTGTTTCCGCTGCTCTGGGATGAGGCGAATCCGTGCCAGGTTTACGTCATGTCTCTCCGGTAAAGGAAAGGACAGCTGTGCCCGCGGATGCCGCGGAGCGTGCGCTTGCCGACCGATATTCAGACAGAACAGGAGAAGGGCCATGAAGCATAAGGTTCAGTATTATGAAACGGACATGATGGGTGTAACCCACCATGCCAACTATATCCGCTGGATGGAGGAAGCGCGGATCGACTTTATGGACGGGATCGGCTTTCCCTATCAGCAGATGGAGGCGGAAGGCGTGCTCTCCCCGGTCAAAAGCCTTCAGGTGAACTACCTGAAGCCCTGCACCTTCGGGGATGAAGTGGATATCACGGCCCGCGTGAAGGATTTTAACGGCGTTGTGATCACTATTTCCTACGATATGCGCCTGGATGGGGAAACCATTTTTACAGGCACCTCGGAGCACGTGTTCCTGGACCGGGCGGGAAAGTTTGTCCGGATGAAACGGGTGATGCCGGCTTTCTGCGAAGCGGTTGAAAAACAGATCGTCAGGGAAGAAGGGGAGGTAAAAGGATGAAGATTGTCCTGCTGGCCGACCTGCACGGCAATATGGTCGCCACAAAAGCGATGGAACAGGAACTGGAGAAGATCCGGCCGGATGAGGTCTGGTTCCTCGGCGACGCGGTCGGGAAGGGCCCCGAGAGCGACAAGACCTGCGACTGGGTCCGGAACCACTGCAGCCACTGGGTTGCCGGCAACTGGGACCGCGGCCTGAGCCAGTGCAGGGACCGGGAAGACCATGCCTTCTATACCGCACAGATCGGCCGGGAACGGTTTGACTGGCTGGATTCCCTCCCGCTGGAGGATGAACTGACCATTGCCGGGATGAGGTTCCGGCTGGTGCACGGGCGCTTCCTGGATCCGTTGTACTGGGGCGGCGATCCGGAGGAAAAACTCCGGCAGGGGTTCAGTTTCCATGACGGACGGCCGGCGGCAGACGGCATGATCTGCGCGGACAGCCACAGGCCCTTTGTGCGTCTCCTGGACGGCGGGTACGCGATCAACACGGGCAGCGTCGGGGACAACCTCGGGCTGCCGAGGGCCCACGCGGTGCTGCTGGAAGGCGAAAAGGAAGGCGGAGCGCTGGGGATTACGATCCTGACAGTTCCCTATGACAATCAAAAAGCGGCAGAGGCCGTGGACCTGTATCCGGACCTGCCGCTGAAGGAAGCTTTCAGGAAAGAAGTTCTGACCGGGATTTATTCGAGATAAAACCGGACGCCCCGGAAGGAGGCGTCCGGCGGAAGGCGTATCTTTTCCGGGGATCAGCTCTTGATGTTGATCAGGACCAGGCCGGCGATGCATACGGCGATGCCGAGGATTTTGTTCCACGTGACCGCCTCGTGATACAGCCAGTATCCGACCAGGATCAGGAGAACGGCCACGATGGCGGAGGTCATAATCTGCGCCGTGCCGATCGGCCAGCCGGCGCGGAAGGCATAGATAAACCCGACTTCCAGCCCGACGATCACCACGCCGAGAACGATGGGGGCCCAGTTGGTCAGCCGGATCTCCCGCAGCAGGTTCGCGTTCCGGTTCAGGAGATAATACAGCGCGCAGGAAACCGCCGCGCTGATCAGATAGGTGACCGTCAGCGAAGCGAACGGGTTCATTTCTTCCGGAACGGATTTGGCGCAGACCTGATAGAGCGTATTGGAAAAGACCACCAGCGCGACGGGCCAGATGTAAGACAGCATAGCGGATACCTCCTGATTGACGGATTGCAGGTATCGTATCACGGATCAGAACGCCCGGCAAGGGGCGGTTTCTTTTCCCGACGATGAAGCCGATTGAGACCGCAAACCCTTGAAAAATAAGGATTTTGGTCTCTCAAAAAACGCCAAAAATGGCAATTTACAGTAAATTTACAGTAAAAAGACGTGAGCACTATCTGGAGTAAGGATTCCCCGGTTTCGACAATGAAACCGGGGAACTTTTTTTGTGAGTAAATTTGTCATATCTGGTTTTTTGGAAAGATGCTTTTTTTGATCATTTTAATGATCATTTTTTTGTCCTGACGGATCTGCGCTTCACTGACGCCCCATTTCCGGGCCAGATCGACGTTTGTGACCCTTTTGCTGCCGCCGGCGAGATTCTGTAGCATCGCATCGTAGACGTCCTTTTTACGACCTTGTAGGGTCTCTGCGAGCTCCCGGAGGGTATAGATATCATCCGGCAGGCCCGTGCTGAAGGGGTCCTCATCCTTGCAGCCGAAGTCGGAGATGCCGTCTCAGCCGATCAGATCGCTGTTGCTGCTCTGAATGCGGGAACTGAGCCTGACGAGGATGCAACCGGTCACGGCGTCGATGACAAACTCGTATCCGGCATAGGCGCTGGTGAACTCGATATCCCAGAGCTGGTTTCCGTCAACCTGGTTCATCTCAATCCTGGTAACGGTAACTTCTTTTTCATTCAGTCCAACCTGAATCAGAGCCGCCTGAAGGGCTTCTTCCCCGGTTATGGTCTTCTGTTCAGCGAAGGCGGCGGTGCATCCGCACGCCAGGATCATGATGGCAACGAGGCCGGCAATCAGTTTCTTCATGTTCTCTATCTCCTCTATCCTTCCAATTCGGCCGGCTTGTTTTGCTCGGCTCGCATATAGATACGCAG
>Ga0265298_10009655_pt1 | contig 11475 bp, 9 predicted proteins | sample AusTroGonzalo_MG_3_FD_193486 | JGI IMG/M metagenome (GOLD analysis project Ga0265298, IMG submission 193486) | Bovine rumen microbial communities from tropical cattle in Woodstock, Queensland, Australia - Gonzalo_01 | ecosystem: Host-associated > Mammals > Digestive system > Stomach > Rumen ...
TTTTGCAGGAGCAGTAGGATTCGAACCCACGAAAACTGGTTTTGGAGACCAGCACCTTAGACCACTCGGTCATGCTCCAATATAGTGCTTTTTTCAAAAATCGCTGCAAAATTACTACCTAAGTGCGCAAAAACCTTGCGCAGTTCAAAAAAAATTACTATCTTTGCACGATTTTTTTCAAAAAAATGCTATGTCAAGTTCAAAAAACAGCCTTTTGAGGTACAAAACCATTGACAACTGTCTGCGTAACCGGAGACGTAAATGGACGCTGCAAGATTTAATGAAAGCTTGCGAGCAAGCATTGTACGAATATGGATTCAGCGGTATCGGAATGGCGAGTCGTCGAACCATACAGATGGACCTTCAGTTTATGCGTAGTGATGCCGGTTACTCAGCGCCGATTATTGTGGTCGAGCGCAAGTACTACACGTACGAAGATCCGGAGTACTCCATCACCAAGGCTCCCATCAACAAAGAGGATGTCCGTCAGTTGAGCGAGGCGGTGGGGCTGCTCAAACAGATGACCGGTTTCTCCACAATGGAAGGTATGGAGGATATCGTCAGTCGTTTGGAAGATCACGTTGCGAGTATGCGCACTCAGCAAAAGCCTGTTATTTATTTCGAGCGCAACGACCGTCTGGCCGGTCTACACTTTATTCCTACCATCCATCAAGCGATTCTGGATAAGAAAGTGCTGAAGATTAGTTATAAGTCTTTCCGCGCTTTCGAGCCGCGCACCTATATGTTCTCTCCTTATATACTAAAGGAGTTCCGCAATCGGTGGTTCTTATTTGGGCGGCATACCAGTGCGAAAATGTTGGTCTCGTTTGCGTTGGATCGTATGTTGTCGGTGGAAGTGAGCGATGAGGCCACGTTCCATGCTGACCCTGGGTTTGACCCGGAGATATACTTTGATAATATCGTGGGTGTGACCAAGAATAGTGAACCGGCTCAATTGGTGCGTTTCTGGGCTTCAGCAGAAGAAGCACCGTATATTCAGACGAAACCTATTCACAAGAGTCAGGAGCTTGTCCAACAAAACGAGGACGGTAGTGCAATATTTCAAGTTCGCGTAATCGTTAATCATGAGTTGATTCGTGATTTGATGGGATACGCTGAAGGAGTTTGTGTCCTTAGTCCGCGCTCGCTTGCGCGAACTATGCAGAAGAAGTACGTGTTAGGACTCAACCGATACCAGTCAGAGAGTTAATATCTCTAATACAATTTGGTGATTTATCATACTGCTGCTTGCATAGCTACGAAATCATTGAGCGCTTTTTCACGCTTACGCTCCCATACAAGCTCACGCTCTAACTGCTTATACAGCCAAGCACCACGACCGGACATCAAATCGCGTTCGAGTTCCTGCTGCGCTTTGAAATCCTCAACACTGCAAGTGTATCGTACCATTTTTTTAACTACTTCGCTCTTGGGGCTTTCTACAACGGGAGCGGCTACGATTGATTCACTCCATAAAAGAGGGAGTTCCAACTGACTTTGCTGATGTGAAATGTGCTTGGACATAATTGCTGAATTTTATTTACGGTGCATTCGAAGTGCTTTGGTGAGATTGGTTGCAAGACTCGACCGACAAATACTACCGTCTGCGTGTGGAGATTTTTCGAGGCGACTTGTATAGCCTTGCTTATCGAGAGAAAGCAGTAACTTCGCGCCGGAAATAGAATCAGCAGGACAAGCACGTCATCAGCGAAGGCTGAACTTCCTATGGAGTGGACCATCTGCCGCTTCCGGGAAAGCCACAAGAGAACAGCACGTGCGTCAGCATGTAGAGGGCAAGATCAACGTGGTAACCATGCCCGTTTCCGCGCCGCGAGCACCTTAGTCTGCGAAATGATTTATGCAATAATTCGTTTCGGCAATGAAGGAAAATTATTTCTTTCAAAATAGATGGCATATATTTCGACGCAACAGATTCAACACATACAACAAACACATAACTTACTTATTTATAGATATTTATATATTATACTATTTGTTGAATATATAATAAAATTGTTGTTTGTTGTTGAAAGTACTCCTTATAGGCGGTTGAATGGTGTTGAAAAGTGTTGAACGGGTGTTGAATGGTGTTGCAATCATAAGTGACGCGAAATAAAGGTGTTGCATTTGTTGAAACCGTTGAACGGCATTTCGCAGCAACTTCATCATTTTGCAAAGAGCAAAAAAAGTGCCGCCCATTTTTGAGCGACACCGTCTGATAAAACAGGATGGTTTATTTATCCTCATTCGTCAGTCCATAAACCACATCTAGGTTAACTCCGTATTGCTCAACGATCATGTCGTAGTCAAAGCAATAGGTTTGGTCCAGGACGGACTCGGTGGAGAGTGTGGACTGACCATCCGGGATACTGGACTGCGTGTAGCCTTGGATGACGTTCTTGAAACGGAAGGCACGTTTCTTGCCGAGGAAGGCAGGCGAGTGCTCCATATAGAAGGGCAAAGATGATTTAGCTAAAAGCGATTCACCGGTTTTCTTGCAATGCAATTGATAGAGTTCAAAGACACGCTTATATCGCAAGTACAGGATCTTCTTCGGCTGCTGGAACTCAATAGGTGTGGAACTGTTATCCACCTTGAGTTGATTGACCGATTCGATACGATAGTCGGCTTGCATGACAAGGAGACCTTCCGTGCGCAAGAAACCGATGATGTCCCACAGCGTGGCGACTTCGTTATTACGCTTCGTCTCTTTGTTCTGCACCTTGATGCCTTCGATGGCTATCGCCAGCAAGTCATCGTAGGTAAACGGCAAATCAAGACGGGCTTGCAGGCAATGGAAAGCAGCCAAGACAGTAGCCCAGTTATTGGCGATACGGTCTTCAATACCTTCATTCTCCAGAGCTGCACGTAGATCATTGTGCACTTGTTTGTAGGAATGCGAATATTCAGCTTCCATCAAGGCACGATGACGAAGGATGTCCATAGTCAGATGCGTACAGCCAAGTTTACGGAGTTCTTTGAGACGCTGGAACTTCAGTTTGGATTCCGGCGTGAACTCCGATTTGTCGTAACGCAGGAAGATGAAACGGGAGAAGAGGGCGATGTCTGCCGTTGCCATCTCTTGACCGGACAAGATGATACCGCTGTTGACGCGAGTCACCTCGCGTTTCTTGTCCTTATCCATGTTCATGCGGTTACGACCAGTGCCATCCCATAGACCTTTAAGGAACTCACGTTTGTCGATATCAATGGTGTTCTTGAATTCGTCTATATGCACAAGTGCATTGGCACATTGGGCAACGGCATCGGCAAGGGCAGGAAGGGTCGAGTTCTGGATATTCGGCGGTGTGTTCTCGATGATGAAAAACGACATGAGCGAGTGACCAAGTTCGGACTTACCGGAGCCTTTCGGACCAAACAGATTGAGGATCGGAAACGACTTGGTTTGCGCCGTGACCACGTCGCGGAACAAGGTAGCCAGCAGAAACGATAGTCCGACTTTGGCGTTATTGCCGAAGACGTCTATCAGTTGCTCTGCATATTGGCGAAGAGTGACTTGACCTAATCCGTGGTGGACGAAACTCCGTTCGAACTGGTATAGCGATTTTTGTTTTTCATAGATGGACGAGAATGCGGGCAGATAGAAGTTGCCTTGGTCACCCAAGCGCACGATTCCAAAGTCGTCCACTTTATGCCACGTACGACCATCGAAGATGCCGTTGCCAAAGGCAAAAAAGCCTTTGTCCTGCCAGCCGAGTTGGGTAATAGGTTCTGCCGTTTCGGTGGCTTTATAGAGGAACTGTTTGAGGCGAGTCAACTGTTCCTCCTTCGCTAACCAGATATAGTTACCGATACTCTCTATCTTCTGTTTGAAACGGCTGAGACTGACAAGGTCTTCGGCTTTGAACTCAATGATACGCTTGTCGTGATCTTCGTTCTCAATCTCGAAGAGACGGAGAGCGTTCGAACCACCATCAGAGATATGAAAGAGCGGCTTGAGCGTGAAGTTCGACCAGTTGAAAATCTTACCGTTAACGCCGATAGAGATATATGAGTTTCCTTTCGTCTGGAAACCGTATTTCTCGAAGAGGTCGAGGTAATGCGCGTTCTGGTCGTTGCATCGAAGTGCCTCTTCACGGCGGTCTTGCTGCGCCGCGTGAATAGCCTTGCGCCACATTGACTTGCCGTTGATGACATCGTGAAGTAGATTGATGTATCGGTCTACTTCATACTCGCGTTCGAGACGACCAAGGAGTGCAGCCACTTTGTCCACGATGTCCGTAGGCGACATGCCTTGTGTTTGTATCAACTTATGCGCGTACCAAACAGGGAAATCCTCCGTGTCAAGATCGTCGTACAGCATTCGCGATTTACAGAACGAATCGGGGTCTTGCTTTCGACCTTCTTGACCAAGCGGAATCTCCTTGATACTAACATCGAAGCCAAGGTTCCATGCTTGTGCGGCGGATTTCATAACTTTCGCAATGCCGGTTCCATACGGAGTGCCTACTTTCGGGCAGTCCGCATCCGGCAGGAAGATGAGTTTGGTGGCATTTCTTTGCAGAACTTTGAATTGTTCATCCGTCCAGTCGGAACCAAGTGAAGCAACCGCATTAAGGATGCCGATGGACTGCAGGCGCAGTACATCAGGAGCACCTTCAACGAGAACAAAAGCGCCTTCTTTGGTGGCAGCATTGGCAGCTAATTCAATACCAAACACCGATTGGCTCTTTTGATAGATGAGACTATTGGGCGAGTTGAGATATTTGGGCGCTTTCTCGTCTTCCGAAATAGTGCGACCGGTGTAGCCGATGATGCGGTTGTAGCGATTACGGATGGGAATCATGATACGGCAACGGAAGAAATCATAGTCACTATGTTTTTTATCCGAGTGCGCAATGAGTCCCATCTGCTTGAGCAGTTCATCCGATAGGGCATGACTCTTCGCATAAGTGATGAGACCATCCCACGAATCGTATGCGAAGCCGATGCCGGACTCTTCGACGAACTCTTTGCCCCAACGATTGACGGCATAGTTATACGCAGCTTTGGCTTGATCATCGGTATTATGAATATTGGCTACATAATATTTCTGCACATGGACGTAGGTGGCTTCCATCGCTTCGCGAAGTTTTGCCTCTTCCTGTTCCTCCGGTGTACGCTCACGCGTATCTTCTTCAATAGGTATATGGAACTTATTGGCTAAATGACGCACGGCATCCGGAAAGTCCAAGCCTTCCTTCTTTTGGATAAAAGCGATGGCATCACCGCCTTCACCACAGCCGAAGCAATGCCATGTATTGCGAGCAGGGTGAACGTGGAAGGATGGTGTCTTCTCATGATGTAACGGGCAACAGCATTTGAGACTGCTGCCTGACGGATGCAAGGTAGTATAGTCAGAGACAACGTCTTTGACCATCACCTGCATACGGACTGACTCTATGGTTCTATTCGATATCATATTAGTTTAGGATTTTAGGTTTCGAAGAAAGAGTTGGAGCGCGTCCAACTCACATTAACGATCGTTATTGAGAAATATGATACCTTTGATAGAACTTCTCTGCGATCCGCTCTTGTTCACGGTCGGCATAGCGAAAACGGGCGAGGATGGTGTTAATTACTTCATCCTCCAACTTGGTCACATTCTCATGCTCGCATTTGTAATAAAAGGTGGAATTGCTCCAACCGGTGCGTTGCATAACTGCACGTTTGAAATTGCGACGGCGGCTGCCGCTCAATTGCATGTAATAATTCTTAAACGATTTCATAGTTACTGTATTTAGGTTTATAATTAAAGTTTTCGGTCGAAAAGTACGGAAAAATTTGGCCAATTCAAATATTTGTTGTACTTTTGTGGTGCAAAATTAGTACATTCGCACCACATAACCAAATTTAGGACTTAGAAAATGGTGTTGGAAGACTGTTTGTTAGGCTACAGATTTGCAAACGATATAAGTTGAACCTGCAAAACCGAAAATTATGTATAATAACAAGATGGTAACTATCCTGCTTGGGCAGCAGGGAAAGAAATCGAAAGATTTAGCAAAGTACCTGTCGGGGAACGAGCGTTATCCACTGTCGAATGTGACGAGAGAAGGTGCTAATCCGAAAGCAGAGACGCTGGAGAAGTTGGCGGACTTCTTTTTGGTGTCCGTGGACTCGTTCTTTATTCGTGATCCTCAGTTGCCGGAAGTGCCTCAGATATGGACGTTCGATAAACGAGTAGAGTACTATGAACGGGGTATGGTTGCCAAAGACCATATCATTCAGACGCTGGAGTTCGACCGGAAGATACAGAGTGATTTGGTAGAGATGCAGCGTGAGCGAATCATGAATCTGGAAGATGAGGTTCGGGAAATGCGTGAACTTCTACATGCCAATAACATCACGGTACCTCGACATAAAGCGACCGAACATCCAATACGTAAGGACGCGTTTGGTTGGGAAGGTGAACGTCCAGAAGGGAATAAATAATAAGGAGCGCGCGGCGCGTATATGCGTACGTGCGAGGATTTGTGTCATTCCGAGAAAATGGCAAAAACACTCCTATGTCATCAATGATGTTTGAAAGGGAGTGCAAAAGTACACAATTATTAACAAAATCGTGCTAAAATTGCATTTTTTTGCCAAAAAATTTGCATAATTCAAAAAAAAGCAGTACCTTTGCACTCGCTTTTGAAAAGAAGAAAAAACTGCCCGAAATCGGCACAAGCCGTCCTAAGGTAGAATGGTATTTGAAATTGCTAACCAACTGATTGATAATCAGGAAGAAAGTTAATAGCTGGGCGAGGGTTTCTCGCGAGTTCGAGTCTCGTCCGCACCGCAAAAAGGAATCCAAAAGGGTTCCTTTTTTGTTATTCCATTTCCGGATGCTGGATAGTTACTTCAACTCCGGGTTCGGAGTAATAGAACATAACGAGAACAACTGGCTTGGAACCCCTGTTCTCGCCTCTATGAACCGTACCGATGACTTCGACCAGCGGTTCTCCTTCACGGAAGGTCTTCTCCTGCCCGTCTTCGCACACTATCGTCAGATCGCCTTGCTGCACAATACCGTAGTTGACAACGGTGTGGTGGTGCCATCCCGTCTTGGCGCCGACTGGGAAATCCAGACGAATAACCCGCAGTTCAGGCTGCCCTTGCGGGAAATCCGGCAGCATGGCGCCGTCCCAACTCCGGGACGTGCGAATCAGTTCTGTTGTCTTGATACTCATAGTTCTGTTAATTGATAGCTGACAAATAAAAAAATCTGTATATAATCCACCCTGCAAGGACAACCTGCAGGAACAGGATAAGCGGAACACCGTACTTGAACTTCGCATGCTGCGTCTTGTGATGCCATGCTTTCATTCCCAGCCACGCACCTAAACTGCCGCCAAAAACTGACAGCCAGATCAGCGTGGACTCTTTCACGCGCCATTGGGACTTCTTAGCCCTATACTTGTCAACTCCGTACAGGAAAAACGCCACAATATTGATTGCTATGAGATAAAAAAGTATTATGTAGTACTTGTTCATCGCAAATTTTCACTTTTTTTGCATTTTTTTACCAAAAAATTTGGTCATGTCAAAAAATTGTTGTAATTTTGCAGCCGCTTTTGAAAAATAGCGGGTCCATTAGCTCAACTGAATAGAGTACCACACTACGGATGTGGGGGTTGCAGGTTTGAATCCTGCATGGATCACAACCCGGAAGCCGCCTTATGGGCGGCTTTCTTCGTTATACGGGCCTGCTGACGTGTCATTCGGTCGTTCCGATAGGGATTACGCCGCACATCCTTGCCGGTAAGCAACTCATACCACACGCAAGCTGCAGTATAGCGTCCGTAGTCATGGCTCAGATGGTAACCGTCGCGGCACAGCGTGTCGCCCAGTTTTGTTTCCCTTGCGTGCTGAATGGCGGCGCCGCAGGGCAAAACCCTCAATCCTATATCTAAAATCTCAAATCGTTCTTGTACATACCGGGTACAGGAACGTATGCTGTCCCACATTTCAGCCTGCGAGTTATGGTAGCGTTCAAACGCCCAATGTGTGGCATCCTGACTGTACGCCCAGGTCTGCATCCAGCAGAGTTGCGCCTTGGGCTGGTAGGCACGCACGGTATCGACGAGCATGGTCAGCCAGGGTTCATACGTGCTGCGGACGCCGCTGTCGTGGCTCGCCTGCTGCAGGGATATATAATCATAACCGCCGTCTCGGAGCGCCTGTTTCAAGGTAATAGTATCCTTTACCAGACGCGGACAGGCATTCGTGCACACGCGATGCGAATAAGCCGCCGTGTCCTTCAGCATAAATTCGGCATGTTGCTGTAGCGAACAGCCGCCGTAATAGAGATTATGGATTTCCACCTGCACGCCTGCCGCGTCGCACAAGGGCACCAGCTCAGTCTCCACTGCATCCCAGGAAAAACTGTTGCCGATGCATAATACGCGAATTATAAGAAACAAATGGTACATGGTAAATGGCTAAATGGTAAATGGTTTAGTGTGCTTCGAGCCAGTTCTTGCCCACGCCGCATTCGGCGATAAGCGGAATGGAGAGATGAACGGCGTTCTGCATCTCGGATACAACGATTTCGCGCACACGCTCCACTTCCGCCTCGGGCACATTGAAGTTCAGTTCGTCGTGCACCTGCATGATCATCGTTGCATTCACCTTTTTTCCGTTTATCATCTGTCCGTCCAGTTCCTTCAGACGCCGGTGAATGGAGACCATCGCCATTTTAATGATATCCGCCGCCGTGCCCTGAATGGGTGCATTGACGGCGTTACGCTCGGCAAACGAACGGACGGTGGCGTTCTGCGAATGGATATCCGGCAGGTAGCGCTTGCGGCCGAACAGCGTCTCAGCGTAGCCGCGCCGGCGTGCCAGTTCTTTCTGGGACTCTATATATTGTATCACGCGCGGGAAAGCGGCAAAATAGTCGTCTATGAGTTGCTTGGCTTCCGTACGGCTGCAATCGAGCTGCTGTGCCAGACCGAAGGCGGAAATACCGTATATAATACCGAAATTGGCAGTCTTGGCCTTGCGGCGCTGGTCCTTGGTAACCTGTTCGATGGGCACGCCGTATATCTTCGCGGCGGTGGCGGCGTGGATGTCCTGTCCGTTCCGGAACGCCGCCAGCATATGTTCGTCCTGGCTGAAATGCGCCATGAGCCGCAGCTCTATCTGACTATAATCCGCGCTGAGGAACAGGCATCCTTCATCGGGTATTACCGCCTCGCGGATGAACCGTCCGCGCTCGGAGCGGATGGGCAGGTTCTGCAGGTTCGGGTTGCTGCTGGAAAGACGACCGGTGGCTGTTACCGTCTGGTTGTAGGTCGTATGGATCTTGCCGTCCGCCGCAATATAACTCGGCAGCGTGGCAATATAGGTTGAAATCAGTTTTTTCAGTTCGCGGTACTCCAGAATCATACCCACAATCTCGTGCTTCTCTTTAAGTCCCATGAGCACTTCCTCGGATGTGGAGTACTGGCCTGTCTTGGATTTCTTTGCCTTACTGTCCAGTTTGAGTTTGTCAAACAGCAGCTCGCCCACCTGACGCGGACTGTTGATATTGAATGTCTCCCCTGCCAGGGCATAAATATGTTCTTCAAGTTGTTGCAGTTCGACCGTCAGCGTGGCTTCCGCCTGTCTGAGTTTGCCCACATCTACCCGGACACCGGACGCCTCCATGGCACGCAGAACCTCCACAAGCGGTAGTTCCACTTCGTTGTACAGGTTCCACAGGTCCGCGTCCGCCTTGAGTGCGTCCCAGTCGGGTTCCTTGTTGGGATTGAACGCCACTTCGGGGTTGAGCAGGTATTGGCAGAGACGGTTCTCAATGGTATCAAAACCGGGTGCCATGGGCTCATCTGCCGTTGGGTCGTTTATTGAACCGTTGGCATCATCTTCAAACGCGCTGAAAAGATCAAGTTGGGACGGGTCTGCCGGTTTGGGGGATTTGCCGGACTTGGCGGAATTACCGGATACACCGGACGGAGCAGCCGCAGCTGGCTCCAGTTTTTTCAACAGGGTATTGAACTCCAGTTCGCGATATAGGGCGGAGAGTGCTTCCACATCCGGTTCCTTCTTCACCAGCAGGTTCTCATCCAGCGTAATCGGCACATCCGTGCGGATGGTGGCGAGGAACCGGGAGAACCGGATCTGCTCAGTCTGCTCTTCCACCTTCGTGCGAAGCGCACCTTTGATCTCATCCGTGTGAGACAGCATATAATCGATCGTACCGAACTGCCGGAGAAGCTGCACCGCCGTCTTCTCCCCCACTCCCTTGCAACCGGGTATGTTGTCGCTCGCATCGCCCATAAGCCCTAACAGGTCTATGACCTGTGTCTGATGACGTATGCCGTATTTTTCGCACACTTCGCGTGGTCCCATCAGTTCAAAACCGCCGGTATGTCGCGGGCGGTACATGAAGACACGGTCGGTAACCAACTGCCCGTAGTCCTTGTCCGGCGTGGCCATATACACCTCATAGCCTGCCTGTTCGCCCTGTCTGGAGAGTGTGCCGATAACATCATCCGCCTCAAAGCCGGGCACTTCCAGCACGGGTATGTTCATCGCCTCCAGCAGTTGTTTGATAACAGGCACAGCCTTGCGGATGTCTTCCGGTGTCTCTGGTCGCTGAGCCTTGTACTGCTCATACGCCTCATGACGGAAGGTGCCGCCGGCCGGGTCAAACGCCACGCCTATGTGGGTCGGGCTGATCTTCCTGAGCAGGTCATCCAATGTGATGCAGAAACCGAAGATGGCAGACGTGTTCTCGCCTTTGCTGTTCATGCGCGGGGCACGGATAAAGGCATAGTACGCACGAAAAATCATCGCATACGCGTCAATCAGAAGGAGCTTTTTCATGATTCAGTCAATTTTGCTCGCAAAATTACAAAAAAAAAATGACGTGTGCAAATTTCATGTCATTTTTTCTTTCGGTTTTCAGTATTCGAACTTCTTTTCCGGAACTTCCCTTGCTGCAAACAGTGTGATGCATGGCATTTTGCTGCCGCTCTCATTCGCATTACGTTCGCATTACGTTCGCATTACGGACGTCATAGTACGGTACATTTCCCCTGTGTTGTTGTTTCTTCCCCTCCCGGAACAAAGGCTTACCAGTTTATAGGTGCCTGGCCGTGCATGGTCAGATAATTGTTCGCTGCGCTGAAATGTCCGCAACCGTCAAAGCCGCGATAGACAGAAAGGGGCGAGGGATGTGAAGTCTGCAGGACAAGATTCCTGCGCCGGTCGATAAACTGCCCCTTGCGTTGGGCGTACGAACCCCATAGCATATAGACGATATGTTCGCGCTCGCGATTGAGTGCGGCAATCGCCGCGTCTGTCAGTTCCTCCCAGCCCTTGCCTTGATGACTGCCCGCCTTATGTGCCTCGACCGTCAGCGTGGCGTTGAGCAGCAGCACACCCTGTTCCGCCCATCGGCGCAGATCGCCGCTCTGCGGGACAGGCGTACCCAAATCACGGTTGATCTCCTTGTAGATATTGACCAGCGAAGGCGGCACCTGC
>Ga0265298_10009656_pt1 | contig 11474 bp, 10 predicted proteins | sample AusTroGonzalo_MG_3_FD_193486 | JGI IMG/M metagenome (GOLD analysis project Ga0265298, IMG submission 193486) | Bovine rumen microbial communities from tropical cattle in Woodstock, Queensland, Australia - Gonzalo_01 | ecosystem: Host-associated > Mammals > Digestive system > Stomach > Rumen ...
ATCGGCAGGGAGGGGCAGAACGCCGTTATTGGTAAGCAGCACCAGCGACTCCTGCGCCATCCTGCGGGCCAGGGCCAGGTGCGCAGGGCCTTCAACAATGTCATCGGCAAGATGATCCCACGGCTCCGTTATGCCGTCAAGCTCTCCCAGCCTTATGCGTGCGGCCAGCAGGCGTTCAAGCGAGCGGTCAACCACGTCTTCCGATACCAGCCCTTTGGCCACGGCTTCCGGTATGTGCTCATAAGCCACTCCGCAGTTGAGGTCTGTGCCCGTAATCAAGGCGGCGGCTGCAGCATGGGGGAAGTCTTCGCTATAGTTGTGGAAGCGGGGACGAAAGTCGGCAATTGCCCAGCAGTCCGATGTGACGATGCCCTTGTACCCCCACTCTCCGCGTAAAATCTTGTTAATCAGGAAGTCGTTGGCTCCACAGGGTACGCCGCGAAAGCGGTTGTAGGCAATCATCACCTCCTGGACATCGGCCTTTGTCACAAGGTCCTTGAAAGCGGGGAGGTAGGTTTCGCGAAGGTCGCGCTCTGACACCTCCGCATTGAATGTGTGCCGATTCCATTCCGGCCCCGAGTGCACTGCAAAGTGCTTTGCGCATGCATGTGCCTTTAGGAATTTGGCGTCCGATGGCCCCTGCAGTCCGCGCACCACCGCCATTCCCATCTGGCCGGTGAGATACGGATCCTCGCCGTACGTCTCCATGCCACGGCCCCAGCGGGGGTCACGGAAAATGTTGATATTCGGAGTCCAGAACGTTACGCCCTGATACCAGCCGGAGGCGCCTTCTTTCAAGGCTTGCCGATTTTTAACGCGACCCTCGTCACTTGCAGCGGTAAATACCTGCTCCAGAAGGGCCTGGTCAAAAGAAGCCGCCATGCCGATTGGCTGCGGGAACACGGTTGCCTTGCCGTTTCGGGCCACCCCGTGTAGGGCCTCGTTCCACCAGTTGTACGCGGGAATCCCCAGCTGCTCAATAGGTGCCGATGGATGCACCATCAGGGACGCCTTCTCCTCCACGCTCATCTTGGATATGAGTTCACGTGCCCTCTGCTCCGGGCTTTGGGTGCAGGAAATAATGGTGGCAATGCTGCACAGTGCCAGTATTGCTGCTTGATTCATTATGTATTATTACACCTTACGCCGATTCCGGCATATTTGGCGTTTTTTGCAGGTATACACGTCAAGCCTGACGCGAGTAACCGCAATTATTGCCAATAATGCAGGTGTTCAGGTAATCAGAAGTTTACGGTTAGTCCAACGCCGGGAGCAACGGTGTGCAGAGCGGGGGAGTAGGCGAAGGACGGGCCAAACTGAACTTCGGGCTCAAAGGCCAGATGGCTGTTGTTGTATGCCTTAACGATTTTGTTCATCCTGGAGGTACCGGCAATCCACATGGGGATACCCACGACGGTGGTGACAAAACCGGCGGCGGTAACTGCCACGCAGGCATCAAGAATAGGCTTCATGTCTTCCGCAACCTGGTTGGCAGCCTCGTTTGCCGATTCCTGCGCCTGCTGTTCTCCGCCGATTGATCCGGCCAAAGCACCCGCTCCTGCTCCAAAAGCCACGCCGAGTGCAGTTGCAAGACCCATCACAACGGTTGCTCCTGCGCCCACAACGGTCACGGTTGCACCTCCGGCAGTGAGGCCGATACCCCAGCCCCTTGTCCTGCGGGCCTTAATCCATGCCTTTGTGCAGTCCTGGCCGTCAATATCGGAAAGTATGTATGCCTGCTGCTCCCAGCTAAGTTTTTGCTTGTCCACCTTCATTCCGCATCCTCTGCGTTTGACGGTCCCGCCAGGAATGTATTGTGCCGTTGCGCTTCCAACTGACAGCGCAAGAAATAACAGTGTAATAATCCAGCGTTTCATATCCAGATTGTTTTAGTGTTTCTGCAAATATAATGTATTTCCGCAACTTAAGCAATTGTGGCAGCGGGAAAGGCCTGCCGGAGCACTTCCAGGCGGTTTTCTGCCGATGATTCCAGGAAGCGGCCGTCGGGCGTGAAAGCCAGCACTCTGTGGCAGAACTGTAAAGACACTTGCAGGTCATGCGACGTGAATATCACACAAATCCCCGTCTTCTCCGCCGCATTCTTCAGTGCCCCCAGAACCATGGCCCGTCCGTCCACATCGAGGAACGCCGTAGGCTCATCCAGCATAAGCAACTTGCAGTTTCTAGTTAACCCAACTGCAATACATGCCTTCTGGAACTCACCGTCACTGAGCGTAGATATATCCCTTGTATTCAGTTCTTTAAGTCCCAGAAGTTCCAGTGCCTCCGCCATCCTTTTCTCCATCTCCGCAGACAACCTTCCCGCCCAGTCACTCTCTTTATAGCACCCAGTTCTCACAAACTCTTCTACCGTAAATCCTTTAACCTTTGGGATACTTGTTGGTATTAGTGAGTCTGCTACCGACAAAGCATTAAGCAATGTGGTTTTACCAGAACCGTTAGGCCCGGCCAATAGTAAGCATTCTCCAGATGCAATAGAGAAGGAGACGGTGCGGCAGATGCCGTAGGGGAGGTGGAGGGTTACAGCCTGTTTTTCCATAGCAAGGAGATTACAAGCGGAATTCCAACCAGTGCCAGAGTGCTTCCGACGGGAAGGGGAGATGAGCCCAGATGGGCTATGATGTCGGCAACCAGCGCAAGGCATGCGCCGGCAACGGGGGAGAGGGGTAAAACGGTCTTGTGGGCAGATGTGCCCATGATTTTTCTGACGATATGTGGTGCAGCGATACCCACAAACCCAAGCGGTCCGCAGTAAGCTGTTACGGCACCGGTCATGAGGGCGCAGCCAATCATGACTACAAGTCTGAGACGCCTTAAAGGTACTCCTGCAGAACCAGCATAAGTCTCTCCAAAGAGCATCAGGTCAAGGCCTTTCATGGAGAAGAGAGCGCACACCAGTCCAAGCACAAATGCTCCGCCAATTACGGCAACGCCAACCGGCCCCACGCCCTGAAAACTGCCGGCCATCCAGCTGTAAAGCAGTTTCAGGCTTTCTTCGCCGGCCCTGTACTGCAATACTGAAGACACTGCACTGAATATGAATCCCAGCATCACACCTACCAGCAAAAGAGTCCCGGTGGAATGAATGCGCGATGATACCCATACGATAAGCAGTCCCGTTAAAAACGCCCCGATGAATGCTGCAGACAACATGCTCACGCCAGATGTGCCAATTGCAAATGCAGCGATGGCAGCACCAAGCCCGGCACCGCCTGATACGCCCATGATATGAGGATCGGCAAGGGGATTGCGGAACAACGCCTGCATCTGCGCACCTGCAAGTGCAAGTGAGCCTCCGGCCAAAACTGCCGTCAACATACGTGGCAGGCGAAGTTTCCATAAAACCACACCTGATGGTACTGAGAAGCCGTCCCCAGCCAGAAGATCGATGGCGGCAAATACAAGAAGAGCCAGTATTAACAACCAGCTCCGTTTCATAGTTTACGGGAAGGAATGAGCGCCATAATCCAGCCAACAAGGGCAACACCCGAGGCAATAAACACCAGATCAAGGCCCTTCAACACAACGGGGTAGTTTTCTACAAGGAAGTTGCCAGGCATGGGCACAAGGCCAAAGCGGTCCTGGAGCCATACAAGAAGCACTCCCACCAAAAGGCCGATAAGCATTCCAAGGAGCGATACCAGCCAGCCTTCCAATAAAAACACCCTCTGCAGCATGCCCTCTGACGCGCCAAGGGAGCGGAGCGTTCCAATGTCGCCCTGCTTTTCAATGACCAGCATCTTAAGGGAACTGTAGATATTGAATGCAATGATAACTACCACAAAAATCAGAATCAGGAAGATGGCCAGCTTTTCGTAGCGCATCATCTTGAAGACGGACTCGTTTTGGCGGTAGCGGTCAAGGACCTTATAATCGGCACCCAACTGACCGGAGAGGCGTTCGCATACTTCCGCAGACATACCCGGCACTGTCCAAATCTCCAGCGCAGACACCTCTGTGGGGTATTCCAGCAGATCCCTCATGCACTGGATGGGCACAATCAGAAGCTTTGCATCAACCTCTGCGTTTACGGAAAACACGCCGCCGGTCCGTAAAGAAACCTTACGCAAAGTCGCTGAAGGGTTGGCCAGCGACGGCGCCAAAGTGCGGGAGGGGTAGAAAATCTCCATCGGCGTAAGGAAACGAGGGGAAAGGCCCAGACTCTGCGCCAGCCCAACTCCCGCCACGGCATAGGGAACATCGCCCCTCCGCAGCAGCCATTCGCCGTTAACCACATGGTCCCTGAAGGCCGATTCTTCCTCTCCCACAAGGTCGATTCCTTTCACGCGCGCCAGGCTTTGCCGGCCCTCGTAGGATACAAAAACCTGGTCCTCCAGCGTGCTGGAAAGGACCAGTATGTCATCGTCCTCAGTCAAAAACGCAAGTGAATCCGGCTCAAACACCTTCCCGGAGGCGGGGCGCACCACTATGTCCGGCGTTACGTCCGAAATGCTGTCGCTCACAATCCGGTTGAATCCGTTGAAGACGGAAAGAATTACCACCAGCGCCGCCGTCCCCAGAGCCATTCCCGCCACCCCGATTCCGGAAATCAGGTTGATCACGTTGTACGATTTCCGTGCAAATAGGTAGCGTACGGCTATTCTAAGGGGCAGGTTCACTTCTTGAGTAATTGGTCGATATGCTCCGCGTAATCCAGGGTGGTGTCAAGCATGAATCCCAGCTCGGGGACGATGCGCAACTGGCGTCCCATGACGTGGCCAAGCTCGCCGCGGAGGGCGTGGTTCTGCTCCTGAAGGAGCTGCATGACCGGCCCCTGTTTCTCCGAGGGGAAAATGCTCACAAAGACCTTGGCGACGGAAAGGTCCGGGCTCACGCGTACCTCGCTCACTGTCACCATCGCACCGCCCATGGCGGCCATGCCCTTGCTGCGTATTATTTCCGCCAGAGCCTTCTGTATCTCACGCGCAACCTTCAGTTGCCTTGTGCTTGCAGGTTTATCCATTACGAAACGTTCACAATAAAGTAGTTCTTCTTACCCTTCTGCGCCAGGATGTAGTGTCCGTTGACGATATCGTCCTCAGTCACGTTGTACGCAATGTCCAGAACCTTGTCCTTGTTGATGGATATGCCGCCGTTAACAATCATCTTGCGGGCCTCGCCCTTGGAGGGGAGGATGCCGGTGTTCACGGCCAGGAAGTCCATGATGTTGAGGGGTAGGTCGGCCTTGGCGATGGTGAAAGAGGGGACATCGGCAAAGACGGCGAGGAAGGTGCGCTCGTCCAGACGGCGGAGGGCCTCAGAGTTGCCGCCGAAGAGCATCTGGCTGGCCTCGATGGCCTTGTCCAGCGCCTCCTGGCCGTGGCACATGAGGGTAACCTCGCGGGCCAGGACCTTCTGGAGTTCGCGGGCACCGGGGTTTTCACGGTGGCGGGCGATGAGGTCCTCGATGGTCTGGCGGTCCAGCAGGGTGAAAATCTTGATGTAGCTCTCTGCGTCAGCATCGGCCACGTTGAGCCAGAACTGGTAGAATTCGTAGGGCGATGTGCGCTCCGCATCCAGCCAGATGTTGCCCTTTTCCGTCTTGCCGAATTTGGTGCCGTCGGCCTTGCGGATGAGGGGGCAGGTGAGGGCAAAGGCCTCGCCTCCGTCCATGCGGCGGATGAGCTCGGAGCCTGTGGTAATGTTGCCCCACTGGTCGGAACCGCCAAGCTGCAGGATACAGCCCTTGTTCTTCCAGAGCCAGTAGAAATCGTACCCCTGCATGAGCTGGTAGCTGAATTCAGTGAAGGACATGCCCTCGGAGGAATCCCTGGACAGGCGCTTTTTCACGCTGTCCTTGGCCATCATATAGTTGACGGTTATGTGCTTGCCGATGTCACGGATGAAGTTGATAAAGGTGTAGTCCTTCATCCAGTCGTAGTTGTTCACCAGTTCCGCTTTGTTGGGGGCGTCGCTCTCAAAGTCCAGGAAACGTGCCAGCTGGGCCTTTAAACAAGCTACATTATGGTTTAGAGTGGCCTCGTCCAGAAGGTTGCGCTCGGCACTTTTCATGGAGGGGTCACCGATCATGCCGGTGGCGCCGCCGACCAGTGCGTAAGGCTTGTGCCCGCACGCCTGGAAGTGCTTGAGTATCATCACGCTCACAAGGTGGCCAATATGCAGGCTGTCAGCCGTGGGGTCGATACCCACATAAGCGGCCTTGGGGCCTTCCATCAACTTTTCTTCTGTTCCTGGCATGATATCCTGAATCATGCCTCTCCAACGTAACTCTTCTACGAAGTTCTTCATATCTCTGTGTATTAGACCACAAAGATACGTATTTTTTTAGAATAGGCATACCGTGATTTCCAGTGTGCTTATTATCAGGCGCTTACGCCAGGTACCCGGGTTCCAAGGTACCTGGGTACCGGCAATAAATACCTGGAAATCAATCAGTTGCCAAACGCAGTAGGGCAGGGCTCAGCGGGGGAGGGTTTTGGCGTAGTGGCACTGGAGCACTTCTTCGGCGGGGCTGTGCCAGTTGTGCATGCCGCCGCCAAGGCAGTTGCGCCACTGGGAGCAGCCGGCGCACCGGCCCTTTTGCGCCCATTCCCTGTGCCGGAAGGGCAGGAAGCCGTGCTCCCAGACCTCCCAGAGGTTATCGTCATAAATGTTGCCCTGGGAGAAGAGGTCACGGTCGATGTTGGGGCAGGCGCAGATGCGGCCGTCGATGAGGACGGAGGCTATGTTCACGCCGGCGTGGCAGAAGTAGCGGACGTCGCGGACCTGCTCCTCGTATCGGCCCAGGTAACCCTCGCAGCTGAAGGTTGTTTTCATGGCCGCCCTCTTCCCGCCTGGCCTTGATGAACTCCATCAGGGAGACGAATTCTTCATCGGACAGGTGCATTTCCGGGTCCTGCGCCGCCCGGCCGATGGGGATGACTGTGAAAAGCCGCCACTGCTTTATCCCTGTGGTTGACAATACCAGGTGTAGTTCAGGCAGTTGGGCCAGGTTGCGCTTATTGACGCAGGTGACCACATCGGCATTGAGAAGAGGCTCGGAGGCCACCAGTTTTATGGCCCTGAGCGCCCTGAAATAGCTTCCGGGGACGCCTCGCATCCAGTCGTGGGTGTCTTCCAGGCCGTCCAGGCTTATGGTGATTGCGCCCATTCCCGCGTCCTTGAGGCGCTGGTGCATGGCGGCGTCGTAGAACCAGCCGTTGGAGACCATGCTCCAGCCAAAACCCCGGCGGCAAATCTCCAGTCCCGCTTTCACGATGTCCGGCCTCAGAAGCGGCTCCCCTCCGGTGAGCACCACGGTAAAAGGTTTGGGCCGATGTTCCTTTGGAATGGTATCCAGAGCTTTGAGGAAGTCCTCCAGGGGCATGTCCTTTTCCCTGCTCTGGACACTGCAGTCGCTTCCGCAGTGACGGCAGCGGAGGTTGCATCGGGTTGTGCATTCCCAGAATAAATAGTTGAGTTCGTGCACCTTTATTTCATTGTCCCTGAACAGACGGAAAAGAAATGGATTCATACTGCAAATATAACCCTCAGTTTTCAGATTCTTGCATCTTTTGGTGCAAGATTTCCCCAAAAGGATGTTATAATAGTTGAAAACATTTATCTTTGCTGTATGAAATGGTTGCATAATCTCCTCAAAGGCTTCTCCTTAACCGGGGCCCTGTTTGTCTTCCAGGCCTGTTACGGCACCATGGATGCTCCGTTATACGAGGAAGACGGAGTTGCCCCAATGACATTCTCTGTGGTTTCCCATGCCTCTGGAACGCCCCTCAAGGGTATCAGGATCTATACTAAACCGTGGGATACCTACAGCCCGTCGGAAGAAGTTGGCGTAACCGGAGAAGATGGACGTTGCCGAGTGAATCTTCTCTACAGGAGGAACATAGAAGGACCTGTGATCTCTTTTCAGGACCCGGAGGAGCATTTCTTAGTCAAGGATACCACCCTTGCAGACCTTCAGGACCGCGAAATAGTCATTAAGCTGGACCCCAAGCTCTAAGTCTATGCACAGATTTCTAACCTTGATTGCCGCGCTTCTGGTGTCTGTTTCAGCAGCGGCGCAGGAGGAGATTCCGTTCCAGAAAACCTGGTCCATAGAGCTTGGAACCGGCATTTATCCGTTATACATGAATTTTGTTCCAAGCCGGGCTCTGGAAACGGAATTGGCGGACAAAGGTCAGCAGATTTACAACAAATCAGATGCGTTCGTTTCTTCTGTAACAGTCGCAGGAGTTTACAGGATCAGCCGTCGCAGCGAGATTAACGCAACCGCCCAACTCAACTGGCGCAGCTATCAGATCAGGCAATACCCTGCATTTGGGACCGATCCCAACGGAAAAGACAGGTACGACCTGAATCAGAAAACAACTTATGTGGGTGATGGCGTCGTGTTCGTCCCGGCATTTACCATTCGCGGCCGCTATCTGTACAATCCGGACGATCTTCTCAAAGTGTACTCAGGCGTCGGACTGGGAATTGCGTTCAATATTGCCGGCATTAACAGCACCTTTTCCGTGTTCCCAGAGATTACACCCCTTGGTCTGCGTTTCGGCTGTGACCATTTCTACATATTTGCAGAAGCCACCCTTGGCAACGTTGCCACCCTTGCCCACGGCGGCCTTGGCTGGAAGTTCTGATCCCCGCCCTACAAATCTCAATTTGTAACTCCCTGTCTATCAGGCGTTTATTACAAGTACCCGGGCACCAAGGTACCCGGGTACCTTGCGTAAGCATCTGGTAATGTGTATGTTACAAATTACGCCAGAGCAAGGCCTACTATTTAATAATAATGATTATATTTGTGTCAAAACTCTATACAAATGAAGAAGCTATTAGTAGTGTTGGCGGCGGCAGTCGCCCTGCTCTCCGGCTGCAAAGGCTATGAGAGTGTCAAAGGAGACCCCATGAACTCCAGGATTTACACACTGGACAACGGTCTCAAAGTGTATCTTACCGTAAACAAGGACGAACCAAGGATCCAGGCCAACATCGCCGTGCATGCCGGCGGTAAGGACGACCCTTCGGACAACACCGGCCTTGCCCACTACCTGGAGCATATGATGTTCAAGGGAACCCAGCAGTTCGGCACCCAGGACTATGAGGCGGAAAAGCCACTTCTGGAAAAGGTCGATTCCCTTTTCGAGGTCTATCGCACCCTCACCGATCCCGCAGAGCGCGAAGCCCTTTATAAGGAAATAGACGCCATCAGCTACGAGGCCTCCAAGATTGCCATCCCCAACGAGTACGACAAGCTCATGTCCATCATCGGCTCAGAGGGCACCAACGCCTACACTTCCAACGACGTCACCTGCTACGTTGAGGAAATCCCCTCCAACCAGATAGAGAACTGGGCCAAGATCCAGGCCGACCGTTTCATGAACTGCGTCTTCCGCGGCTTCCACACCGAACTTGAGGCTGTTTACGAGGAGAAGAATACTTCTATGGTATCGGACGATGAAAAGGCTTTTGATGCCATCGACTCCCTCCTTTTCTACGGCCATCCCTATGGAATGCAGACGGTCATCGGCACGCAGGATCACCTCAAGAATCCTTCCCTGAAGGCCATCCGCTACCAGAAGGACACCTACTACGTGCCCAACAATGTGGCCATCTGCATGTCCGGAGACCTGGACCCTGCAAAGACCATTAAGATAATCAAGAAGTACTTCGGGCAGTGGAAACCCAACCCGGCCCTGCCTGAGCGCAAGCCCGTGGAACTGGAGCCTATCGACAAACCCAGAGAGAAGGAAATCCTGGGCTTTGAGTCCCCGTTCCTCTACATTGGCTGGAGGACCCCCGGCGCCCACTTCATCGAGAGTGAGATTTCCGATATCGTCAGCTCCATCCTTTACAACGGCCAGGCCGGCCTTGTGGACCTTGACTGCATCCGCACCCAGTCTGTCCTGGGAGCCTATTTCTTCGCCTACAACCGTTCGGACTGGGGCATGTTCACCGCCCAGGGTATGCCCAAGGAAGGCCAGACTCTGGAGGAGGTACGTGACATCCTCCTTGCCGAGGTTGCCAAGCTCCGCGCCGGCGATTTCCCGGAGAGACTGGTAGAATCGGCCAAGGCCAATTGGAAGCTCTCCTACATGTATTCCCTGGAGCGCAACCGTTCCCGCGCCAGCTTCTTCGTAGACTCCTTCATCGACGAGGTCCCCTGGAATGTGGCCGCCACCAAACTCTCCCGCATAGAGAAGATTACCAAGGACGATGTTGTAGCCTGGGCAAACCAGTACCTTGGTCCGGACAGCTACGTCGCCGTGTTCAAGCGCGTGGGTGAGGACAAGAACGTGAAGAAGATCGACGCCCCCAAGATTACCCCCATCCAGACCAACCGCGACAAGCAGAGCGCCTTCCTGGCAGAGATCGCCGCCTCAGAGCCCGCCCCCATCGAGCCCGTCTTCGTGGATTGGGACAAGGACATGACCGTGGCCGATTTCAATGGCCTGGAGCTCCTCTACAAGAAGAACGAGAAGAACGATATCGCCTTCCTGAACTTCCGCTATGACAAGGGCTCGGACAATGACCCCGTCCTTGACGTCGCGGCCGATTATTGGGAATACCTCGGCTCCGAGAACATGACCGGCGAGGAGTATGCATCGGCCATGTACAGCTGTGCCGTGAGCAGCGATTTCCGCGTAGGCGCAAATACCACCGTCCTGTCTTACGTGGGCCTTGGTGAAAACATCGAAAAGGCCCTGCAACTTAGCGAGATGCATTTTTCCGGCCTCAATCCGGACGATGACATCCTCACCGAGATGAAGGGCGACCTTCTCCGTTCCCGTGCCGATTCCAAGACAAACCAGCGCGCCATTTCCAGCGCCCTGCGCACATATCTGATGTACGGACCCGAGTACGTTAAGGCCGGAACTCTGTCCAACGCACAGGTCGGCGCCCTCACCGCTTCCCAGGTGCTTGGCTCCCTGAAGGACCTCCTTGGCTCACAGCATAAGATCCTGTACTACGGACCGGCATCCCTTGAAGAGGTTAAGGCCATGCTTGCAAACGTACATTCCGTCGAGGGCCTGAAGCCGCTGGTCAAGACCTACGCCGTAAAGCGTCTGACTCCCGCCAGCCAGGTGGTTGCAGCCCACTACAACGCACGCCAGTTCACTTATATGCAGTATTCCGACAGGGGAGAGACCTTTGACCTTTCCGAGGTCCCTGCAGTGGAACTCTTCAACGAGTACTTCGGCGGCAGCATGAATTCCATTGTGTTCCAGGAGATGCGTGAGTCCCGCGCCCTCGCGTACAGCGCCGGCGCAAGGTTCTCCGAGCCCGCTTTCAAGACGGACACCTACGCTTTCCGCGCCATGATTAACTCCCAGAACGACAAGCTCCAGAAGGCCGTCGAGGGCTTTGATGAGATTATCGAAGACCTGCCCCAGGCCCCCGAAAACCTTGAGATTGCCAAGGCTTCCATCCTTGCACGTCTCCGCACCCAGAGGACCATCGGCCTCAGCGTCCTTAACAGCTATTTGAACGCTCAG
>Ga0265298_10009658_pt1 | contig 11473 bp, 10 predicted proteins | sample AusTroGonzalo_MG_3_FD_193486 | JGI IMG/M metagenome (GOLD analysis project Ga0265298, IMG submission 193486) | Bovine rumen microbial communities from tropical cattle in Woodstock, Queensland, Australia - Gonzalo_01 | ecosystem: Host-associated > Mammals > Digestive system > Stomach > Rumen ...
CATCTGCACAGTGTATTCCACATCGGTCAGCCGACACAGCACCACGGCCTCAGCCTCAGGCTCCGGCTCATAGACCGTCATCTGCAACTCCTCCTTCGTCGGCTTGCCGAACTTCATATTCACCTGGTTCTGTGCCGACACCACCACAAAGGGCCACGCCAGCAAAGCTATCAGACTAAAAACCAATCCTTTTCTCATAATTCTGGTAGGTTTATCATTTTCGCTGCAAAGATAATACATATTGGTGAAATAAACAAATATATTGAACAAAAAAACACGACCTTCACCTTCTGTTCTCCCTCATTGACAGACACTACAATCACCAGTCTTTGACAATATTTATTAGTGTCGAAACCTTATTCTCCTCTGATTTTGGATATATCAATACCAAAACTTTACTATGGACAACATCAGTACCTGGCATCATCTTCTGCTTCAGATAATAGATATTGCCATTCTGTGTATATCCAGAAGCGATTCCCTTAGAATATGATCTGTACGTGATATTCTTCACTATCTCTGTTGGACTAAGCCATACCCCTTCTTCTGGGAAATCGATTTGTGTTGACCACGCCCCAAGTAGTGGCCAATAGCATAACAGGATTTTGCCATCCGAGAAAATTTCTACGTATGCAGGAACATCATCAACCCACAATTTTGATCGTTTATAGGTGCTGGGATATTTAAAGTCACCATCAATGTGCCAGTTCCATGACGTATCATTCTCTTCCATGACATTCTCTTTCTTGATAGGCTTACCCCATGACACGCCTACCAAAATCACTAATGCCATCACAATGATGACTTCTGTCATCAAATTCTTCATTGTCTATCCTTTCGTTACTTACCCTTTACTTCTTACCAACGTTCCTAGCACCCTGTGTACTTGGAGTCATTTCGTTGCTATGGGCATATTTCCCAAACTACTAATTCTCTGGGTAATAATATCTTTTTGACTTCATTTTTCTTTCCGTCTATATAATAATACTTGGCCAGGCGATCATGGATGTGTATAGTAAAAGACTCCTTAATTCTCGATATTTTCTCATAAATAGAGTTATCCAAATGATTTGTCAACTTGTCTATACTATTTTGTGCAGACTTCTCATAGAATAGACCGCCTTTTATTTTCTTATATAACTCCATCAATTCTTCTCTATAATCTACCAAATCATGGAAGAACAAACCGTCTGGATATTTAAGAAATAGAAGATAAAGAGCTTTATGAATGGGAGTCATTCTGACTTCTTTATTTTGATAATCTAATAGGAATAATCTATAATCTTTTGTGATATAGAGCCTACTCATTTTCTCATCACCATGTATAAGTTTCTCTAACAAATGTTCTGAAAGACCACTTTTCTTAAGCTTCTCAGCCAACGCCTTCATTTCTTCCATCATCTGTTGAATTTCACTGTCATACTCTTCATATGAAGCTTCAGGTTTATTTGAATCCTTAAAATCTATTGATTCATGATCAATATAGGCTTTAAGATAATCCCTTTTTATTAATCTTCCACATCCTATTCTATATCGCTTCGTCATTGTATCATTCGCCCTTGTGATCCTAGATAGGATGTTGGAAAGACAATCTGTTTCTTGATATCCAGATTCATGATTGAGTATTATACCTTGATACAGATAAGCAGTTTGGGGGTAATTATCATCTTTGAATTCTGGATCATAGAACAAAAGAGAAGGCAGAATCTTTTCTCTGTTTTCTGGGTGGATCATGTAATTCAGCAAGAAATCACTACTAAAGGTCACGTCACTTTCAAAGCCCTGAGCGTATGGAGCATTATATTCTATGACCTCTTTCTTTAGAAGCTCTTCCGAAATTTTAGGCAAATAACAGAATTCATAACCACGTTCTTGGAAATGAGAGCGTATGGCTTCATAATTCTTCTGGATATAACGATTAACTTCCTCGTCATACCCATTCTCCACGAATATAATTTGTTTCTCTACTGGCTCAAACGGCAGTTTCTTTAGTCCTAAAGTGAAAAACATAAGATAAGTTTTTAGAATTCTGCTGCGAAGATACAAAAATAAATTGAATCAAATGAATAATGCAGCAGAATTAACCAAAATCTTACTTCTTTTTCTTCTGTTCAGCTAATCTTTTCCTCTCTTTGTCAACAATACTTTTATGATTCTTGTCCTCAGCATACCACATCGAACTACTTGCATAGATTTTCTTCTCCAGCATCTTTTCAATCTCCGTTACAGCTCTCATGATCAGGTCTGTACTACAGATAGGTATTTCACCTTCAGGAGCAAAAGTGGCAAGATATTCTTCCGAGGGGTTAGTAATGCCATGTCGTTTACAAACAAGCCATGCCACCGTTTCGGCTTCAAATTCCCTTTCTTTTTGCGATGGTCTTCTGACTTTGTCATAGTTATAAAACTGGTGTCTGCAGAATAGATGGCCCAACTCATGGCAAATGGTATGAAATTTCTCTTCGTCAGTCTGCTTATGGTTGACGCTTATCAGAAAGCAAGAGAAAACCTTTAGTTCATGATCTTTATTTATCGGAATGAATATCGGTTGCCCATATTCCATTAAGTATCCCCCATAAGTGTTAGCTGCTAACATGGAGTCATCGAGATATACGCCGTAAGATGGCAGATTTTCAATTAATTGATTAAGAAGTGTAGGATCAATTTCCCCACTCGGATTTTTGAGACTACCATCCCACATCTCCATCAGCTCCGTTTCTTCTTTCACCTTTATTCCTTCAATGGGCTCTGTGTCAGAGATATCAAACATACACTGTATAGGACCAAAAGGGAGTAGTGTAATCAGTTGTTGGGCATTAGGTTTGATACGCCTGCCATATTCTCTCCATTGTTTTCCAGGGAAAACGAACTTTGCTCCAGGCATTTGCATCTCTACTATCATGGCATTGTATGGGGCCAGATAGTGGAATTTACCTACAAAGTTTAGCATCTTCTGGAATTCAGCCTTCTCTCTGAACTGCTTCACCAAGAATTGCAGCTCGTCAATGTTTTCCTTAAAGTCCTCCTCTCTTTCCCCTTCTTTTTTCTTTTCAATATCTTTATAATGCTGGTATTCGATTATTAAGTCCATATCATCATAACGATCGACGATTTGGGGATCATCCATGTGATGACCTCTTGTAAAGGCTGTTTGGTATAATTCCTTGTAAAGGGGGCCACAGAGAGGAGCTATTCCTTCTCCAAGGTAATCCAATATGGAAATAGCAAATTCCAAATAACTATTAACATTGAAGACTATGCAGAGAGCATATTTTCTTGCCTCTTGCATCACCTCATCAGAAATCTTTTCACTCTCAGCAACCTTATCAGTCATTTTCTCAAACAATTGCTGTTTCAACTCCTGATGCCTCTCTTCTGATACCATTTGACGGTCTTTATTATCCATATACCTTGATTTTTGTTGCAAAGATATGATAAATATTTGAAACGACCAAATATTAATTTCCTACAAGGCTTGCAAGTCATAATAATTTGGAACTAAGTTTGTAAATCGTTATCTTTGCATGCAAATTGGTAGTAGACTATTATGTTGGGCGTTGTGCCAAAACCAATTCCTTCATCTTTCAAAAACGTAAGTGACCAATGGCTTGGGTGTGCACTGCTTTTTGAAAGTAGATCTCCAGATGATGAGTTGCCTGAGACCACACCGCTCCGCTCGCTGGAGATTGTTTTTATTTATGAAATCCCCTGGAAGGAAGTCACTTCTTGGTAGGAACAATCCCCATCAATATCCAACCATCCAGGGGCCGAAACAGAAAGACGCTACACTTTTACACCAAAGCATCTTCGAGGAAGGGAATGGGGGACTTGTATCCCTTCATCTGTTTCATAACACCATCGGGGTGCGGAGGTACCCCCATCAGTCATAGTGACTATATGCAATAACATGCAAGTTGTCAGTACCCGGTAGAAACCGACTTTCTACTCCTGGTGGTGTTATTTTTGTGCTATATATGCCTTACAGCATCTCCATTCTCCATCACCAAATTGGTGCCAAAAGCCATAATAAAATTCTATTTCTTTTGGAATAATTGACCGCAGTTGTTTTGCAAACTCATATCCTTGATTAATCCATTCTTCCATTCCTTCTGTCGTAAATTCTGCAATATCAGTATATGGGTCATATTTATCTGCCTTTAAATACCATTCCTTTAGACCTTCTATTGATGATGTCTTATATTCGTCATCACCAATGTAGAATAAATCATATTCTCCGATAGCCATGCCCTCATCATTCCAAAACAGAGGCGAATATGTAGTATCCGGCTCCATTACAATATACTCTGGTAATCTTTCCTTATCCATATTTCTTTCTTACATTGTTGTTTTCTAAAGAACCCCTGAACAGAAGTCACTTCTTGACAGGCCCAATTCCCATCAATATCCAACCATCCAAAGGCCGAAACAATGTCTGTGAACGGTAGTATCACAATCAGTCCTACTAGTTTGTAGCCGGCAGACAACGAGATCTTTCTGCTCTTAACATCGTTTCAAAAGGGGATTTGTCGGATATCGTCGTACCGAGATATTACTATCTTTTCAAAGCAACTGCCACACCGACAATCTCCCAGTGATTGTGAAAAAACAAGCTCAACGAGAGAGCGGGCAAATTCTCATACTGCCTTCCGATGAAGAGGCCGGCGCCCTTTCCGGCCGTACGTCAAGCTTGCTTTCTTTTCAAAAGGGTGTTAGTTCCGATGAGTTGACATTTAGCCTCCCCCTTAACGTCCAAGACGACTTCGGACATACGCACCACAAATCCTTTTCTTTACCCGCATTAAGAGATGGCACACTCGCCAATACTATCGGAGTTAATCACGACCATACATAGGGCGAAATCGTCACCAGCGGGAACTCTCCAAAGGAATCTGGCTGCAAAGATATAACAAATAAATGAAACAACCAAATATTTGTTTACTTGCAAGCCTTGCAAATGCAAAAAGTTTGGAACCATAGAGAATAATCACTATCTTTGCAGCAGAAAATGTTCAGCTAATGAATCAGACAGATCAGCTCATCAAGTTTGGGAAGTTATTCATTGATGCCCTAAACAATTTGAAAGAAGACCAACCCGAAACAGTCTTTCCCATTATTGACATGCTTGATTGTGTACATCCAGATCCAGGCTACCATTTGGGTATCTATATTGAAGAACCTTGGCTAGAGGGTCCTATTACTCACAGATGTGATCAATCGTGGTTCCATTGTTATCAAGGTATTGAAGAGCCAATCATGAGAAGACCACATTCATTCGATAAATGGGAAGATGGAGATAGTGAGAATATGCTATTCTTACGTTTTACGTTCGAAATGTTTTTGCACCTCTCAATCAATCATACACCTTTGGGAGCATGGCAAGCTTATCTGTTATCTATTTCTAAAACCGTACTACCCTTCTCTGGAATAACGTATTACACTAAGCGAGAAATCATATTCCAACGTGAGCAATTGAAAGATATTCGTTTTTTGGAAGTTCATGAGATAGAAAGTCTGTATAATTTAGAAACAGACTTATCTCCCAAGGTCTCAATGGATGGAAATAAAGCGATTGTCTCTTGCTGCTATTGGAGTGATTGGGGTGGTTTATTCCGAGAAACTGTAGAAATAACATTTCTTGGAAATGGAAAGGTGAAAATAGGAGATTTTACTAAAGATAATTACTATGAATACGACGTGGGCGTTTGTTTTTAATGAGAGTTGATATATAGCACGTTGGTCTCAGGTGCTACTTATCGGAAAGATTGGAGGTGACAGCCCTGCCTCCACATTTGGCTGACCAGGGGTTCCGAAGGTGGCAGCGTCTTTCCTTTTCACTTATATATGAAAGGTGCTTCTGGCGGGAGTATTGACATCGATCCAGGACCTTTATGGCAAGCAGAATGGCACGGCTCCTCTGCAAAACACCTTTATTTAAAAATCCCCTGAACAGAAGTCACTTCTGGGTGGGCACAATTCCCACCGATATCCAACCATCCAGGGGCCGAAACCTAATCGCTTCAAACCGCAGCTCCCAAAAAACCTCACGGACGAAAGGTTTCTATTAGGTGCTTGTTCCGACGGGTTGATACATTTATGCCTCCCCCTTAACGCCCAAGACGACTCCGGACAATCTCATTTCCGCAGCAAAGGTATAACAAATAATCAAAATCACCAAAAATATATTATCTGCAAGCCTTGCAAGTCATAAAAATTTGGAAATAAAAAGGAAAATCGCTATCTTTGCAGCAGAAATCATCAACAAAAGTATCAATTTAAAACAGACAATTATGAAACGTTTAACTTTGACTATCGTGTTTATTATTCTTTTCTTTATTGGTTTATTAGGTTAATTGGCGTATGAAAACCGAGGGAATGAATAGTAAAGGCCAACAGAAGCAAAGTAAAAAAGACGAAATCTATCTTGGCGATCTGGCTAAGATAGACCCGAATCGGGAGCCAAGGTATCTGGAGGAAGTCAGACGCAACAAGAACGGGGAGATCATAGCCTACGTCCTAAAACGGAATCCGAACTACATTTTATCAGACAGCATAAAATAAAAACAAGAAAAGAATGTATTTATGGCTAATAGTTTTGTAAAAAGCAAGCTTAAAGAGGAAGAAAAAATCACTAGAGATTATAAATCAAAAAGCAGTATATACACAATAGTGGCCTCTATTGTTCTGATTATATGCGGTTTTGGTATTATTAAATCTCTAGATAAATGGAGCATTGAAAGTTGGTGGCTTATTATTCTTGCTGTATGTTCTGTCGTTGTAATTTTGATTCAAGGGAGTTTTGGGGTCATAGTAGATAGAATTGTTAAGCGTTATTCGGAAATAATATTAAACATTTCTGATGAGTTGGATTTGTCGAAAAAAAACATTCGTAATCTTGAAGATGAAAAAAAGTCACTTATTTCGTCTCATGAAAGAAAAGAAAAATGCTTTAAACTTACCGTTAAAAGTAAAACGCCATTCCATATAGTATCTTCCATGTTCGCAGATTGGGAAACATCAGTATTTGTTGAAGCAGAATCTTTCTTAAAGAACAAACAGAGACCAGCTATAAAAGCTGCTGAAACAATATCTGAATTTAGAGATATTAAAAATATAGCGACCAGAGAAAGAAAAGAAATGGAATATAAATACCTTTTCCTTCTTAAGGTATTTCCGGAACTGAAGCAATATATATACGATGAAGAAGCTTTGCTTCATCTTGGTGATTACAAAGACTTCGAAGAATTTAAAGAGGAACGGGATGAGGTATTAGAATACGTTAGCCCAGAAGAATACAAAGCCAAGTCCGAGGTTGAACGAAATCAATTGGCTCTTGATAGATTTAAGAGTGGCAAGAAATCTGACTGGCAGATAGGAATGCTTTATGAAATGTATATCGGTCATCTTTTGAGAAATAACAAATTCACAGTAACACAGTATGGCATCGAAAAAGGATTGGAAGACTTAGGACGTGATATTATTGCGCAAAGAGTCGAAAATGGTGTGCGTAAAATCTATATTATCCAGTGTAAAAATTGGTCGAAGAAAAAACTTGTGCATGAGAACGTCGTGTGTCAGCTATATGGTACTGCTGTACAATACGAACTGACAAATATAAAATTAGCTTTTCAGAAAACGGAAGTTATACCTTTGCTTGTTATCACAAACGAACTTTCTGATATGGCTAAAAAGTTTGCAGATAAACTAGGAGTTCGAGTTAGTATTAGAAAGATGGATTATGATTTTCCTATGATTAAGTGCAATATCAATAACGGCAACAAGATCTATCATTTGCCATTTGATCAACAGTACTACAGAACTCAAATAAAACTGCCTGGAGAATGCTATGTTTCTACAGTAAGGGAAGCTGTAGATAAAGGATTCAGAAGAGCGCGTAGGCATATGTTTGAATCATAAGAATGAAAAGATAGGCGATTTAATTTCAATTTTATGATGTCGCTCCACCTTGTCGAGTTGCTGGAACTTCTGGATCTGTAGCCCATGGGGATAGGTCCCTATTTTTTTTTAGACATTATTTCTGAGGGGATCATGCAGCTTCATAGAACACTTGGCCTACACGATCAATGTGGTCGCCGATGGGCGTTCCTCTTTTCTTCTGATAGTCCAATAGGTCAACGGAGTAAAGGAGTTCCAGATCGTCAATTTCACAAAGGATGGAGAGCAACTGGTTGTAGTCAATGTCGTTGCCGATGACAGCCAGGTCGATATCCGAGCCGGCACGGTAGTTGCCCTTTGACCTGGAGCCAAAGATAAGAACTTTCTTGATGTTCGCATGACGGCGGAAGACATCCTGCAGTTCCTTAATAACCGTGTCGCTCAGTCCGAATTTCATACTTGCTGGTAATTCTGGTCTTGTGACAATTTGGCCAGTGATTCATCCAACAGCTTCAACAATGGCGCATAGTCACTGTAAATCAGCCTCACGATGGGCAGCACTTCCTCTTCATCATAGACGTGACTCAGCGTGTTGCGCGACTTGGCCATCTTCCGCCATCTGTCATGGTCAGCGATCAGGCCGTCTTCAAAAGCCATCTTCATCGTTCCGTTGGGGCCAAGCATAAATTCGTAGCCCTTATAGATCAGCAGGTCTTGCAGGACTTTCCAAGCCAGTTCAAAGGTATATTCAAACCGTTGTACGAGTCCTTCAATCTCAAGTTCCGACAGATCGTCCAAGAACCTGTCTGCCTCCGTTACATCAAGCAATCGGGTGCATGCCTTGTGAAAGTTTGCATACCGCTGAATCCAACGAATATCTGTCTGTTGTTCCATATGGTTTCCTATTTTTGGTGCAAATATAAGGAATATTTTTGAAACCAAGGAAGATTTTGAGAAAAAAGATAAAAAAATCTTCTTGGCAAGGCAAGACAGACAGCTACGCAGTGACACAGCTACACAGCAAAAACTCACGGTGTGACGCAGTTACGCAGTTACGCAGTTGCATAAGGTCCTCGCCGTATCACCGTATCACCGTAACATCTGCTATCTTCAAATTGCGAAAAACAAAGGGTATAATAATTATATTATATATATAATTATAATTATATATATAATATAAAATAATATATGGTTATTTTCTCCATTCAAAAAACACTAAATGTTACGGTGATACGGTGATACGGCGTTACGGCGAATGCAAATGCAACTGCGTCACAGTGTCACTGCGTCAATGCAAAAAGGCAAATGCAACTGTGCAACTGCGTAACCGCGTCAGTGCTTATGACGCTGTGTAGCTGCGTAGCTGTGTCACTGCGTCAATGATGTGTAAGAGTATATTAGAAGTATATGAAAAGTCTTTACAGAATTTAGACTAGATAACAGGACGCTGAGAGAGCCTTGAGGAAACAGAAAGTTTCGTTAGGGGAAAGTGGGAGTTTCGTTAGGGAAAAGTCCGAGTTTCCCCTAGGGAAAGTCCAAGAGGCTGAAATAGGCCTAAAAACGGGGATTTTTGGAAGAAAGCGACAGCGTTGAAATTGTTTTACATTATACTTTGCATTCACACAGCAATCACAGAAATAATTTGGAACAAATCTGAGTTTTTTGTTGGAGTGTCAGAAAAAAGTTGTACCTTTGCATCGTCAAAATAAATAAGGTATGAAACAACTTACATCAAGGATACATCTCATGTGGACGGCGGCCGTGGCACTGGCATGCCTGACGCTGCTGTCGGCCTGCAGCAAGGATGACGATGACGTGAAGACGCCGCAGATGCGTACGGTGCTCGTCTATATGTCGGCCGAGAACTCGCTGTCGAGCTATGCGGAGGCAGACCTCAAGGAGATCAAGGACGCTTCGATCATGCTGACGGAGAACGACCAGCTGTTGGTGTGGTTCGACCGTGCGAAGAAGGACGAGCTGCCCTGGCTGGCACGTATCGTGAACGGACAATTGAAGGACTCGGTGTCGATCGCCGATATGCAGATCACCGACAAGGACGACTATTCGAGCGACCCGCACGTGTTTGAGAAGGTGCTGACGTATGCCTATGGCCACTACCCCGCCGTCGAGGGATACGGCCTGGTGCTGTGGAGCCACGCCTCGGGCTGGCTGAAAGCAGACTCCATCGCCTATTCGAGAGCCTACGGTGTTGACAACGGTACCAACAGTCCGTATTCAAACAACGGTCCCTTCCTGAACATCCCCACCATCCGCCGCATACTGGAGGGCCAGCCGCATCTGGATTTTATCTTCGCAGACTGCTGTAACTTTATGTGTCTGGAGTCGATCTACGAGCTGCGGAACGTGACGGACTATATCGTCGGCTCGCCAGCAGAAATCCCAGACCCCGGAGCACCTTATGCCACGGTGGTGCCCGAGATGTTCAAGCGCCAGGACGCTGCCAGGGGCATCATGCAGAAGTATGCCGAGTGCTATGAGGGCAGTCTGCCGCTATCGGTGACGAAGACGAGCGAGATGGACGCCCTGGCTGAGGCGACGAATGACGTGCTGAAGGCCATCTACAGCCGTTTAGACACGGAGTATCCGGACATGACAGGGCTGATACACTATTACAATGAGTCGTCCAGAAGTTTCTCACCCTATTATAACATCTTCTACGATGCTGGTGACTTCGTGAAACGGTATGCCACCGACACGGAGTACAAACAGTGGAAGGCGGCGTTCGACCGCGTGGTCATCGACAAGGCGTTCGCCAAGAGTTGGATGGTGAACAAGTCGTGGTACACCCACTACTCGGACTTCGAGATGACGGAGGAGAAATTCCACGGCGTGTCGTTGTTCGTGCCGCAGGATCCGAATTACGGCTATTATAATCGGTATAACAAGGACATCAAGATGATGGCTTGGTGGTGGAAAGCCTGGGAGTAAAGGAGAGAAGGAGTAAGGAGAGAAGGAGTAAGGAGTCATGATACTATTGAAATATTTGGCAATATTAGGTCGCTACCTGATCGTGATGGGACGGACGTTCTCCGTGCCGGAGAGGATACGCATGTTCTTCAAGTCGTATGTGAAGGAGATGGCGCAGCTGGGCGTGAACTCCATCGGTATCGTGCTGCTCATTTCGTTCTTCATCGGAGCGGTGATCTGCATCCAGATGAAACTGAACATCCAGAGCCCGTGGATGCCACGATGGGTGTCGGGCTATACCACCCGTGAGATCCTGCTGCTGGAGTTCTCGAGTTCGATCATGTGTCTGATCCTTGCCGGTAAGGTGGGGTCGAACATTGCCTCGGAACTGGGCACGATGCGCGTCACCCAGCAGATCGACGCCCTGGAGATCATGGGCGTGAACTCTGCCTCGTTCCTCATCCTGCCGAAGATCATGGGCATGCTGACGATCATGCCGTTCCTCGTGATCTTCTCTTCGGCCACGGGTATCCTCGGTGCCTACGCCACGGCCTACATCGGCCACGTGCTGCCGCCTGACGACCTGACGCTGGGTCTGCAACACTCTTTCAAGCCCTGGTTCATGTGGATGTCGATCATCAAGAGCCAGTTC
>Ga0265298_10009659_pt1 | contig 11473 bp, 7 predicted proteins | sample AusTroGonzalo_MG_3_FD_193486 | JGI IMG/M metagenome (GOLD analysis project Ga0265298, IMG submission 193486) | Bovine rumen microbial communities from tropical cattle in Woodstock, Queensland, Australia - Gonzalo_01 | ecosystem: Host-associated > Mammals > Digestive system > Stomach > Rumen ...
GATACGGAAGCCAAGGCCGTATCTATGCTCAATCATTCGAACATAGTAAAGGTCTTCGGCGTCGGCCATGAAGGCAATTACAGATATATCGTACAGGAATATGTTGAAGGAATCACGGTCAAGGAACTCATCAACCAGAACGGTCACCTCGACTGGAAGGTTGCAGTGCCGATCGTCATCCAGGTAGGACTGGCACTTGAGAATGCCCACCAGAACGGAATCGTTCACCGCGACATCAAGCCGCAGAACATCCTCATATCACGCGACCGTATCGCCAAGATCACGGACTTCGGCATTGCCAGGGCTTCCACGAACAGCACGATCACGATGACATCAGGCGGCGCCATGGGATCTGTTCATTATTTCTCGCCAGAGCAGGCGAGAGGCGGCAACGTAGGTCCTGCTTCTGACATATATTCAGTCGGCGTCATGCTTTTCGAAATGGTTACGGGAAGAGTTCCTTTCGACGGGGACAGCAACGTGGCGATAGCAGTAAAGCACCTTCAGGAGAATGTTCCGAAGGCATCTTCATTCGTTCCCGGCATTCCCCAGGGTCTTGATGCCATCATCAACAAGTGCATGCAGAAGACACCAGACAAGCGTTATAAGTCCATGATGGAGATGGTAACGGAGCTTGATGCGATCCTTGTCGATCCTGACGGCGTTTACGGTGTCATCAACAATACGGGTTACAGTGACGGTGAGGCAAATCTGTCTTTCAGACAGGACCCCAACTACGACAAGATCAGTGAGATCGAGAAGTCCGCTGAAGCAAGGAGATTGTCAAGGCTCAGGGATAATGTGCTCCTGATCCTCATCATCGTAGCGATAATCGGCGTTGTCGTAGGTCTGTCAGTCCTTGTCATCACTTCCATCAAGAATGCGACAAACATTGAACAGAATTCGGATTATGAGGTTCGTAACTATGTGGGAATGAAGCTCGATGAAGTCAAGAATGAGCTTGACAGCAGCAACATCAATTACGATGTTCAGTATGTGAAGACCGATGAGTTTGCACCCGGTGTCATCATCGAGCAGAATATCCCCGAAGGTATGAAGATCTCCGTTAGAAGCGCAGTAAGCAAGCTCATCCTCAAGGTCGCAGCACCTTCTGATGCATCACTTCTCGCTGATTATGCCGGAATGCAGTATAAGATCGCTTATCAGTCATTGTCAGCTCTCGGATACGTCGTATCATTAAGATCCGAGCCCAGTGAGGAGACTGAGGAAGGTATCGTCATCAGGACGGAGCCTGCCGCAGGTGCAAGCGTAAGCGCAGGTGATTCCATCTGCATCATCTATGCTGCAGAGCCCACAAGCAGTGTTATCCCCGATCTCAGGGGCAAGACTCTTGCAGAAGCAAGGAAGGCTCTTGCTGACTGCAACCTCATCGTAGGACAGATCGAAGGATCACCTGAAGTACTGGCACTGTCTGAGAAGAAACAGTTCGTAATGGCAACCAATCCTGTTGCCGGTACTCCCGTACCGAGAAGATCATCCATCAAGCTCATCGTCGGTTCTGCTGATGACGTGGCTAACGGCGGTACACCTACTCCTACGCCTGTCATGTATGAGATCAAGGTTGAAATCAAGGGAAGCGGTACCGTATCAGGCGGCGGCAGCTATGAGCCTGGCGCTACAGTAACGCTGCGTGCTGAACCGGCAAAGGATTACGTATTTGACTGCTGGAAGGATTCTCTCAATAATGTCGTAGCATATTCTGCGGATTATACTTTCGTTGTAGGTAACAGCAATGCTACATATAAGGCAGTATTCAAGCGTGCGGATACACCTACTCCGACACCTACGAATACGCCTACGCCGACACCTACGCCCACACCTACTCCTACGCCGACACCGGTTCCCGTGGATCCCGATCCTGAAGATCCGGGTGAGATAATCGTCTGATGATAACAGAAGGGATAATCACAAAGGGCGTTGGCGGACAGTATGAGATCAAGGTAACATCAGACTGCCCGGTTAAAGGAGAGAGAGTCATCTGCGGTGCCAGAGGCATTATGCGCAACAGGAAGATGACCCCTGCGATAGGCGATCAGGTCGTAATAGAACCGAGCGGAGACCCCGATGTTCCATATGTCATTAAGACCATCAAGGAGAGGAAGAACATCCTCGTAAGGCCTCCCGTGGCCAATCTCAGCACGATCATACTGACATTTGCCTGCGTTGATCCCGTGCCTGACCTTAAGCTCCTCGATAAGATGCTCATAATAACGGCAAAGCTCGGAATAAAGCCGGTCATCGTATTTACCAAGGGCGATCTCGACAGGCAGGCCTGTGAGAGCCTTAAGAAGATCTATTCAGATGCAGGTTTTGACGTTCACATTTCGGGCAGCGACAACATAATCTGTGAGGAGGAATTAAGAGGTTCCATTCTTCCGGGCATCATCGGTTTTGCAGGACCTTCGGGTGTAGGCAAGAGTACTGCGCTTAACAGCGTATTGAGCGGCGACGTTATGGAGACCGGAGAGGTTTCCAAAAGGCTCAAGAGGGGCAAGCACACGACAAGGCACGTGCAGCTGTTCGATTTCGGTGAGGATCACATTGTGGATACCCCCGGTTTTACTTCATTAAGCCTTTATGAGCTGGGAATAGAGTATACCGATGTAATACTGGGCTATCCGGAGATATCCGGACTGGCTTCAGGATGCAGATTTGACGATTGCAGACATATTAATGAGACAATGTGCGCAGTCCGTGGTAATATTGACAGCGGAAGATATGACAGATACAAAGAATTCTATCTTGAACTATACGAATTACGTAATACTTATGTTGGGAGACTGAAGAAATGAACAGCGACTTGATAGCGCCATCGATCCTGTCGGCTGATTTCGGATTCCTTATGGACGAGATCAGATCGGTAGAACCTTACAGCAGATATCTGCATCTGGATGTAATGGACGGACACTATGTATCCAATATCACGATAGGAATGCCGGTGATCAAGGCGCTTCGGAAGCATACTGACATGATCTTTGACTGTCATCTCATGATCTCAAACCCTGAGAAGTACGTTAAGTCATTTGCTGATGTGGGATGCGATTACATAACTTTCCACATCGAGTGCAGCGGTGATCCCAAGGCTCTTTGTGAAGAGATAAGGAAGATCGGCAAGAAGGCAGGCATCGCGATCCATCCGGATACACCGGTAGAGAATATCTATCCGTATCTTCCATACGCTGATCTTGTGCTCGTCATGTCCGTCAGGCCGGGATTCGGCAGCCAGAGCTACATGGACGGCGCAACGGAGAGAATCTCTTCAGTACGTGCAGAGCTCGACAGGATCGGTTCTGATGCTATATTGTCCGTTGACGGCGGCATTAACGTAAACACTGCAAAGGAAGCTTATGATGCAGGCGCGAGGCTCCTGGTAGCCGGCAGCGCCGTATTCGGTGCAGAAGACCCCGGCAAGGCAGTAAGGGACCTCACAGAATGCGCATTGCAGTAATAACGGGCGGTCCGATATATCCTGAAGCTTCATTCATCGCAAGGTCGGCAGACAGTGTGTACTGCGCCGATTCCGGCATTGATTACTGTTTGGCAAACGGCATAAAGCCTGATATGTTCTTCGGTGACTGCGATTCCATATCTGAGGAAGGTCTTCATTATCTCGGGAAGAGCGACATCCCTCAAAAACTGTTTTCATCAGACAAGGACAAGACTGATACTGAACTTGCACTGGATGAATGCCCCGACGGCTCTTCGATAGATCTTATCTGCTCTCTTGAGGGAAGGATCGATCACGTTCTTGCAAATCTCGGACTACTGTTCCGGTATAAGGAAGCCGGATACGACATTACTGCAACTGACGGCGTTACGGACGTCATACCCGTCATTGGCGGCAACAGCGTTGCGCTCCAGGGCGTATCAGACGGTGACATAGCGGTATCACTTATTCCTTTTGCAGGCAGCAAGGTTACCGGCGTAACAACGGAAGGGCTTATGTATAAGCTTACTGACGCCGAGATATATCCGACAAGTTCACTTACCGTATCCAATAAGGTCGATCCCGGTTCTGACGCGATAAAAGTGTCCATCAAGGAGGGCCGTCTCTTACTCGTTTTGACAAAGGCCGTCTAAGCCTTATGGCATAAGGGCGGGACAATTGTTTTGCCCCCGTGAGATTTGCGAAAATACCCCCTATAATTGAGACTCACGGCTATTGAATGAGACTTAAAACCCTCATATACTTAAACTGCACATTTATGAATTTCCGCAAGTTAACGGCCCGTTATACGGGCCGTTTTTTGTTGCCCGGAAAAGAAAGGATCAAAATATGGAAATGAAGAGTTTTGAAGAGTTTAAGCAGTGGATAGAGGAGAACATCAAGCTTTATCTTCCTCCGAAGTATGCTGAATGCAAGGTCAGCTTTGAGAGGATAACAAAGCATTCCGGAAGCTACAACGGCATGTTCATCAGACCGGAGGGAGAGTGTGCCTCGAGTATCGTAAACGTTGACGATTTCTACTGCCTGTACCTGAACGGAGAGAAGGATGCAAGACTCCTGGAGGAGATGGCAAAGATCGTTACCATGGCAACGCCCGCCGAAATGAAGCTCCGCGAAGCGATATTGGATTACACGAAGGCGAAGAGGAACCTTTTTGTCAGGGTGTGCAATAAGGAACTCGCGGGGAATACTTTCGAAGGGTTTCCGACGACAGATGAAGGTGAGTTCGTTCTGACATACAACATCAGGCTCAAGTTCGGACCGAACAACTACGGATCGGTGATCATTGATAATGCGATGCTGAAGAATTACGGGATCACTAAGGAGAAGCTGCATAAGGATGCGATGGCCAATTCCAAAAAGATCTTCCCGGCGTGCTATGACAGCTGTACGGAGATCATGACGAAGGCCGAACAGACGGTGATAGATGACCTCAAACGGATCCCTGAATGCATAAGGGAGATGCTTATTGTGTCTGACAAGCATTCCAAGGCAGGATCTGCCGTGATCTTCTATCCGAAGATATTGGAGGAGATAAGCAGCAAACTGGGCGGAGACTTTTATCTACTGCCGTATGCGGAACTCAGCACGATCGCTTTTGCTCCGAAGTATCATGACCAGCTTGGTGAATATCTGAATTTTGCATGCAATACATACGACCCGAATCATGACGGCGTTTTCCTGTCCCGTAATCTCTATAAGTTTGATGCGGAAGAGAAGGAACTCCAGGTTGTAGATAAGGTCATGTAAGTTAAGGGGGTTAGTGTTTATGAATAAATACAGAAACAGGATATGTTCTCTGATACTTGCCATATCAGTCTTTGTAACGTGCACGCTGACTGTTGTCGCTGCAGACTGGTTAAGTGTCAAGGATGATCTCCGTGCGCCTTTGGAAGCCAAGAAGATGAAGGTTGAAGTAACTGATGTTGACAGGAAGGTCAGTAATCTCTGTTATGACCTTCAGAGTGAATATCCGACATCGCTTTATAAACTCAAGGCTGACGGAAGGTCACACGATGCCATATGCGTTGCTGCCAGGAGGAGCACTCCGGGTGACGGCGGAACCGTATACAGGCTCGACATAAGCGGGCTCAAGAGCCATAAGGGATCTTCATCAAGACTCCAGGAGGCGTCTGCAAATCTCGTTGCATCCGATGAGAATTACACCGTGTGGTGGTATGCATACAGGTATTCAGATCTGTATAAGTACAATGATGAGCAGATAATGCGTAAGATAGCATGGCTCGTTGATGACGGCAAATGGACATACTATCCGCTTGCAAAGAAATATGGTGCCGATGATACGCATGACGGGATCAAACTGGACTTCGACAAGCCGTTGAATTCATCTAATATCTACAGGGATCTTCAGATCAGCACTGATGCACAGGACAGGTATAAGCCTTTTGACATTCCTGAATCAAGAGTGGGTGATAAGATAAGCGGTCTTTATGGTGCGGCTCATGCGATCGCCAGCAGGATAATATCAGGTGACAGGTATAATCTGTCGGGAACTATCTACTATTCATTTACGCTGACGGAATCTGATAAGTCAACTTATCTTAAGAACGGTCATGCGACGTATGCGTACGGCGATGACGGGAACGGCAACGAGAACAATATGTTCAGAAGGATTCAGCTGATCCAGTACTTCAATATCATCGCTCATGCACCCGAATACGATGGCGAGCTTTATCTCTATTCTCCTGACAAGAGATCGGGTTCAGGACAACAGTGGCTGCTGTTCGTTGACAGGTCATATGATTACATCGACAAGGTGTGTTACGTAAAACCTGCGGTAGACAAAAATGCTGCTGACGGAAGCCAGATGAACGGTGCTGAGTTTACTGTTTATAAAAATGCTGACTGCACAAGTGTCATGGGTGTTTTAACCGATAATGACGGTAATGGTTATTATTCAAATTATGCGAATAAACTGAGCGGCAGCGATGAGAAAGATAACCTGATACTTCTTAAGAACAACGACGATGGAACTTTTACCAAGACCATATATCTTAAGGAGACGAAAGCTCCCGCCGAGGTCATTTATGATTCAGGAAACAAGGTGACCCTGACAGAAGAACTGATCGATGAAGATGTTTACAAGGTCACGTTCAAATACGATTATGCAGCAAAGACTATGAAGGTAACTGCCAAGTCAGGAGATGATACGGTATACACAAAGACATACAAGGATTACGATGCCGTCAACAGCCCTTCGAATGTCTATATCGGAAGCAGTGAGGATGGTGACATCAAGGACGGTTCAGGTCTTTCCGTCATCAAACAGACTGATACGGGATTTAATGTGAAAGATACTGTTTTCGAACTTTATATGGGTGATGACTTAAGTGCTGAGCCTGTTGCGTATTTCAAGTACGGCAAGTCATGGTCCTGGTATTCGGATGCTGAAGGCAAGGTCCCTCTGGGAACATATTTCCCGGTAGCTCCTGACTCCACATATACGCTTGTCGAAAAGTATAAGGATAACTTCTACAAGGATACGGCGATAAGAAACGAGACTGTTAATTCGTCAGGCTGGGATAAGGTCAGCGGCAATACATATAAGCACACTTTTACGACAAAAGGATATGAGAACGGTGACCTGGTATCCGTCAGTGTTACGAATGACCTTGTGACGTCAGGGATCAAGATCACGAAAACTTCTGACGACAACATCGTTGAAGGCGTTGAGTTTGATATCTATTATCTCGGCAACGACACTGATGCGGATGCAGGAGAAGGGATCTACCTTGATACCGTAAAGACTGATAAGAACGGTGTCGCTTCTCTTGATGACATGCCTTTGGGATGGTACAGGATTCGTGAGAAGGACCGTGAAGGTTATTGTCTTAAATGGCAGGAGGGAACACAAACAACCGGAAGTGATGCACTCGTTCATCTGACAAAGGATGTAAAGACTTTTGAGCTTACTGCAAATAACAGGGTATCCGTAAGAGTTGCTGTCATCAAGAAGGATTCGTGGACCGGTGAGTATTTGTCCGGTGCTGAATTCAGGATGTATGAAGATAAGGATGGGGACGGTAAGATCACCGGTGATGAGAGATCTTCTTTTATCGAACTGAAGGATGATGACGGTGACGGCATCGCACTGGCAGAAGACATCGGCATCGGAAGATACGTGATCGAAGAACATAAGGCACCGTTCGGTTACTATGCTTCGAAGGAAGGAGTAGCGGTCAACGTTACGGGCAAGACGGATAACGTTGTAACCGTAAATGGAAATGAGCTCTATGCATATGTGGGGGAAGTTTCTGATGAGCCTTATGCAGCTCCTGTCAGGATCCATAAGACAGACAGCCGTGATGATTCAAAAAAGCTTACCGGTGCTTCGTTTAAGATCTGTGAAGATACGAACGGTTCAGGTGAGTATGAGGAAGGTGAAGACAAAGCTGCAAGGGTTAAGAAGGACGGCAAGTATTACGATGTGTTTGTGACAGAGCGCGACGGTTACTATGAAGGCGTGATCGATACTGGTGAGATAGAAGTTGCAAACTTGAGATTCGGTACTTATTTCGTTGTTGAGACAGTAGCTCCGGAGATGTATGTTGCAACAGGTAAAGCAAAGACAGTCGTGATAGATAAGAAAGATACATCAGGTGCCGTAACTCCCGTTGAGGTAACGTTTGTAAACGAGCTTGACTTCAAGACTTCTCTTACTGGTGAAGGCGGAAGCAAGATCGCTGAATACGGCAAGGAGATAAAGCTTACCGATACCATTAGATTTACCAATCTTGTCGCCGGAAGGACCTACACGGCAGAAGGTGAACTGATGCTGAAGGATGAGGAAGGAAACGTGGTATCAACCGGCATCACGGGTAAAACTGAATTTACCGTGGAAGATAATGGTAACAGCGTTGCCGTAAGTGACGGAACAGTTAGAACTGACGGCGAAGTTAATGTCGATTTTTACATCGATGTGAGTTCATACAAAGGCAAGGGGATCGTTGCATATGAATCGCTCTTTACAGGAGGCAGGCTAGTGGCTGAGCACAAGGATCCTGATGATGATGATCAGACCGTCAGTCTGGCAAGCATCAAGACTGAGTTGATGGACATCAGGACAGGGACTCATGCTGCTTCATACGGGATGACAGAACTTGCTGATAATGTCAGATATGAGAATCTTGTTCCGGGTAAGACATATCAGTTGTCAGGCGTCTTGATCGATAAAGAGACCGGGGAAGAGTTATCTTCCGGCAGCAAGGAGTTTACCGCAGAAGATAAAGTCGGAATGGCACAGGTCATCATGGAGCTTGATACGATGTCGCTCTACGGGCATGAACTTGTAGCTTTTGAAGAGCTTCTCTATGAGGGTAAGGTCATTGCTTTGCACAAGGATATCGAAGATGAGGATCAGTCTGTTAAGGTCGGTAATCTCGTAACTTCAGCATCCGGATCAGATGGCATTAAGATCATAAGACCTGTAAAGAATGCATCGGTAATCGACAGGGTCGAATATGAGAATCTGATTCCCGGTCAAAAGTACAGGATCAGAGGACAGCTTTATTATGCTGCGGGCGGCAAGGAGTTTTTTGATCCGTCAGGAAAGACTGTGACGCAGGATGTGGTCTTTACACCTGAAGATGAGACGGGCGTAATACATGTTGAATTCGGTTTCAATGCCACGGGTCTTAAGGAAGGTGACAAGGTCGTAGTATATGAGGATTGCTTTGTTGATACAGGTGCCGAAGATGTTCTTGTATGCTCTCACAGGGATCCTTCCAATACCGATCAGACGGTAACTGTTACTGACGTTCCGAAGACCGGAGACGAAGGTATCAATGGTGATCATGTAACTGGTCTTGCTGCTGCGATCGGGATGATCGTGTCTGTCATAGGCATATGCGTCATGATCAATAAGAAACTGTTTGATCTGCTATGAAGACCGGAACGAAGATCGTGATAATGTCAGGGTTGTTTTTGCTTCTTTTTTTTGCCCTGGTGTTAGTCTGGGTCTGCGGGGGCGATGTGCTCCCGCAGATCACGGACGATATCACAAGTGACATGTATTACAGACGTCTTGCAGAAGATGCAAGAGAACTTGTAAGGGATAACGGCGGCATGGAAATGGTTGAGCTTGGTTCTGATGAACAAGAAGATGTTTTTGGATGCTGGATCAGGATCGAAGGTACGGATATCGACTATCCCGTGATGCAGGAGAAAGCATCAGCAAAAGGATTCTATCTTAACCACAGACCTGACGGTAATGATAGCAGATCAGGAAGTCTATACATACCGTATTACGACAGTGCCGGTGAAGATAACGTTATCATATACGGACATCACATGAGAAACGGGAAGATGTTCGGAGGTCTTAACAACTACAAGGACAGGAACTGGGCGCATGATCACAGAACGGTAGAACTTACCGTTGATGGCACCGTAAGAGAATATGAGGTTGCTGCCGTAATAGTCCAGAGTCTTAGAGACAGGGATTACATATGGGAAGAGAAGATCGTTTTCGATGATGATAACGACAGGAAGGATTACCTGGAGAAGGTTAAGAATCTGTCGCTGGTCAGCATGGGAGACATAAAGAAAGGCACACGGTTCATCACTCTTGTTACGTGTGATTACAGTGTGCCTGACGGTAGACTTATTATAGTCGCAGCAGGATGATATCAGAGTTCCTTGCGGTGCTCGATCTTAAGTTCCTCTGCAACTGCGAAGAATGCCCTTCTTGAATTGAGGATCGTCTGTTCTGATACGCAGAAAGCGAGTCTCGCATATCCGGGTTTTGCGAAGCTTGCACCCTTGACGAGAAGGAGATTCTGGACTGCGCAAATGGACTTGAACTCATCATCTGTAAGACCTTCCGGAGTCTTCATGAAGATGTAGAGTGCGCCGCTGGGCTTTATTGCATCAAAGCCTGCGTCAACGATGTTGGAGTAGAGGAGATTCCTTCTTCTCTCGTAGCTTGATGTATCGACCTTGGCGTTGATCGTTCTCTCGATTACTCTCTGCCAGATCGCAGGTGCGTTAACGCTTCCAAGTGTTCTGTTGGACAATGTGATAGCGTTTGTCAGATCATCGTAATCCTTGTGCCTGGGGCTTACCAATGTGTAACCGATTCTCTCGCCGGGGAGTGACAGTGACTTACTCCATGAGAAGCAGATGATCAGGTTGTCGATGTACTTGAGTACGCAGGGAACTTCCATGTCATCGTAGATGAGATCTATATAAGGCTCGTCAGCAATAACGTGGATAACGTGATCCTGTCTGATGAGCATGTCATTGAGGTTCTTGAGGAATGATGCAGGATAAACAACACCTGAGGGGTTGTTGGGTGAGTTGATGATGATCGCCTTTGTCTTGCGGTTGATGGCTTCGCTGATCTTTGTGAGGTCAGGCATGAAGTCGTCGTCAGTATCAACTATTACGACCTTACCGTTGTGGTTCTCTATATAACCCGTGTACTCCATGAAGAAAGGTGCGAGAACGATGACCTCGTCTTCGTCGTCGAGGATCGAATGAAGTGTGTCGTTCATGGCTGCTGCAGCACCTGTGGTCATGCAGACTGCGTTAGGTGAGATGGCAAGGCCGGATTCTGCAGAACGCTTGTCGGCAACTGCCTTGCGTGTTGATTCATAACCGTTGTTGCTCATGTAGCCGTGCATGCCGGGTACGGGATTGTTAGCGATATCGATGAGTGCATCAAACACTTCCTTGGGAGGTTCAACGTCGGGGTTGCCGATCGAGAAATCAAAAACATGATCCTCTCCGTAGATAGACTTAAGTCTGTTTCCTTCTTCAAACATCTTGCGGATCTCGGAACTTCCTGCGAGCTTGTCTAAGATCTTCCTTGCGATCATGGTGATACCTCCAAATATAAAAAGTCAACTAATTATACAACTATTTCGAAAGTGAGGCTATAAGAATGCAGAAACGCATAAATACAAGGCAGATAGGGAATATGGCCGAGGAGAGGATCGTTGAGGTGTTCCGCTCGAGAGGCAAAAGACTCCTCGTCAGGAATTATGA
>Ga0265298_10009662_pt1 | contig 11472 bp, 7 predicted proteins | sample AusTroGonzalo_MG_3_FD_193486 | JGI IMG/M metagenome (GOLD analysis project Ga0265298, IMG submission 193486) | Bovine rumen microbial communities from tropical cattle in Woodstock, Queensland, Australia - Gonzalo_01 | ecosystem: Host-associated > Mammals > Digestive system > Stomach > Rumen ...
ACCGTCTGGACGGGAAGCACGGTGGCGGTGGTCAGATTTACCGAAGGGCCATCCTGCAGAACCACCTCTTTCGGGCGCGGAACCATGTCATACACAGAGGTTTGCACCTGGTTGTACTCGAAAGATTTCACGGGGCTGGCGGGTAGGAAGGCATAGGTTGCCTGGATGGGAGCGGCCTTCTTTCCTTTCTGCTGAAGGAAAAAACCTTCCGGGGCGCGGCACTGGTTCTCCAGAGGCCGGGCTTCATACCGGAAAACAAGGTCTCCTGCCGGGCGCTCTTTCCGGGGAACAATCCGGTAAAGCGTTCCACTTACATGTTCAAGGGTGCAGGGGGCGTCATCGGCCAGGGTTACCGGCGTACGGAACTGGCTGAACCAGAGAACCCAGTCGGTTCCCTCGGGCGGATTCTGGATGGAGAATTCGTGAACGGCCAGGCCGGTTTCGGGGTTGGTGGAACCTTCTGTCCAGACAACCTGGCAGGGAGAGCTGCAGGCGGCAAGGGCCCATACGGCCAGCCAAGCAGAGAGGATAAGATGGTGACGTTTCACGGGGTGGTCTATTGGTTTGTTCTACAAAAATGTAAAAAAATGTGGGTCAAAACAACAGAATGACGCAAAATGTGTGCTGAAATTCGCAAATTCATTTTTTTTGTATCGGCCGAATCCATATTTTTGTAAAAAATCACAGAAATGACACTAGGAATCGACATCGGAGGAACCACCATCGGCTTGGGTCTTGTCCACGAAGGAAAGATTGTCAAGAAAGTTTCGGTCCCCTCCTTCCCCGCAGGGGCCACCATGGATCAAACGTTGGATTATCTGTCGGCACAGATTGCCGCCATCCTTCCTGCAGAAGCCACCCGGATTGGCATCGGGGTGCCTTCCGTTGTGGATGTGGAAAAGGGCATCGTGTACGAGGCCACCAACATCCCTTCCTGGCAGGAAGTTCCCCTGAAGGCCCGCCTGGAAGAGCGTTTCCACGTTACGGTTTCCGTCAATAACGACGCAAATTGCTTTGCCATGGGCGCTTATGCGGCATACGACAAGGAGCAGAAACCGGAGGTTCTGGTGGGAATCACCCTGGGAACCGGGGTGGGTATCGGCATCATAGACCGGGGCCGGCTTTTCGGCGGGGCCAACTGCGGTGCCGGCGAACTGGGCTGCCTGCCGTACCGCGGCGGCATCCTGGAAGACTTTTGCAGCAAGAAGTTTTTCGAAGGAAGGCCGTGGTCCAGCCTGGAGGCCGCCCAGGAGGCCCAGAAGGGCAATCCGGAGGCCCTGGCGCTCTTCGACGAGCTGGGAACCAACCTGGGAGAACTGCTCTGCGTCATGCTGTATGCATACGACCCCAGCCATATTGCCTTCGGCGGCGGCGTCTCTTACAATTACCCCTATTTCCGCAAGTCCATGGAGGACTATGTGAAAAAGCATTTCCCGTACCACAACTCTGTGGAACGTCTTAAGACAGATGTATTTACCGGTGGTGACGTCCTGGTGACGGGCGCCGCATTAATCTAGCAAGAAGATGAAAAAGACCGTTATCGCTCTTCTGGCCGTATCGGCCGTTTGCGCCTGCCAGTCCGGCTATCGGATGGAATCCGGCCAAAGTTTCAGCCTGAGCACCCCCTGGACCCTTTCCCGGGACGGCGGTGCAGAATCCCTCCAGACTTCGGTGCCCTCCACCGTGGCGGGCGCCCTGGAAGCCTCCGGATTCTTCGGGGAAGACATCCTGGACGGGAACAAGTACGCCACCCTGGATAAAACCATCTTCGACACCCCCTGGACATACAGCACCAGCCTGGTTGTCCAGCCCCGGAAAGGGCAGCATTACCTGCTCACTTTCGAAGGCCTGAACTATTATGCCGATATCTTCTTCAACGGAAAGCAGATTGCGGCGGCGGACACCACTTTCGGCGTTTTTATCAGCCGGGAATACGATGTAACCGCGCTGATGCAGCCGGAAAACAGCCTTCAGGTGCGCCTTCGCCGTGCCCGGCCCGGAGACCTGAACATCGGCTTTGTAGACTGGAATCCGCGTCCGCTGGATGAGAGCATGGGTATCGTGCGGCCGGTCCTGTTCCACGCCACGGGGGCCGTTGCCATCGGGGATGTCTTCGTGGTTCCGGATCTGGACGTGGAAACGCTGGATCAGGCAGACCTTACTGTCCGCGTGGCACTCCGCAACCTGGAAGAAAAGGCCGTGGAAGGCCTTCTGAAACTGGAACTGGAGGGCTGTGGAACATGCTCTGTGCCTGTTTCCCTGGCCGCCGGTGAGGCTACTACCGTTACCCTTACACCGGCCGATGCCGCCGTCCTGCACCTGGACAAGCCCCGGGTGTGGTGGAGTTATGACCTGGGTTCGCCGGAGCTGTACAACCTCACGGCCAGCGTGGTGCTGAACGGGGCCGTCTCCGACAGTAAGGAGGTGGAATTCGGTGTGCGCAGCATAACCAGCCGCCTTACGGAGGAGGGCTGGCGCCAGTTCACCCTCAACGGAAAGGACATCCTCATCAAGGGCGCCGGCTGGACAGACGATCTCCTGCTCCGGGATACGCCGGAGAGCATCGAGCGCCAGGTGGCCTATGTGAAGGACATGAACCTGAACACCATCCGCTTCGAAAACATCTGGGGTAAGGACGACACCGTTTACACCCTGTGCGACCGAATGGGCGTGCTGGCCCTGGTGGGCTGGAGCTGCCAGTGGGAATGGGAAGACTATTGCGGCCTTCCGGAAGTGAATGGTTATGGCTGCATCAACGGTCAGAAGGTGGAAGATTTGGCTGTGGCCTATTTCCAAAACCAGGTGGTGCGCCTGCACAACCATCCTGCCGTCATCGGTTGGCTTACGGGCAGCGACCGCATTCCGAATCCCCGCCTGGAAGCCCGGTATCTCGAGATTTACGGGGTGGAAGATTATCGGCCTTACATATGCTCCGCCAAACACCTGGAGAGTCTCGCCGGCTGGTCCGGCACCAAGATGGAAGGCCCGTACGAATATGTGACGCCGGACTACTGGTACCGGGATGTGGATTGCGGCGGCGCCTTCGGCTTCAACACGGAAACCGGCATCGGCGCCAATCTGCCCCAGCTGGAATCCCTCAGGAAAATGATTCCGGCCGATGATTTGTGGCCCCTTTCCAAGAGCTGGGACTACCACTGCACCGCTTCCGGGTCGGCCATGAACTCCACCCAAATGCTGCAGGAGGTGATTAACGGGGAGTACGGCGGTTTTGACGGCCTGGAAGATTTTGTCCGGAAAGCCCACGCCGTGGACTACGACGGTACCCGGGCCATGTTCGAATCCTTCCGCGCCCGGATCCCGCTCGGCACCGGTATCGTCCAATGGATGCTCAATTCCGCCTGGCCCTCCCTATACTGGCAGCTGTACGACTATTACGGGGTTCCCACCGCCGGCTATTATGGCACCAAGAAGGCCTGCGAACCCGTCCAGCTCATCTACGACTACTCCAACAGCAAGGTGTTTGCCGTTAGCGAAAAACTTGAAACCCAGAAGCTTACCGCCACGGTTCAGGTCTTTGACGGCCGCTCCGCGCTGCTGGGAAAGGAGAGCCGGGATGTCGTTCTGGATTATCGGCAAAGCCTTCCGGTGTTCGACCTGGGCCGCTATGCCGGAAAACCGCACTTCGTGGCGCTTTCCCTGCAGGACAGCGAAGGTAACGCGGTTGCCGACAACTTCTATTGCGTGGCCGCCCATCTCACCGGTTACGACTGGAAGCGCTCCAACTGGTACCTGACGCCCATCCTCAAGTATCCGGACCTCGGCTTTGTGTTCCGCCAGGAAGAGCCCAGCCTGGAAACCTCCTCCACGAAGGATGGAGACACCTATTCCATTACTGTCACCAATAAAGGCGGCGCCATTGTTCCCTTCACCCTCGTGAAAGCCCTGGATGCCAACGGCAACCTCGTTGTCCCCGCCTGTTGGAGCGACAATTTCTTCGCCCTTCTCCCGGGCCAAACCCGCACCGTTACCTGCCGGACAGAGGCCGATTCGCCTGTTCAGTTCCAAGTAAGCTATTGATATGAAAAGACTGGCATTCCTTCTTCTCGCACTGGCCTGGGCGGCCGTTCCCGCCCTGGCCCAGAAAGAGACCGATCTCTCCCGGGACCGTTCCAAGTACGCGAACAACCAGTTCAGCGAAGATGACCAGTATACCGTCCTGGAGCCCTACGAGACCGTTTCCGTGGGGCCTGTTGGTCATGACAACTACATCAAGAACGTGATTGTGATGATTGGGGACGGGATGGGGCTGGAGCAGATCAGCTGCGGCTGGGTGCTCAACGGCGGCCATCTGAACCTGGACAACTTCAAGGTAGCGGGGCTATCGCGCACCTACGCCACCGACCGGTTGATTACAGATTCCTGCGCCGGCGGTTCCGCTCTGGCAACCGGCGTGAAGACGAAGTATTATTATATGGGGGTGGATCCGGACGGAAACCCCGTTCCCAGCCTGCTCCGCCTGGCCCAGCAGCAGGGAAAGAAAACCGGCGTTGCCGTTACCTGCCGCATCAACGACGCCACTCCGCTGGATTTCGTGGGGCATTCCCTGGACCGGGACGACGAATACGTGAACGCAGCGCAGTATGTTCACAGCAACGTGGACTTCCTGACGGGCGGCGGCCTCCACTTCTGGACAGACCGCGAAGACGGCCGCAACCTGGTACAGGAAATGGTTAACCTCGGTTACACTTTTGTGGACAACCGGGAAGCCCTGAACCAGGTCACGGAAGGCCGTGTGCTGGGCCTCTTCGCCCCGCTGGAGATGGAGCCTTCCCTGGACCGCGGACCGGTGCTGGAAGACTGCGCCACCAAGGCCCTGGAGCTCCTGGACAACGAGAACGGCTTTTTCCTGATGATAGAGGGCTCCAGCATTGACGACTGGTGCCATCGGCAGAAGGTGGGCTATATGGCCGAAGAACTCTTCGACTTCGACCGCACCGTGGGCAAGGTGCTCAAATGGGCGGAACAGGACGGCCACACCCTGGTGGTGGTAACGGCGGACCATGCCACCGGCGGCCTTACGCTCCTGGGCGGCAGCCTGGAAGAGCGCTCCGTCAAGGTGCACTTCTCAACGGAGGGGCATAACGGTATTCTGGTGCCGGTTTTTGCCTATGGTCCTCATGCAGAGGAATTTGTGGGAGTGCATGAGAATGCGGAAATCTCTCAGATTATCCGGTCTCTGATGCTGTAGGGTTCCCGCTCTTTCACTTATTACCATACCGGCTGCCGGGGTTGCCCGCCTGGAATAGGGCGGCCCTTTTTGTTTTGCAGAATTGAGCAATGTTCGTTATCTTTGCTCTATGAGTTTCGTACATCTTCATGTCCACACCCAGTACTCCATCCTGGACGGGCAGGCTTCCATAGAAAACCTCTTTAACCGGGCCGAAGAGCTGGGGATGCCCGCCCTGGCCATTACGGACCACGGCAACATGTATGGCGTAAAAGAGTTTTTCAAGTTCGCCAAAAAACATCCCTCCGTAAAGCCCATCATCGGCTGTGAAATCTATGTTTCCAAAGGAGACCACCGGGTAAAGGAAAAGGGCTATTACCACCTTATCCTGCTGGCCAAGAACTACAAGGGGTACCAGAACCTGGTAAAGATTGTCTCGGAGGCGCACATCAACGGCATGTATTATCGGCCCAGGGTCAGCCACGAGGTCATCGAGCAGTATCACGAGGGCCTCATCTGCAGCAGCGCCTGCCTGGCCGGAGAGGTGCCGCGCGCCATCATGGCCCGGGACGATGATGCCGTGGACAAGGCCATCCAGTGGCATAAGCGCGTTTTTGGAGAGGATTATTACCTGGAGGTGATGAAGCATAAGACGGAGGTTCCCGGCCTCTCCAACGAGCTGTACGAGCAGCAGTGCTACTACACGGAGGAAATCTTCCGCCTGGCCCAAAAGCACGGGGTTAAGGTCATCGCCACCAACGACGCCCACTTCGTGCGCAAGGAAGACGGCCCCGCGCATGACCGCCTCATCTGCCTCACCACCAATGCCGATATCAACGACCCTGACCGCCTCCGCTACACCCAGCAGGAATACCTGAAGTCGGAAGAGGAGATGCGGGCGCTGTTCCCGGAGCATCCGGAGGCCATCGAAAACACGCTGGAGGTGGTGAAGAAAATAGAAGCGTACGAAATTGACCGCGGGCACGTGCTGCCCAAGTTTGACCTTCCGGAAGCATTTCTATCCCAAATAGATACCTATCTGGAGGAGTATAAGGATGTCATTGAGGAGGGAAAGTGGGAAGAAGCCAAGGACGGCACCAGAACGTATCGCGGAGACGAGTTCTGCCACAGCGTCGCCTATTTGTGCAAGCTCAGTTACGACGGCGCTAAGGTCCGTTACGGAGAGGTCCTGGACGATGTCCAGACCGAGCGGCTGGATTTCGAGCTCAAGACCATCTCCCGCATGGGTTTCCCGGATTATTTCCTCATTGTGCAGGACTTTATCAACTGGGCCAAGAACAACGGCATTTCCGTGGGGCCGGGCCGAGGCAGCGCTGCTGGAAGCGCCGTGGCCTACTGCCTGGGCATCACCAACCTGGACCCTATCCGGTACGACCTCCTGTTCGAGCGATTCCTGAATCCGGAACGCATTTCCATGCCGGATATAGACGTAGACTTCGACGACGACGGCCGGTACAAGGTTATCCAGTACGTACAGGAAAAATATGGCGTAGACCACATTTCCCATGTGATCACCTTCGGCACCATGGCCACCAAGCTGGCCTTGAAGGACGTCGCCCGCATTTCCGGCCTCTCCGTGGACGAAAGCAACCGGCTCACCAAGCTCATTCCAGACCGGGCGCCGTACAAAATCAACCTGAAGAACTGTATAGACAATGTCCCGGAGCTGCGGGAACTGGCCCAGAACGGCCCGGAAACGGTAAAGGATGTCATCAAATATGCCCAGCAGCTGGAGGGAAGCATCCGCCAGACGGGCATCCACGCCTGCGCCATGATTATCGGCCGGGGAAACCTTACGGATTACATCCCCATCACCACCGCCCCGGATAAGGCCACGGGCCAAACCGTGTGGGTGTCCCAGTACGAAGGCTCCTATATAGAGGAAGTGGGTATGCTCAAGATGGACTTCCTGGGCCTCAGGACCCTTTCCATCATCAAGGAATGCCTCCGCCTTATCAAGGAGCGCTGGGGGAAGGATATCGATATTGAGAAGATTCCTATCGACGACCCTCAGACCTATGCCCTTTACAGCCGTGGAGACACCAAGAGCATCTTCCAGTTCGAAAGTCCCGGCATGAAGGAATGGCTGCAGAGGCTGCATCCGGAGCGTTTCGAAGACCTCATTGCCATGAACGCCCTCTATCGGCCCGGGCCGATGGACTATATTCCCAACTTCGTAGCCCGGAAGCGCGGAGAGGAAACCATTTCCTACGACCTCCCAGACATGGAGGAATACCTGTCGGAAACCTATGGCGTAACCGTTTACCAGGAGCAGGTGATGCTGCTTTCCCGCAAATTGGCCGGTTTCTCCCGCGGTAAGGCGGATAAGCTCCGTAAGGCCATGGGCAAGAAGCAGCTCACGGTGCTGGAAGGCCTGTATGGAGATTTCAAGAAGGGCGGCCTGGAGCACGGCCACCCGGAAGAGGTCCTGGACAAAATCTGGAAAGACTGGCGCGCCTTCGCAGAATACGCCTTCAACAAGTCCCACGCCACCTGCTATGCCTGGGTGAGCTACCAGACCGGCTGGCTCAAGGCCCATTATCCGGCCGAATTCCAGGCGGCCAACCTGAGCAACCAGCTGTCCAACATGTCGGAAATCATGGAAATCATGGACGACTGCAAGAAGGGCGGCATCAAGGTCCTGAACCCGGATGTAAACGAGTCGGAGGCGGCCTTCACCGTTAACAAGAAAGGAGAAATCCGCTTCGGCCTGGGCGGCATCAAGGGTTTCGGCGGCAACATTGTGGAAGCCATCCTCAAGGAGCGGTCAGAAAACGGCCTGTTCAAAGACGTCTATGACTTTGTGGAAAGGATGTCCGGCAGTGTCAACCGGAAGGCGTTCGAGAGCCTGCTCAACGCCGGGGCGCTGGACAGCTTCGGCCAAAAACGCGCCCTGTATTACCAGCCCGGCAAAAGCGGGGAACTGTTCATGGACGAGCTTACGCGCTACGGAGATTTGTATAAGAACGACACGGTGAATGCCGCGGCGTCCCTCTTCGGAGAAATGGAGGAAATGAAGCCCCAGCGGCCGGAAATGCCCGCCGTAACGGTGGAAGGGGATATTTTGGAAGAGCTGCAGAAGGAAAAGGAACTGGTGGGCATGTACCTCAGTTCCCATCCGCTGGACCGCTACGATTTCGAGATGCGCAACTTCACCAACTGCAAGATGGTAGACCTTCCCGGCCTCATCAACGAGTGCGAAAGCAAAAAACAGCCCCGGAAGGTGTACGTGGCCGGTATCGTAACGGATTACAAGCAGCTGCTCACCAAAACGGGAAAACCCTATTCCCGCACAGTCATTGAAGACTACACGGGCTCATACGAGCTAACCCTTTTCGGCAAGGACCACGAGAATTTCATGCAGTATATGACCCCCCGGGCCACCTTGTTCCTGGAAGGCGTAATCGAAGAGAAGTATTCCCTGAAACCGGAAGAGAAGGCACAGGGAAAAACGGCCCCCTGGGCCTTTAAACTGCGTAAAGTTACGCTATTGGGGAACGTGTCGGACAATATCCTTTCCGGTTTCAGCCTGGATATTACCACGCCCATGCTCACCCAGAAATTCCGGGAAGACCTGGTGAAAACGGTCAAAAAGCACAAGGGCAGCATCCCCCTCACGCTCTATTTGTACGACCCGGAAACCCGTTACCGTATCCAGTTCATTTCCAAGAAGTTCCAGGTAGCCGTCACGTCCGGTCTCATCCAGGATCTCCGGAAGATAGGAATAGACAAATACACCGTCGAGCGGAAGTAACTGTGAAAAACTATTTGGGTTTGTTCACTGATGGGTCTTTCTTAACCCGTTTTACTGTGTGCTTTATCTTCCCGATGATGAAATTCAACTCCAGAGTGGATTCCGTTTCTGTCGTTGCAAGATCCGGCATAGCGATATCTGTTAAGACTTCACCAAAATGCTTCACTCGGTCTTCCTGATTACTGACATCTTTTTCTTTGTGTAGCTCTATCAATTCCCGTTTTAGATTGCCAACCTTAGCAAAAGTCTCTATTATGGCAAATGAAACGTCGGTTGCCTGCTTACTTTTTAGAACGGTGGCCAACATATAAAGACCTTTTTCGGTGAACACTTTAGTGGTATTGCGGTTTTTCGCTGATACTTTTGTGGTCGAAATTTTCGACCGCAAATCTTGTAACTCTTTGTTATTCAGCTCAAACATATAATCGGCCGGGAACTTATCTATATTGTTCCTAACTGCTTCATTAACTCGTCGCGTTTTAACGCCATATAGCGCCGCGACGTCCGCGTCGGCAATGACTTCCTGCTTGCGAAGCGTCACCATTTTGTTTTCCACATCTTGGGATAAAGCTACAACCCCTAACTCTTCTGTTTTTTCCATAATACATACTTAAGCGCTCCGGACCATTCCGGGCACCACAAACATAAGAATAGAATGACGTATAAACTAGAATCGGTTGAAAAGAAACCATGTTTCAAACGAAGATTTGTTTGTTTCAACCGATTTGGCACTAAAAACACACTACGGGCAGGAAATCATTTGAAATCCTGCCCGCAGAGACCTTAGTACCGGCAAAAGTTATTTTGCCAGTTTGAAGCCGATCTTAAAGTTGTCGTAACCGTCGGCCATCTTGGCGATGGTTCCGATTGTGCCGCTGGACTGGCCCAGCTTGGAGGCCACCTTCTTCAGGAAAGCAACGGTTTTGTTGGCGGTGAACAGCATTTTGGCGCCGGTGAGGCTGGATTCCAGGTTACCGGTCATGGAGAAATACTGCATGGTCTTTCCGAAGGTAAGGGTGACGGTCTTCTCTTCGTCTCCCACTTTGTAATGGCCGGAGAGCGGAATGCCCGCAATGTTCCACGTGAAGGTGTTGTCCTCTTTGTTGAAGGTAATGGTCATGGCGCCGGGCTTGATGCCCACCTTGGCCAGATACTCGTCAATCTTGGACTCGATGCCGGACGTGACGGCGGTTCCGGCAAGGCTGGAAAGGATGCCGCCTTCGGAACTGGTGGCGGAAACGGCTATACCATTATAGGTATAGGTTCCGTCCAGGCTGATGGGAGCGGAGAAAACCGTGCCCGCCAGGCCCTCCAGGATGGAGCCGATGGTGGAGCCGGTAGAAGAATCTCCGGAATTGTTGCCGAAAATACTGCCGAGGATACCTTGCGCCTGGGCAGGAGCTGCCAACGCGGCGGCCAGAACTAAAACGGAAAGGATTCTTTTCATATAGAGTTTGTGTTATGGGTTATTCTTCTTCCGGCCAGCCCAGCGCCTTTACGGGGAATTCCACCCCTTCCGGCGTCACCAGCACGGTTCCGGCTTCCGGCTGAGCCAGATGGCCGATGATATCGAAGGTTTGGAAGTCCCGGCGGAACTTTTCCAGATAGAGGATGGGAACCACGAAGAGCAGGCGGTTGTCGTCTCCTCCGTTCATGGCCGCGGAAACCGGATCCAGATCCAGCTCCTTGCCCAGCTGGAAGCTGTTTCCCTCGAAAGGAATCTTTTCGGCATACACCTTGGCGCCCAGTCCGCTGTCCCGTTGCAGACGCTTCAGGGCATCCGAAAGGCCCCGGGTGACAAAGTAGCCGTAGGAAGGGTATATTTCCGCCTCTTCCAGCTTGCCCACGATGCCGCCGTCCAGCTCCGGACGCAGGTAGTCTCCCACCAGCATCTTGTAAGGGGTCATATCCGGCTGGGTACCCTTTTCCGCAAATTCCCTTGCGCCGCGTTCCAGCACCTGAAGGCCCAGATAGGCTGCGCCCAGGCTTCCGGAAACGCACAGTAAATCCTTGCTCTTGGCGGCTGTACGGCGCTTATCGGTGAGAAGAGACGTTTCTCCGGTGGCCGACAAACTGATGTACAGCCCGTTGCCCGAAGGCTGCAGCTCCAGGTTCACCGCTTCGTAGCCATGTTCCTTGGCGGCCACGGTTACGCCCATCCAGATGTCCTTAACCTGTGGGAAATCCAGTTTGGCGGACACGCCCAGCACCACATTCAGGAGCTTGGGGTGGGCAAGCGAGGCGTACAGTTCCCCGGTGACGCCCACTACGCACTTGTATCCCAAGTGCTTCAAAGGGAAATAAACCAGGTTGAAGTCTATGCCCTCCAGATACATCCGGGCCGCCGTCATCACCTTACCGCCCTTTTCCGAGCGATACGTGAGACCGGAGACCGGATTATATGCAGAAAGGCGATAGAGCTGGTCTATCGCCTCGATTCTGCCTATTTCAGAGAATGACTCTGCCATTATCAAGGTTTTTGCTCCATGCAAAGATAACAAATATTTCT
>Ga0265298_10009664_pt1 | contig 11471 bp, 7 predicted proteins | sample AusTroGonzalo_MG_3_FD_193486 | JGI IMG/M metagenome (GOLD analysis project Ga0265298, IMG submission 193486) | Bovine rumen microbial communities from tropical cattle in Woodstock, Queensland, Australia - Gonzalo_01 | ecosystem: Host-associated > Mammals > Digestive system > Stomach > Rumen ...
ATTGGCAGCAACATGGGCGTGACGCCAAGCAACACAACCGGTCTGGATGCGCTGGAGCAGTTGAACAAAGTGCGTCGCCGCGCCAAGATTGCGGATGCCAGTGTATTGGATTTTGAGGCGATCAAGGCAGAGCGCGCCAAGGAGTTCTGCGGCGAGTACATCCGCAAATGGGACCTGATGCGCTGGGGTATATTGAAGGACGAGGTACAGAAAGCAGAGAAGTTCTGCCGCGCCATCATGGAGAATGAGGATGTCGTTTCGGCTGAACTGAACGGAAAGACGGTGAGCATATCCAGCAAGTACTGGTACAAGTACCGTCAGGACATGTCCATTAACGGCGCATGGGTGATGGACAGCATATACGGCATCTGCGCCGGAGAGACGGTGAAGCCGAGTTATTTCGACAAGAACCGAGGCTGGATAGAGAAAAAGAATATCTTCGGCAGCGAGGAGAAAGGATGGGATCTTGCCAAGAGCAGTTATCCGTTCTACCGCAATGCAGAGCAACTGGATAGCCGTCAGTACTGGCCTATCTTCCCGCATTACATCACTGCCTCCAACGGCAACCTATGGAACAACTACGGATATTAGACCGGCCTGCGGTCTGACAGAACACAGACCGCTACGCTGACAGAAAACAGACAAGAAACGCCGAGAATATCATTCCCGGCGTTTTTGCTTATAGTCGCGATAATTAAGGTTAGAGTTGTGCACCCAAGGCATTGTAACGGATGCCGTTCTTGATGATGACCAGACGGCCATTTTCAATGAGCTTACGGGTTATGGGTGACGGGTTACCGGTTACGGATTCCATACCCTCTCCCGGATTTTCGGGTGCTTCGTCGGTATAATTTACGGCAGCGATGAAGCAAACTTGTTTACCGCCAAAGAGGAAAGTAAACTCATTCTTCGGCGTAGCGAGGGACTTGGTAATATGAGTCGGATTGGTATAGTCTTTGAGGGAGAATACCGTATCTTTGACAGACACTCCGTCGAACTCTTTGAGCGAACCTACTTCTGCACCGTCATTGGTTACTGCGATGAACTCCACATCGGTAGCGTAGAGACCTTCCGGTAGCGTAACCGTGATTTCCACCCCATTGGAGTTCTTGAGGGACTTGTACTCCACACCTTTGTAGGCGAGTTTATTTGCGCCCGACCAGTTTTTCTCCGTGTTTCCGGTCATTGCTATCGTCCAACCTTCGGCAGCAGAACCGGTTGCACCGGTGATGGCGTTGGCAGCAGTAGCCTCAGCGCCGTTCTCACCTAACATCCATGAGAGCACAGCGAAAGGTTTGGGTGCTTCGGGTGCTTGGTCGGAATAGGTTACGACTGCAATGAAGCATACTTGTTTGCCACCAAAAGTAAAGGTGAACTCATTCTTTGCAGTTTCCAGTTCCTTAGCAATGTAGGTGGGATTGTCATAGTCTTTGAGGCTATGCACGGAGTCTTTGCATGCTTCACCATCAAACTCTTTGAGTGTACCTTTGGCATCATCCGCGTTGGTTACGGCATAGAACTCCACTTTGGATGCATAGAGACCTTCGGGAAGGGTAACCGTGTTTTGCGCACCATTGGAGTTTTTGATTGTCATGAGCGAGTCGCCATCGAGGAAAATCTTTCCGTTGCCGGCAGACCAGTTCTTGGAAGTGTTTCCCGTAATAGCGATGGTCCATCCTTCAGCGGGTGAACCAGTTGCGCCGGTAATGACATTGGCTGGTTCCGGAGCAGCACCGTTCTCGCCTAAATTCCATGCCAAAGTAACCTTGTCAGCCCACATACCGGTTGTCAGCAGGGCTGCACATAAAAGAGAAATAAGTTTTTTCATTTTACATTTTAGATTTTAGATTGTTAATAAAATAGTTAACTATATTTCTAGACTAATAGACTAATAAACATCCCATGGCATCGTAGGTTTTGTCACCGCGAATGATAAGGATACGGCCATCACGGATGACCTTGTGGGTTACAGGCGACAGGTTACCGGTTACGGGTTCCCATCCTTGTTCTTGGCGACGGACACAAGTGAGTTGAATGACCATACTGGTTTGCCTGCCGGTAATACGGAAAGGCAAGGTATTCACCGCCGGCGCATCGGTCATATTGATATAATAGGTCATCCACTGCGAGTCTCCTTCGTCCGTATGAGGGAAGACATATTGTCCTTCGGGATAGGTGATGTTGTTCCATACTTGCAGACGTGCATCGGCATCGCTATAGTTGCAGTAACCCCTTATCTCGGCTTCCGTCACCTGCAGGTCGGCAGGGATATGAATGGTGTAGGTCACCTCTGCCGAATAGCGGATGGTGTTCTGCTTGGCAGGCGAATATCCGGCACCGCCATCATTGGTGATGACAAACGCATTATTGAAAGAAAAGGTGTTATCATTACGCGGAGAAACGCAGGTCTCTGCCGAGAGAGTATAGACGCCTTCCGTATGGGGTGCGTACTTGGCCAGCCATGCCGGATATTCCGTATCGATGACACGCTGGCACCAAGAACCGATATACTGGTAACTGGCGCGATTGGTCGGCAGCAGGGAGGTATAGTACGGACACCCCTTGCCGTCAAACGCGATGGGTGTATCCTCGTAGTTATAAAGGAAGCGATAATACATATGCTGGATCGTATCCTTATAGATGGCGTAGATAGGCTGATAGGCTTTGGACGGATCGTAGTTGGCGCGTGCCAGTTCTTCCTCGGTATAGGTATAGGTGACGCCATTGTAGGTATAACTGCGTTTCTTTCCCCGGGCTTTCAGCTTATTGAAAAATTTATTATATATCTGTGTGCCACTTGCGCCGCCTATCTGTATGAATCTTCCCCAAAGGTGGGTTCCCTCCTGCTCAATGATACGCCGGTCGGGATCGCCTTGGAGATTGGTATAGTCCTCCACCGCATGATTCGATATCTTGTGCGCATCCAGCCACTCGACAGCCGCTGTGATACGGTTCTTAAGTTCATCAGACGGGTTGTCAATGGACATGAGGAACGAGAGCAGGTTGGCGGACTCATAGCCGCTGACAGAAGGCAGTTCGTGCGGACGTCCTTCGGTAGGCAGATAGGGAGCTACGGTGTCGTGCTGCGCACCCCATGCGGCGTAAGTACCATTATCATTGATCTGGCAGTCAAGGATACATTGCAGCCCCCTGTCGAAGGCATTCTTACATTGCGTACGGGTAGCGGCATCGGTGATGTCGGCAAAATCGCCGGTGTTACCATAGATGTCACGCAGGAGTTTGAGCACATTGGTCATGAGATCATCATTGAAGGTGATGTAATCCTGATAACCGTTGTCATTACTCAGCGGCAGGTATTGCGACCATCCGCCACAACCTTTCTGTGCCACAAAAATCATGTTTAATCCACGCATGAAAGCCTGACGATAAGAGTCTTTTCCTGTAGCTTTCCATACGCGAGCAAGGAAACGCATCTCCTGCGTGGTAGCGACATTGTCGAGACAGGAACGTCCGTTCTTCTCGCTGATGAGCCGTTGGTAGTCAGCGGAAGAAAGCAGATGGAGTTGGTCATTCTTCATCCATCCACCATTGTTCTTCTGCACTGCAATGACAGTGTCAGCAATACCTTGCGCTTCGGCAGAGCCATACCACGCTTCCGCCATTGCGCCGGAGCAGACTTGCTGCCAAGAAAGGTCAGCGATGTTTGCCGCAGACAAATGGACAATGGACAATGGACAATGGACCATTATCAGTAGTATGAATAGTATCCGTTTCATTTGCAATATATTCTTATAACTACGCAGCACTGAGAGTCCGCAAAACTCAACGAAAGACGGTCTGCCGGTTCGGTCAAGTCAATGGCGTGGGTGGTATAAATAGGATTATAGCCTTTGGCCGGAAATATATATTCGTTGCCGGCAATGGTCATAACCGATGCTTGGTCGGTGTTGGAGAAACCGTGCACTACGATGCGGACTGCCTGTTTGCCTTCGGGGAGGGCAATCATATGCTCAGTGGGAGCCAGCTTGACGGTTCCGAGGCGTGCGTCATTATAATCCTTACCTTTGGTATTGGAGAGCATATCCTTGGTAACAGTCAGTTGCGTCCAGCCTTTGGCGGCTGCTTCGGATGCTCCATCAATGCCTTCTTTCCACATGGGGTATTCGCCATAAATAACCTCCCAGCACCAATTACCGAGGAACTGATATTTGGCGCGGTTGACAGGCATGAGGGAGGTGCGCTGCGGCACACCCTGCCAGTCTGTTACCGACGGTGTATCCTCATAGTTGTAGAGGTAGCGGTAATAAAGGTTCTGCAAGCTATCCTTGTAGATGGCATAGACGGGCTGGTAGGCTTTGGAGGGGTCATAGGACTCGCGTGCGTTGTCCGCTTCCATATACTTGTACTCTTTGCCCTTATACACCACCTTGCGGGTCTTGTTGCGTGCCTCAAGATGCTTGATGAAAAGTTTCTGGGTCTTCTTGGCAGTCTTGCCACCGAGTTGGATAAACCGTCCCCATAGTGCATTGCCGGGTTGGTCCACGATACGCCGGTCATCTTCTCCATTGGCGTTGGTATATTTCTCTATGGCCTTATCGGCCATCTTATGTGCGTCCATCCATGCGACCGCCGCATCAATGGATGCCTGCACCTCTTTGGACGGATTGTCGATAGACATGAGGAACTCGAGCAATGCTGCGGATTCTGCGCCGCAGAAAGTAGGCAGCTCATGCGGTCGTCCTTCGGCAGGCAGGAACGTGACGGTATCATGCTGTGCACACCAAACGGATTTAACCCCTTCATCGTCTATCTGGCAACGCAGGATGCAGTCCACACCCCGATTGAAAGCGGCTCGACATCGTTCGCGGGTGGCTCCATCAGTGAGGTTATGGAAGTCTCCTTCATTCTCATAGATGTCGCGCAGGATAAGCAGGACGTTGGTCATGAGGTCATCATTGAAGGTGATATAGTCCTGATAACTGCCTTTGCCGGCAAGCGGCCAGTACTGCGACCATCCGCCGCAGCCTTTCTGGCAAGCGAGGATCATCTCAATGGCTTTCAGGAAGGATTGGCGGTAACGATCATCCTTATTGTATTTATACACATGCGCGAGGAAACGCATCTCTTGCGTAGTGGCGTAGTTATCAAGGCAGGAGTGGTCGCGTTTCTTTTGCAGCAACGTAAGCATCTGTTCCTCGGTGAGTTTATGCAACTGGTCGTTCTTCATCCATCCGCCGTTGGATTTCTGGACCGCCATCACCACTTCGGCGATGGAGCGTGCCTCATCGGACGCGTACCACTCTTCGGGCATACGTCCTTGACAGATGTGTCCCCATTTCTGCTGCGCCAAGGGTTTCTGCTCCGCTGCCAAAACTGACAACGAAGCAAGAAAACCGATGAACAATAAACCCAATCTTTTTTGCATATTACAATTGTGCTCCTAACACATTGTATGTCCTGTTATCACGGATGATGAGCAAGCGGCCGTCTTTCAAGAATTTCTGATTTATGATTTGAGATTTATGATTTACGGTCTCTATGCCTGTTGCTGTCGGGTTGTAGAGAACCGCTTCTCCGAAACCGCCTCGGGCGTTAGCCTGACGGATGGTCTTGCCTTTGTATTCCGTAGAGAGATTCTCTCCTTTGACAATGGCCACAAAGTCACCTTGCTCCTCAACGAGGTAAGCGGCATCGGGATCAATATTCGCCGAGTCTGCCTTCACTTGTGCAGCGATCGCCGCAGCATCCCAGTTGTCCTCACCCTTGATTACGTTATCATAGGTGTAGATACCTGCATTCTCCAGATAGATGGCATCGGAGTTGGCAGCATAGTTGAGTCCGTCGAGATTATGACCGGTGACAGGCGTGCCGTCCTCCAGACGGGTATTGTACTCATGGAAACGTACGACCAGACCATTGCCCATATGGGTATAGCCTTGCGCTGACGGAGCGATCTTGCAGGTGGTATTGAGCCACGTAGCCGCCGGGCTGTTATTCCAACCGCGTGCGATATTCCATCTTCCGGACTGGCCGGAAGCACCATCTACGGTACAATGATTAAAGACGTAGCCATAAACGGTCTCTGCAGAAGTTGCAGGCGCCAGAATGACATCCGCATTCGTGCGCGCGTTATTATAAAGGAGTGTATTCTCAAACCACATGTTTCCGCCACCGCAGATATAATCCACTGTTCCTTCGATACGTCCATCCTCGAACCAACCGCGCTGGGTGACCGCACCGGACGAGAGATAGGTGTCTTGGTTGCCTTGCAGATCCACTCGCTTGCATATGCTCTTGTCGCCTTTGATTTGGAGGGCTATACCTACTCCACCGGCGATGCTGCCTTCATAAGACACATCACAACGAATGGCAAGATCCTGCATATAGACGTTATCCGCCTTGATTAGGAAGGTCTCGGAGCCGTTCATACCGGCATTGAGCGGATGGTTGACGACAAGCACACCGTCCATTGATTCGCCGATAAGACTAATCTGTGCACCGATATTGGTGAGCGTTGCATTACCGAAATCATAGGTGCCATTCGGCAGGAAGATCTTATCGCCGTTATTAGCGGTTTCGAGCATCAACAGCAGACCGGCTCCGTCATTAGGCGTCATGACGTAGTATCCGGCATCGTTCTTAGTCGGAACTTTCTCGATGTTATACACTTTGATACCGTGAATATAACCTCCGTTGGAGAGAGTGAAGGTGAGCGTGGTCGCAGGCCCCGTATAGCGGAATGCCACCTGCTCGCCATCGCTGCTGCCTTTGGTGTCAGCAGGTTCGCCTACTTGCTGACCGTTTCCATCGGTGCAGGTGATGGTACCGCCGTTTCCGTAGGCGCAGCGGATGATGCTGACCACTGCATTGCCGGCCACCTGTACGGAGATAGTACCGTTAGCACCGAATGCCCAGCCGTGGTTATTATAATAACTACCGTTGGCGATGTCAAGCAACTCGTGGTCCTCCTGATAGAAATAGTTCTTACTGAAGTCATAGTAGAAATAATTGCCTACCGCTGCCACTTCTATTTCGGTTGCCTTGGCGTACAGGCTCATATTAGCGAGCACCGGTGTACCAGCTGCCACTTTGAGCTGGTCTTTGTCGCGCCAACCACGGAAAGCCTGTCCTTCGGACATGGTGACGTCCGCTGCACCGTACTTGAAGACAAGCGATGTTCCTTCCTCCACGCTGTCGCGTCCGATAAGCGTATTGTCGGTGTCATAGTAACGGACTACTAATTTCTCCGGTTCGGAACCATCATCCGGCAGAACAATGGAGAAGCCGGCAATGAAGAAGTCGCCGTCATGATTGGAGAGGTAGTACGTACCTGCTTCGTCCAGATGGATGGTCCACACGGGTGTGTTACCCGGTTGCGAAGCGTAGTATGCGTCAGTGGTATTGGTGCGGTCCGTTTTGCTGACCACCAGACCACGCGTGCCATGGCTCATCGTGTAGAAGGTGATGGTACAAGTGTCCGTCACCTTGAAGGCCAAACGATCCTGCACGTTCTTCAGACGTAGCGAATTGAAATGTTCTTCGCCACCGATGGTTGATTTGCCTTTATTGGAGGCTGCACTATTACCCGTAGGAGTGAAAATACGTCCACCGGCATAGAGGTTGTCGCGGGTCAAACCGGTTGTTCCGTTATTGGTTATTTCATCCGCGATGAATACCCAACTCTTTTTGATGGCTACAAGGTCATCTACGGTAGCAGCTTGCATAGCAGCACCGCACAGCGCCATAAGCGCAATAAAGAAATACTTACGCATATCAGAAGATTTTTTGATTGGTTACTTCCTCGGTATTATTCACTTGCACACTCACGTGACAGATATTCATAGAAGCCTCAATAGCTTCTGTGACTGTTTGGGGTTCTGTATACATCCTTAACATAATTTACGATTTGACGATTTACGATTTACGATTGATTTAGCCATTGGGTTATTTTACGATTTCTTAGCCACAAGGGCACGATTAACGAAGTTTCTGTCCCATTGCATTATAGGTCTTGCCATCACGAATGATGAAGAGCTGACCGTCTTTGATGAATTTGCCATTTGGACATTTACCATTTACTATTTGGTCGATGCCGGTCGGCATATTGGCACCACCGATACGCAGTTGTCGGCGACCCGGGATAGCTGCGCGGCCGAATGTTGCCGGCGTTACGTACGCACGATATTCAGCGAGTGTTACGTTAGCACCACATTTGTAGAGCTGGTTATTGACCGTTACATAGGAACCTTCCGGCACAGCCGTGTTGTCAACATATGCACCAATGAATGCACCATTGGCAGCCGTTTGGGGAGTCTCCTGACGATCGCCACTATAGTAGCAAACCAATTCGGTCTCTCCCTCAGCCGGGTCATAGAAATAGGGAACTCCGGCTTCGAGTGCGCCCTCGTGCTCCTCGAGTACCAGTTTGGTTAATTCACCTGCTTCCACCTCTGTGCTGAGAATGGTATAGAACGTCGCGCCTGTGTAAGAATCAATCTGATAGGGGAAACACAACGTATTAAGGTTCATGTGCGGATGGGGGCGGGTGTAATTCTGTTTCTCAACCTTTAATTCAAACCAACCATTCGTTTGGGTAGGCAAAGCCATACTAATAACAATCGGAGTACCGGCCACATGACCATCAATATTTATCACAAGGTCACGAGTTGAATTTTTAGGAGCCGCAGCATTGTCTGTCGGCACATAGATTGCTGTAGCACCTGTACTGGATACAGATATGATCGTAGAAGGAGTTGCACAGTCATAATTCTGTGACCAATTCTTAATTACGATTTGCTTTACAATAATAGTTGCCGGAACAGATAATGTATGAATACCATTTCCTTGATGACTAAATTTGAAAATATTTCCATTATTGCCATCTAGATTTTCTCCCACTATGGTATAAGTTCCATTACTCCATGTATTATCACCCGACTTACCTGCAGAAGTATATTTCAAATCTACTGTCTCGTCGTGCGTTCCGGCAGAATAAGTATGCAAGCCTTCTACAGTTAACGTAGCCGTAATATTGCTATTATTCGTAATGGTATAATTCACATTAGTTCCGTCCACTATATTAGAAACAGACAGCGATGTGCCATCATTTAATTCTGCTGTAACCGTCGGAGCGTTCGTCGTATATATATTCTCGCTAAACGTGTATGTTCCCCCATTATCTCGCAAGGCATATAATCCGTCTCCAGGGAGAGACACGCCATCAATCTGCACATCCTTGATATAACTATAATCAGCACGTTTAGTAAAGCGAAGATGGTTGTAATTCAGGATATAATAATCATCATGATCAGCTATATAATCAAAGCGAATGCGTTTGAAACCTTTAGATACACCTTTAGAAAGAGAGAATGTCTGATCGGAATACTCCGGGGAAGTATTTGGAACATCAAAAGTCTGCTCTACTTCAGCGTGTTCATAATCCGTAATATCATATACACGTACCTTGATTTGACCTTCATGAGATTTTTTAATACCCATTTTAATATCCAAATAAGCGTCCTCAGACATATATAGGGTTTCAAAAATAGAGGAATAACCATTTTTGAGATAACCAATCTCACCCTCATTACTGGTCATATATCGTGGAGAACCGGAGGTACCATGAACCGTACTCAAATCATAATTTGATTCACTCGGAATATTCGTGTATTGTGCCGCACTATGAACGGCTAACTTACTCCAGTTACCAGCATAACTGCTATCCACATTCTTTGTAGAAATAGTTAGCGTATAGGTTCCTATTGCCAAATTGGGCAAGAAATAGTAATAAACGTTGTTAAAAGTATTCCAAGCGCCTGTTTCTTCTACTCTCGCCACTTTGGCAAGTACAGTATCCGAACTGCTATTGGTCACTACCACATTTAAATTGGCAGTATGGCCACCTTGGGTACCCGTTGCGAAAGTTAAATAATAATCCTGCTGCGTGGAATTGGAAAGCGCGAAAGTTACTACTGTGTTTTTTCCAGTAGAACCAATATTTGCTCCTTCATGCTCTACGGTAGCACCTGTCACATCTGCATTGTTCCAGTTAATGTAACTGCCTAAGTCTTGTGGAATGGTTATCGGACTAGCCCACACCGTAATTGTCATTACACTCAATGCCATCACGGCAACTGTTTTAGTAAAAATGTTTCTCATTGTGTTATGTGTTTTTTTGTTATTAAGTATTTCAGTCAAGTGGTCATTTATAAATGACGCTGCAAAAGTACTGCTATTTTTTCATACGCATGTGCAAAAACTCGTCAAAGAGGTGTAATTCCACTCAGATGAACAATTTTTACACAAAAAAAGCGCCCCGAAGGACGCTTTTGATTACTCAATGACGGTGTCGTTTAACGGGTCATTCGAATTGACTTGTACTGTATTCTCGCCGCTTGCGCACAAGATAGAAGTGCGAACAAGCGTCTGCATGGCTGTGATCGGTTGAATATAATATTTCTTCATAGTTGTAATTATTTTACGATTTGACCTTGTGCGTTATATACTTTTCCATCACGAATGATGCGGAGTTGACCGTTGATCAACAGCTTTTGGCTATTAGTTATTGGTTCTTGGCTGATTTGATCTATGGCTGTCGGACTTTGCGGAGCATCCGCATTACGGATGCGAAGCAGTTTCTTACCCGAAGCAGGAGCAACCACTTGTTCGCTCACAGCGTTCATATCCACATATGCGCGGTATTCCTTCAGGGTCACATTGCTGCCTACTGCACGCAATGTACCTTGATACGTTACATACAAATCACTACCGGCTACCACTTGTTCATCATAAATACCCTGCATGCCGTTCACCTTGCTCGGTGTGTTCTCGCGTGTACCGCTGTAGGTCAACTCAAGTTGGCTTCCTTCCGGCATATAGAAATACGGAGTACCTGCAACGAGGTTGCCCTCGTGCTCTTCGAGTACTACCTCAACAGGCACACTGCCTTCCATTCGCTTGTACAGCATCGTGTAGAAGGTTCCACCCGTGTATGCCGTTACAGTGTACGGGAAGCACAATGTATTAAGGTACATGTGTGCATGCGTGCGAGTGTATTGTTTGTCGGGATCATCATCTTTCTTCAAATACGTCACACGGATGGAATTCAAATAGAAGTCACCATCTCCTTGTGCAAAAGTAAGTTCCGATTCGCGTACATCGCCGCAAGCCCAAGCTTTTTCGTTACTAACTTTTTTGTCTGTCAATGTTCCTACAACCTGATTAACATCGTTTGTTACGGTTAAATTCATACAATTCCCATTCACGCCCGGATTTCCGTTGTTATTCCAAACAAATACCACTTCGCTGATATACGAATCTTCAGGCACTTCCAACTTCATACTGTAGTTGTATACTCCTTGCATACGAATACCGCGACCATTGCCATCCGGACCTACATTGTTGGCACTATTCGAGAATGTAGCACTCACTTCTCCATTGGTGAATACAGGATGAGCGGCAGGCGTGAATTCAACGAATGATAAGGTGTTGATGCCTTCGCCCGGACTATT
>Ga0265298_10009665_pt1 | contig 11469 bp, 8 predicted proteins | sample AusTroGonzalo_MG_3_FD_193486 | JGI IMG/M metagenome (GOLD analysis project Ga0265298, IMG submission 193486) | Bovine rumen microbial communities from tropical cattle in Woodstock, Queensland, Australia - Gonzalo_01 | ecosystem: Host-associated > Mammals > Digestive system > Stomach > Rumen ...
GATTCTCTACCTGGGCGGTGAGCTGTTCGTTGGCGCGGCGGCTTTCCGCAGCTTCGCGGCGGGCTTCGGCTGCATCGGCCGTGAGTTTCTTGTTCAGGGTGTTCAGGGAGTCGATCTGGACGATGTAGCCCTTCATGATGGCGCGCAGGGTGCCCAGTTCTTTCTCATACTGGCGGATCTTGGCGCGGTTGGTGGCTTCCGTCTTGCTCAGTTTCTCGATGAGCAGGGCCACTTGCTCACGGGAAGTGTCCAGCTGATGGTTGATGTTTTCGTAGTCGGTGTTCAGGGTGTTGAAGTCTTCCTGAAGGGCCACCATTTGCTGGGCCAGTTCGGCCTTTTCACTTTCCAGGTCTTTGACCAAAGCATTGCGCTGGTAAAGGAGATAGCCTAAAACGCCGGCGAGAAGGAGGGCAATTACGGCCAGGATGGTAACTAAGGTACGGGGACCTTTTTTCGCTTTCCGTTCGCGTTCTTCACGCGCTATTCTCTCGAGGGGATCTTCAGTCATGGTATTTACGGTTTTTAATTCATACAAATATAATTATATTTGTGCAAATAACGTGCTAGGCAGCTATGGAAAATATTTTTGCAACCCGCATAGAGGCGCTACGTGCCCTCATGCGCGAAAACGGTTGGGATATCGTGATTCTGACGGGCAGCGACCCGCACGAAAGTGAGTATCCGGCGCTCCGTTGGAAACAGGTGGAGTGGCTGTCCGGTTTTACCGGAGAGGCCGGGGACCTGGTTATCACCCGGGACCATGCCGGTCTTTGGACCGATACCCGCTATTTCATTCAGGCCGTACGCCAGTTGGAGGGGACGGGCGTTGAACTGCACAAGATGCGCGTGCCGGAGCAAGTCCCCATTCCGCAGTGGATTGCCTCGCTGGAGATGGACGAGCCTGTCATCGCAGTAGATGGTCTGTGCTATACGCTGGAGGCTGCTGAATCGTTGCGCCGTGCCGTGCCATCGGCCGTTTTGGTGCCGGTTCCGGATCTGTTGTCGGCCCTTTGGGAAGACCGCCCGGCCATTCCTTCCACGCCCATCATCACGTTGGGGGAAGACCTTACGGGGGAAAGCCGTGACGTCCGCCTGCGATGGCTGCGCAAATGGCTGGTCAAGCAGGGGGCCGATGCCATCCTGCTCACGTCCCTGGACCAGATTGCCTGGCTGCTCAATGTCCGGGGGGCCGACATCGATTACAATCCTTTCGTCATTTCCTATCTTCTGCTTACACTGGACGACGCCTTCTGGTTCGTGCGCAAGGACGCCTTTGAGGAACCGGATTCCGAGACGTCCGACAGTTTCCTGGAACTGGGCGCCGACAGCATAAGCATCTGTGATTATGCCGATATTGAGTTCACCCTTTCCTCCTTGAAGGAAAATGGCGTGGACCGGATCTGCGTAGACCCTTCGGCCCTGAACCTTACACTGTGGCAGGCGCTGAAGCAGGCCGATGATGCTCCTGAGGTGGTGCCGTGCTCCTCGCCCGTGGCTCTTCGCAAGGCCGTGAAAAACAGCGTGGAGCTGGACGGCATGCGGGAAGCGCACCTGGAAGACGGTGTGGTGATGGAGCAGTTCCTGTATTGGGTGTCCCGGCATGTGGGTCAGGTGAACGAGTGGGAGGCTGCCTGTGAACTGGGCCGGCTGCGCGCCACCATCCCCGGTTACCGGGGCGACAGTTTCGAGACCATATCGGCCTACGGTCCCTCTGCAGCGCTGCCGCATTATGTGACGCCCAAGACGGGATCGGCCTTATTGGCGCCGCGCGGGTTGTATCTGGTGGATTCCGGCGGTCAGTACCTGTTCGGTACCACGGACATCACGCGTACGGTGCCGCTGGGCCCCTGTACGCCGCTGGAGCGGGAAGACTATACATTGGTGCTGAAAGGACATATCGACCTGGCCATGGCGGTGTTTCCGCGCGGAACCGCCGGCTGTCAGATCGATGCCCTGGCCCGCGAGCCCCTGTGGCGGTATAAACGCAATTTCGGCCACGGAACGGGCCACGGTGTGGGTTTCTTCCTGGGTGTGCACGAAGGACCGCAGGATATCCGGCAGAACTTCAACACCCAGCCGCTGGAGCCCGGTATGATCACATCCAATGAACCTGGCCTGTATCGTGAGGGCATGCACGGCATACGGCACGAAAACCTGATACTGGTGCGTCCGGTGGGGGACAACGAGTTCGGCTCCTTCCTGGGCTTCGAGACCCTCACGCTGTGCCATTTCGACACCTCCTGCCTGGAAGTGTCGCTCCTTACGGCCGATGAACGCGAATGGCTCAACGCCTACAACCAGCGGGTATACAACACCCTCTCTCCCCGTCTCCCGGCCGAAATATCGGCCTGGCTACGGGAAAAGACTATGCCGGTGTAAATTCTAATTACAGAAGTTTCTGCTGGCGAAGGGGAGGGATTGATACAGGGCGGTGTGCCAGTATTCCCAGGTGTGGGCGCCGTCGCGTACGCGCAGTTCGCACGGGACCTTCTTTTCCCGCATCTTTCTGTAGAACTGTATAGAAAGGTCGAAGATAAAATCGTCGTCGCCGCAGTCCACGTACCATTTTACTGTACGCAGGGCGTTCAGGGTGTTGTCATCGGCCTTGTCCAGGAAGCCCACGGCCGAATGATCGCAGACGGACTGGGCCGTGATAGCGAGTTTGTCGGTCTCGGGACCTTCGCTGCGAACGTCGTTCTGCCGATTGTCCAGCCAGGCGCTCATGGCATACGCGCTGGAAAAGAGGTCCGGATGGCGCTGGGCATACACTACAGTACCGCCTCCGCCCATGGACAGGCCCATGATGGCACGCGTCCCCTTGCTGCCCCCGCAATGGTATTTGCTCTCCACTTCCGGCAGAAATTCCTGGAAGAAGAAATCCTCATAGGGCCAGTCCTGCACGTTGAAATAGCCGTTCTGTACGTGATGGACATCGGGATGGCCGGCATTGGGCATCACAATCACAACGGGGCGCAGTTCTCCGCTGGCAATGAGTAAATCGGCCACATCCTTCATGCGGCCCCGGTCCTGCCAGTCTGAATATACCCCGTACAGACCGTGCAGCAGGTAAATTACCGGATACTGTTCCGCCGGGTTGTAGCCGTCTGGCAGATACACATTATACTTAGACTCAGCGCCCAGAATTTGACTCTGGACGCTGTCCGCAACAATCTTGCTCTGGGCCCCGGCAACCGTCCAGGCTGCCAGCAGGCCGAGAATCAATAATAATCGTTTCATGGGTGGCTTACCCCACGGATTGTTTAGGCCTCTTTTTCGGCTTCTGCCTCGTCCTTGGAGATGGCGGCTTCTAATTTGGCCAGCTGATCCATGAGCACTTTGCGGGCTTCTTCCTTGAGTTCGCCGCCCTGCTCCATGAGGGTCTTCTTGAGTTTATTGGCCTCGATGCGGGCATAACGATAGCGGACATTGGCTTCGTGGGACAGTTCATCAAGACTCTCCATGGCCTGGTCGTAGCCTTCGGAAGCGGCGTCCATGAGTTTCTGACGGGTTTCTTCGCCTTTAGCGGGGGCGAAAAGGATGCCGACGCAGGCACCGACAGCGGCACCGAAGATAAAACCGATTAGAGATTGTGATTTCATAGTATGTAATATTTAATGTTTATTTTATGGATGTACTAGAGTTCCGACTTTCTCTCCGTTCAGGAGCTTGGTCAGGTTGCCGGTAGCATTCATGTCGAAGACGATGACGGGCATGTTTCCATCGGAGCAAAGTGCATAGGCCGTCTGGTCCATGACTTTCAGGTGCTTGGAGATGGCTTCGTCGAAGCTGAGTTCCTCGTATTTTACGGCCGAGGGGTCTTTTTCAGGGTCGGCGGTATAGACGCCATCTACGCGGGTACCTTTAAGCAGGGCATCGGCGCCTATTTCCAAAGCGCGAAGGGCTGCACCGCTGTCCGTGGTGAAGAACGGATTGCCGGTGCCGCCGGCGATGAGGGCCACGCCGCCGCGTTCCATCACGGCTACTGCATCGTCCCGCATATAGTATTTGGCGTGCGGCTCCATGGGGGTAGAGGTGAACACCACGGCTTCCACTCCTTCGGCCTGGATGAACATTTTAAGGGCCAGGGCGTTGATGACAGTGGCCAACATGCCCATTTTGTCGCCGTCCACGCGGTCGAAACCTTTCCCCACGCCCTGCAGGCCGCGGAAGATGTTGCCGCCGCCGTTCACGATGGCGATTTGCATGCCGGCTTTAGCCGCCGTGGCAATTTCCTGGGCATATTTTTCCAGCCAGGCAGTATCCAGCCCCTTTCCGGCGGGGCCGCCCAGGCTTTCGCCCGAGAGTTTAAGAAGTACGCGTTTATACATGGTTTTGGTATATTCTGAACAAAAGTACCCAAATAGTGGGAGAATTCCAAGAAAGATTGTTATATTTGCGTACTTGAACAACAACTAAACTACCTATATGGCTAACTTTTTAACCTCATCCATCGGCAAGAAGTTCATTCAGAGCGTCACTGGCGCATTCCTGGTGATTTTCCTGCTCCTGCACGGCACCATCAATTTCTTCTCGGTCATCGATTCCCTTCACGGGCGTTTCGGCAAAGTAATGCCGGATGAATTCCCTTATACCCACGGAGACGGATGGTTCCAGCTGGGCTGCGACTTCATGTCCTCCCCTTTCATCAAACTCATGGTCCCCATCCTGGCTCTGGGTTTCATCATCCATATTTTATATGGTATCTGGCTCAGCTATGAGAACGTGAAAAAACGCGGTGGTCTCAAGCGTTACGAAGTAGCCTCCAAAGCCAAGAACGACAGCTGGAGCGCCAAGAACATGGCTGTCCTGGGTATCATCATCCTGGGCCTGCTGGGCTTCCATCTCACCCACTTCTGGGCCAAGATGCAGCTGCAGGAATTCATGGGCGCAGAAGCGGAGAATCCCTATTATCTGCTCCTGACCACCTTCAAGAACTGGTGGGTGGTCGCCCTTTACATCGTGTGGTTCATCGCCCTCTTCCTGCACCTGGAGCACGGTTTCTGGAGCATGTTCCAGACCATCGGCTGGAGCAACAAGAAGTGGCTGGGCCGCCTCAAAGTGATCGGCATCATCGTAGCTGCCTTCATCGTGCTGCTGTTCGTTGCCACGGCCATCAACGCCTGGGCAGAAGCCAATACGGTTACCGCATCGGCCCAGTGGACAGAGGCACTTATTTCAAAATTTTAAAAAATAATTTGGATTTTTCATTTCGATTGCTCATCTTTGCAACAGCATGAGAAAGAACAACAATAACTGGTGGCGCGCTTACAGCTCAATCCTGTAAGTCGCTTCGCCGTAGTTATATGCATAGAAAAGGCCCGCTGACTTACAGTGGGCCTAATTTTTTTAATAACAGGAACGTGAATTATTAATACTGGAATGTGAATCTGGGTCGGACAAAACTTTTTTGCTCCCCCTTGTGGGGTAAAAAAAGTTTTCGTCCGCCCACAATAAAAGAAACAAAAATTAACTACAAAATATAACTGATATGAAACAGAAAAAGTACATGCTCCCGGAGAGCGAGATTCCTACCCATTACTTCAACATTCAGGCTGTGATGCCCAACAAGCCCATGCCTTTCCTGCATCCTGCCACCAAGCAGCCCCTGAAACCCGAAGATCTGTATCCCATCTTCTGTAAAGCCTGCGCCGACCAGGAACTGAACCAGACCGACGAGTGGATCCCCATCCCCGAGGAAGTACGGGAGCAGTATGCAGCTTATCGCTGCACCCCGCTGGTGCGCGCCTATGAGCTGGAAAAAGCCCTCGGCACCCCGGCCCACATCTATTTCAAGAATGAGTCCGTGTCTCCTGCCGGCAGTCACAAGCTGAACAGCGCCATTGCCCAGGCCTATTACGCCAAAGAGCAGGGCGTTACCAACCTGACCACGGAAACGGGCGCCGGCCAATGGGGTGGTGCTCTGAGTTATGCCACCAAGAAGTTCGGCATCGACTGCGCAGTATATATGGTAAAGGTGAGTTATGAGCAGAAGCCTTTCCGCCGCAGTATCATGCAGGCTTTCGGCGCCGCTGTAACCCCTTCCCCGTCCATGAGTACGCGTGCCGGTAAGGACATCCTCACCATCAATCCCAACGACCGAGGTTCCCTGGGTTGTGCCATCTCCGAAGCCATCGAACTGGCCATGACCACGCCCAACTGCAAATATGCACTGGGCTCCGTGCTCAACCACGTGTGCCTGCACCAGACTGTGATCGGCCTGGAAGCCGAAAAACAGATGGCCCTCACCGGCGAGTATCCGGACATTGTGATTGCCTGCTTCGGCGGTGGTTCCAACTTCTGTGGCATTGCCCTTCCTTTCATGCGCCACGTCATCTCCGGCGAGAAAAAGACCCGTTTCATTGCGGCCGAACCCTATTCCTGCCCCAAACTCACCAAGGGTAAATTCGAATACGATTTTGGCGACGAAGCCGGCATGACCCCGCTCCTGCCCATGTTCACCCTGGGTCACAGCTTCAAGCCCGCCGCCATTCACGCCGGTGGTCTGCGCTACCACGGCGCCGGTGTTATCCTGAGCCAGCTCATGAAGGACGGTTATATGGAAGCCGTTGATATTGAGCAGCTGGATTCCTTCAAGGCCGGTGTGCTCTTCGCCCAGACCGAAGGCATCATCCCCGCTCCGGAAAGCTGCCACGCCATTGCCGCCACCATCACCGAGGCCTTAAAGTGCAAGGAAAGCGGCGAGGCCAAGACCATCCTCTTCAACCTCTCCGGCCACGGCTTCGTGGATATGGCCGCCTACGATCAGTACTTCTCCGGCGAAATGCAGAACTACCACGTCTCCGAGGAAGATCTGGCCAAGTTCATCAAGAGCGCGGATGCCCTGAACCAGTAGACTTTGCTGCCTGAAGTTCAGTCAATAATTACCAGCAGGGCCGATGGATGATTGAAATGGAGGGAGACAATAGGGGAGGAAGTGCGGTTGAGCGTGGCTTTCCACCAGGCGTCAAACACCACATCGTCCAAAGGCCACTCAAGACCCTCTGAGCTTACTCTCAGGGAATTATCGGCGCTGAACAGCGAAATTCTGCGACCTTCACCCAGGTGGAGGTCGCAACTGTTTGTAAGGGTGAATGCCGTCCCGAAATCAGAAACCATGCTTAGGCGACGGTCGCCCAGTTCGAACTGTCGGGGATAGTCCATCAGGAGCCCCAGGTTGCCAATGGTGTGGTCTTCCCGCATGCCCGTAGCGCCCAGGAAAGTGATTTCCTGTACCTCCGGGTGATGGGTGAGCACCCAGCGCAGCGCTTTGGTCTGGTCGTTGGTGTCCTGCTCGGTTTCGCGCACCAGAATATCGGCAAAGCGTTCCATCAGTTCCTGCGGCAGGGAATCCAGGTCTCCGATTACTGCCACCGGACGGGCCGATGGATTATGTTCCAGCAACTTGATGAGCGCCCCGTCGCAGCACACCACGCCTTCCGCCGAGTCCAGCAAATAGACCGGATACGGTTCAGTGGGGAACGCCCCGTTACCTAAGATGATAATACTATTCATCCTCCTTCGGGGCGGCTTTGGCTATTTCGGCCTTGGAGGTGCCGGGGGTGGTCACGTAGGAGGTGGGATTGCGGAAGCCCAGCAGGAAGCTGCGGACATCCATCCGCTTCTTGCCGGCCAGCTGCAGGTCTGTGATGGCTATTGCACCGTCCTGCGTAGCTACGGCGAAGTAAGTCTTGCCGTCGCTCAGCACCGTGCCTGGATGGGCCGCCGGTAAATCGTACCGCATTTCTCCGAAGAACACCTTCAGCTGAATGGCTTGGGCTTCCTTCTCCATCGGCATCAGTTCCGTATAGGCGCAGGGGAAGGGCGACAGGCCGCGGATCAGGTTGTAAACGTGCCTGGTGGTGTCGTTCCAGTCGATGTGCTGCAGTTCGTGCGTCAACTTCGGGGCGGGCTTCAGGAGTTCGGAGCCCTGGATGAAGCTGCGCTGCACGCGCAGTTCCACGTTCTTCTGCACCAGGCCTTCCACCGTTTCCACTACCAGCTGCGAACCCAGTTCCATAAGTTTGTCATGCAGGGTGCCCGCCGTGTCCGTGGGCTCTACCCGGCACTCGGAGCGCAGGATGATGCCGCCGGTGTCGATTTTCTTGTCGATCATAAAGGTGGTCACGCCGGTGATGTTTTCGCCGTTGATCACCGCCCAGTTGATAGGGGCGGCGCCGCGGTACTGCGGCAGCAGGGCGGCGTGCAGGTTGAACGTGCCCAGTTTGGGCATGCTCCACACCACCTCCGGCAGCATGCGGAAGCCCACTACCACGAAGAGATCGGCCTTCCAGGCAGCCAGGTCTTTCAGGAAGCCCTCGTCCTTGAGTTTTTCAGGCTGCAATAGAGGCAGCTGGTGCTGTACGGCGTATTTTTTTACCGCGCTCTCGTTCATCTTGAGGCCTCGGCCCGAAGGTTTGTCGGGTACGGTTACCACACCAACAATATGATGTCCACCCTTGATGAGGGCGTCCAGCGGGCCCACGGAGAATTCCGGTGTGCCCATATAGACGATACGGGTTTTTCTGAACATACGGAAGAATTTGCTTTTTACCTTGCGGAACCCGGATTTCACCAGGTCCATATTGAAGATGCTGGAATCCTTGATGGCCGTGATGGTGAGCCAGGCACCGATGGGCGCCAGCACAAAGGCCGATATGAACTTACCTATGAAAGCCGTGGTGCTGCCGTTGTTGGCGAGGCGTTCGCCGGTGATGTCCACTACCCAGTACAGCACGAAGAACAGCATCGACATGATGGCCGGTGTGCCCAATCCGCCTTTCTTGATGATCGCTCCGATGGGCGCCCCGATGAAGAACAGCAGCAGACAGGCCAGCGCCTGGGCGTATTTCTTCCAGATTTCCACGTCCGTGCGGTGGATCAGGTGGGTGTATTCGGCCGAATCCATGATTTGCCCGTTGGCCATGCCTTGGATACGCCGGGCAGTAGTTGCGGCCGATTCCAGACCGTGCTGATGGTTCGGGAGGGCGGTCCAGCGTTTATCCGAAGGCGGGTCCAGCAGGGTGGTGGCCTGACTGCGCCAGGCCGTGTCCAACTGGTCCTGATAGCCCAGATGCGCCTGGTCGCGGAACTCCTTTACGTGTTGGAGAGTGCCCTGATGGACCAGATTGGTAAGGGAATCGTGCCCGTGCTGCAGGCTCTTGAGGTTCATGGAACGGACTTGCTCGCCGTAGCGCGCACTGTCGGAGTGATGGAAGGCATAGTTTTCCAGCGGAATTACCATTTCCTGGTTGTGGAAGCGGATGCGCGTCAGCGCCAGGGTGGTGTCGCGGTACTTCCGCTGGTTTTCCTCCTGGTAATTCACACCGTCGAAGAGCTGGAAAGTAAGGTAGTCCTTGGCCTTGGACATCTTGATGATACCGCTGTCGGCCACGGTGATGCGTGTGTTGCCTTTACCTGAGCTGTGGTCGTAGACCTGGATGTTGTACATCATGCCGGTCTTCTTGTCCCGGCGCTCCACCCGCAGGATGTAGCCCTCGATGCCGTCGTAGAAGGTTCCGGTGGGGATTTTGATCTCACTCTTTGTGCGGCCTATGTCGTCGCGCATGGTGTAGATCTGGTTGATGGAGTAGGGAACCAGGCGGTCGCCGATAAAGAAGGCGCCGATACTGATGAGGATACTGACGCCGATCATGGGCATCAGGACCCGCAGCAGCGAAATGCCGGAAGCCTTGATGGCGGTGAGCTCGAATTTCTCGCCCATATCGCCCAGGGTCATCATGGAGCTGAGCAGGGTGGCCAGCGGAATGGCCAGCGGCAGCACCTGACAGCTTCCCCACATCAGGAATTCCAGGATTACCTTGAATTCCAGACCCTTACCTACCAGTTCATCGATGTACAGCCATAGAAACTGCATGACCAGTATGAATACTACAATCCCCAGGATCGCCAGAAACGGTCCCACAAAGGATTTTAGTAAAAACTGGTCCAGTTTTTTCATTAAGCGGTGGCTACTTCCACAAGTTTATCCAGTGCCTGGGGCAGGCCTTCCAGGTTGCGGCCGCCGGCGGTGGCCAGGCCGGGCTGTCCGCCGCCGCCGCCCTGGATGAACTGGGCGGCCTGACGGATGTCCTTGCCGGCGTTCTTGCCCTTGGCTACAAGGTCGTTGGAGTACATAAGTACCAGGTTGGGCTTGCCGTCGAAGGAGAAAGCGCCGGCCAGCACCAGGTTCTGGGCCTTCTTCTGCAAAAGCAGGGCCATGTTGCGGACCAGGGAAGGATCGGCGGAATTGTCGAAGCGCACCACGCGGATGCCGTTGCATTCGATGGCCTGGGCCTCCAGCTTTTCGGCCATGGCGGCCGCTTTTTCGGCGGCGATGGTTTCCAGCTGTTTGCGGGCATCGGCGTTTTCGCAGATCATCTTCTGGATGGCGCCGGTGAGGTCGGGCACATTGTTGAACAGGCCTTTCAGCGTCTTGAGCATGTCTTCCAGCAGCTGGATGCCTTCTTCGGCCGATGCACCGGTGACGGCCTCGATACGGCGTACGCCGGCGGCCACAGCGCTTTCGGCGCGCACTTTGAACAGGCCGATGGTGCCGGTGCTGCGGGTATGCGTACCGCCACAGAGCTCGACGGAGTCTCCGAAGCGAACTACGCGCACTACGTCGCCGTATTTTTCGCCGAACAGGGCCATGGCGCCCATCGCGCGGGCTTCGTCCATGCTGGCGTCGCGTTTCTCGCACAGGGGTTCATCGGCCCGGATGAGGGCGTTCACGCGGTTTTCCACGGCGCGGAGCTCTTCATCGGTCACTTTCTGGAAGTGGGAGAAGTCGAAGCGGAAGTAATCCGGTCCCACGAAGGAGCCTTTCTGCTCCACGTGAGTGCCCAGGATTTCCCGCAGGGCCTGGTGCAGCAGGTGCGTGGCCGTGTGGTTGTTCATGATGCGCTGGCGGCGTTCACCGTCCACGCAGAGGGTGAAGGTCTGGGTGCCGTCCTCCGGCAGTTTGGCCGCCAGGTGGATGGTGAGGTTGTTCTCCTTCACGGTGTTCAGGATGGCGATCTTTTCGCCGTCGGCGCCGATGATGCAGCCGGTGTCGCCCACCTGACCGCCCATTTCGGCATAGAATGGCGTGCAATCGAAGACCAGCTGGAAGTATTCCTTGTTCTTCTGCTTCACGGTGCGTTGACGCAGCAGGCGGGCGCCTTCCACCTTAAGGGTGTCATAGCCCTCGAACAGGACGTCGTCCTCGGCGAATACTGTCCAGTCGCCGAACTCGTTGGCGGTGGCGTTGCGGGCGCGCTCCTTCTGTTTCTGGAGCTCTGCGTTGAAGCCTTCCAGATCTACGCCGTAGCCTTTTTCGGAGGCGATGAGCTGGGTAAGGTCGATGGGGAAGCCATAGGTGTCGTACAGCACGAAGGCATCCGTGCCGGATACCATCTTGGTGGCGGCGTTCTTGGCCATGTTGTCTTCCAGCATGCGGATACCGCGGTCCAGGGTGCGCAGGAAGGCGTT
>Ga0265298_10009666_pt1 | contig 11468 bp, 5 predicted proteins | sample AusTroGonzalo_MG_3_FD_193486 | JGI IMG/M metagenome (GOLD analysis project Ga0265298, IMG submission 193486) | Bovine rumen microbial communities from tropical cattle in Woodstock, Queensland, Australia - Gonzalo_01 | ecosystem: Host-associated > Mammals > Digestive system > Stomach > Rumen ...
CCCCGCAAAGGTACATATTTTGCGGAAGATACGGGCAATAATTAGTCAGAAATTAGAAGAAATAAAACTTTTTTAATTGTATGAGTAGCAATTAGTAACAACTCATTTAGGGAGTTCAAAGATGAAGCGGCAACCTTCATGGTAGTTGGCGTCGAGCGTAAGGGAGCCACCAAGTCCGATGGCATGGTGTCTTGCCAATGGTAAACCGAGACCTAAGCCTTCGCTGAGATCATTGGCTTTTGTGAACGGCTCGAAGACTTGTTCACGATAGTTGTCTGGGAGGCCTGGGCCGATGTCCTCGACGATGAAGCAAACGGTGTTCTCTGTCTGTATAGCGCGTATCAAGATGTGTTTGCCGTCGGAGTATTTGGCTGCATTATGGAATAATTCGCCCAAGGTTCGACCCAAGAAGGTCTTATCTGTGGAAATCGTGAAATCGTCGGGTAGTTCCGTCTCGAAACGGGCTTCCATCTCGGGGACAACTTTCTTTACGTAATCAAGACAGGCGCGGACGGCTTCATTGCAGGATACGGGCTCTTTCCGATAGTTCTTTGCTTCTTCGCTGAATCCTGTTTCAGAACTGTCGAAAAGCATCTGTACCATGTGTTTCAGAATGAAGGCATTATGGCCCATGGCACTCGTGATCTCAAGCAACTCTTGTTCAGTAAGACTCGTCTTATTGTTGTCTCCGTTTTTCGCACTGTCGCGCAATACTTGTGCAAAGCCGTTGATAATATTCAGCGGCGTGCGGATCTGGTGGGTTACGTTTTGAATGAAGAGTGTTTTATGCTTGACCGCTTCCTCTGCCTTTCGCGTGGCTTTCTCGATTTCCTCGTTGCGACGTTGTGTCTGCTCTAAGGTGTAACGAATGCTTCCCATGTGGAAGTTGAGCGTTCGCAACATCGTTGCGAAACTGTTCTGCAGGCGCCCGACGGCATCTACGCGATTCGTCATGGGGATATGGGTGTCATATTCCTCATTAGCGATGCGTTGCAGTTTACCTAAAAGCTGACTGATAGGACGGATTGCGTGGGCTACTGCTCGATTACAGAGTATAAGGATGATGATGAGGCCAATGATGATAACAGCAATGACGATATTGGTCAGTTTATGATAGCTCTGCAGAATATCGCTGTCGGGGCATACCAATGCGAGGCTCCATTCGGTTGCAGGTATGGGCTGGTAGCTCACCAGACAAGGGCTGTCGTCTATATTTACGACGATGCTGCCCTGATTGCCTTCTGTCATCTCATGTCCTAAGGCAATCATGTCTGCCTGCCATCGTGGGTCAACATCGCTGAAGATGGTGCTCTTGAGGATTTTTGAGGTGTCGGGATGGATGATGAACTGTCCGTTGTTGCCCACCAGTGCATAGAAGGCATGGGGATAAGGATAGGCAGCGGAATCAATGGTCTCGATGAGCTTTTGCAAAGCAACGTCGCAGGAGATAATACCAATGAACTGACCGTCTTTTCCGTAAAGAGGTTCATTATAGGAGAGGGTGATCTCCTTACTGCTGAGCTTTCCTTTGTCGTTGTCTTCAGATGGGGCCATCCAACAGGCTTTATCTTCTTTGCGAGGAGTGTTATACCAAGCCTTTTCGTAATAATCGGTATCTTTGTCCTGCCCCGTTATAATGCTGTCGCCCTCGTGGATGGTGTAAACAGAAAAGTTGCGTCCGTATTGTGGGAATGCGTCGGGGACGGCTGTGATGGAACACCCGTTGACATGCCTGTTTAACATGACGATACGGCGGGTGAGATTCTGCAGCATATCGGGCTGGAAGTCCTCTTCTGCCATCCATTTGTTGACATCGGTCGCAATCTCAATGGTAGTCATATCGGTTCTTACGCGCTGCACGGTGGTGTTCAGTACACTACTGGCGTTATCCATAGCCTTGGTGCGAATGAAATAGCGCGACTGCCGGTACATGACATCCATAGAAATAAGGAAGACTGGCACAGCAAGCAGCATGATTGCGATGGTGAGCTTGTTGGATAGGCTCTGGCGTATTCTATTTAGCATGATCGTCCTCCTTTCCTTCTGTGAAGTCCGTATATTCTCCCTTGTCGCTCTCCGCCATGTCGAACAGGTGGTTGAGCAATTCGGTCAGAGCCTTGCTTTGCTTCTGTATGGTTTTTGCCTCATTGTTGGCCATCTCGCTTGTGATGTTCTCGTGGTTTTCACTGAGGGCCTTCACGCTCTGCAGTATGATATCTGCTGGTGCCAACATCTGATTGGTCATATTATGTAGGAAGGCTGTCTTCATATGGTCGGCCTCCTGGGTCTGCTTGTACATTTTGCGCAATCCATTACCGTGCTCCTGAAGTGCGGACGTCAGCTTTTCAAGTTGGGTCGCATTTGTTGCCAATGATTGCTGCATCCTCTGGAAATGCTCTTTCAACTGACCGATTTCGTCGTTGTGATGGGCAGTGAGATAATTCTGGTCTGTCAAAGCTGCCAAACGAATGTCGGCATTGGGAGAACGCAGCTTCTCAGTGATTTGCTGAGCTGTACTGGTGAGAATTCTCAGACGGGCTAACTGGCGATGCGTAATCCAACGGCAGAGCACGAAGAACACGATGAGGCCGATGATAGCGATGGCGAGCACATAATATGGCAATAGGTTGTAATCGCCGAAGATGTCTTCCTCGGCATATACGATGCCTACACTCCATCCGGTTGCTTCTTGTGTGCGTCCAGGTATGAGTGTACGTGTGAAGGGCTTATAGAATACGTAGTTGCCCTCGCCGTTCGTCTGGAAATACTGATATCCTTCTTTGCCTGCAATCATCTCATTTGCAGCCATCTCCACGGAATTGTCAATACCCAGGTCTTTCAAAGTGAAGATGGTGTGATGGAACAGTTTCTCCTTGTCTGGATGTACTATGAACGAACCATTGCGGCTCAGCATGATAGTGTAGCTGTTTTCGGAGGGCTTGGATGAAAGGACTATCTGAGAAAACAGTCCGACGGAAACCTCGACGGCAAGTACGCCCACACATTGTCTGCTCATATCGAAAATTGGCAGACAGAAAGCAGTCTTGGTGCCACCACTCTCATTGTCGTTCTTTAGTGGATCGGTCCAATAGGAATGCTTTGTGTTCATGGGCTCGGTGAACCACACTTGATTTGTATAAGTATGCTCGTCGTTGGAACCTTCAGCCAACAATAAGGAGTCCTTATTGGTGACAATACTGTCGCCCTTACGATGAACATGAGCCATGAACAGTTGGTGGTCGGGGTAGTAATCGGGCTCGAAGGCAATCGCACAACCAGCGATATGGGGATTGCTTTCCACAAGTTTTCGACCGTATTCATACATCAGCTCTGGCTGATTGAGATGAGGAAGTAATTCGAAATAAACATTACCTGCAGACTGTTCTACGCCCAGTAGTATGTTGTCAATATGCTGCATGGTTCCTTCCAGCGTCTGGGCTGCATTCTCCAATGTTTTCTGCTTCAGCACTTGACGCGAGAAATAAAACATAGTCCCCAGCGATAGCGAGAGTAATAATGCTATCGCGAAGACAATCATCAGGCTGAGTCTGACGGATAATGTCTTTGTGATGAATTTTGGAAGTTTCGACATTCAGTTTGCAAAGGTACAATAAAAAAGCTGAAAGAACAAAACTTTTAGACGGAAAACTGCTTTGTTTTTTGGAGAAAATGACTACCTTTGCACGCGAAAAACAAAGATGATAATGCTGAAAGAGTTATTGACAGAACAAGAATGCGAACAGTTGCAGACACTGATTCGCGAGAGTAATACGATTATATGTGTAGGACATCAGAGCCCTGATGGGGATGCAATTGGTGCCTGTCTGGGATGGGCAGAGGTGTTGCGTACTCATTTCGGTAAGGAAGTGCAAATCATTGTTCCGGATCAGTATCCTGACTTCCTGCAGTGGTTGCCAAACACGGAGAAAATCATTCGTTACGACAAGCATCGTGAAGGATGTGACTGGACGTTGCGGAATACTGCCGACCTCGTGTTCTGTCTGGACTTTAACGCTACAAGTAGAGTAGGGGACATGCAGCAGGCATTGGAGGAATCGCCTGCACGAAAGGTGTTGATTGATCATCATCTGAATCCTACGGTAGATGCTGATATCGTCGTGTCAAATCCTAAAGCTTCATCAACCTGTGAACTGGTGTTCCGCGTTGCTTGGCAGTTAGGTGCATTCGAGGCATTGGGTAAACATTTCGCGGTGCCTGTTTACTGTGGTATGATGACGGACACAGGGGCGTTTACCTACAATAGCGATAACTGCGATATCTTCTTTATTATCAGTCAGTTGCTGACGAAGAATATCAATAAGGACAAGATATATCGTAACGTGTATCATAACTTCTCAGAGGACCGCTTGCGCCTGATGGGATATGTGATGCTGGAGAGCTTGGTAGTGAAGAGTGACTGTCATGCGAGCTATTTCACACTGACGAAAGCAGATCTGAAGCGTTTCCATTTTATCAAGGGCGATGCTGAGGGCTTGGTGAACATGCCCTTGCAAATCAAGGGACACAAGCTGAGCATTTCCCTGCGTGAGGATACGGATAAGGACAATACTATCTGGGTGAGTCTGCGTAGCGTCGACCAGTTCCCTTGTAACAAAATAGCAGAGGAGTTCTTCAATGGCGGTGGCCACCTGAATGCCTCAGGTGGAAGGCTCAATTGTTCGATGGAGGAAGCCGTACAGATTGCTGAAAAAGCGATAGAGGCTTACAGGGAATTGTTGGCTTAATAAGCACAAATACAAAAAATGAGGATATGTCTTTTGAGCCATATCCTCATTTTATATAGATGAATTAATTAGAATAGCTTGTTAGGATAAACACCCTCGTCAACGAGCTTCTGGATGCGATCAACAGTAGCTTGACGGTCAGCAGCGTAGGTTACGCCGAACCACTTGGAAGTGGTATCGAGTACCTCGCAGGTAGCTGTACCATCGTTGATGAGCTTGTTGACCATCAGAGGAATGAAGAACTCGGCCTTCAGGTTCTCCATGTTCTTAGGATCGCTAAGGAACTCCTTGAAGTAAGCCTCAGAGTGCTCAAAGTAGTCGGGAGTGAAGCCCCACATGTTCATAGATACGGGAACGTTCTCACCCAGAGCCTGCCACTTACCATTCTCATCCTTGAAGCGGATGGGCTGATCGGCTGCACCTGCCTGTGAACCGTCCTCAGCGCAACGTACAATCTCAGTACGCTCTACAACATCGGTGAGGTGACGCTTGTCGTTGTAAGCACATACACCACGAGCCACAGTACCGTTCTCAGAGAGGGTGTTGCTGACGCGGAAGCCTACCATTGCATATTCGTTCTTAGAACCTTCCTTCAAACCAGAGAGGAACTTGCCAATCTGCATGAAAGCATCACGACCATAGAAGTCGTCGCAGTTGATAACGCAGAAAGGCTCTTTGATAACGTCCTTACCCATCAGTACGGCGTGGTTAGTACCCCAAGGCTTTACACGGCCTTCAGGAACCTTGAAGCCCTCGGGCAGTGCATCGAGGGCCTGGAAGCAGAGCTCGCAGGGAACCTGACCCTGATATTTTGAAAGAATCTGTGTGCGGAACTGCTCTTCGAAGTCCTTACGGATGACCCATACAATCTTGCCGAAGCCTGCTTGAATGGCATCGTAGATGCTATAGTCCATAATGGTCTCACCATTGGGACCCAGTCCGTCGAGTTGTTTCAAACCACCATAACGGCTGCCCATTCCGGCAGCAAGTAGAAATAGCGTTGGTTTCATTGTTGCATATAAAATTTAAGAGTTAATTACTAATGATGGCGCAAATGTAGTAAAAAAAAGTGAAGAGTGAAGAGTGGAGAGTGAAGAATTTGCTTTCACCTTGATATAATTTAACTATTTTTGCATTAGAAAGGATAGCCAATGGCTAAGTGAAGCGAGTGCATGTCCTTGAAACGCTCGATATTGAAATAGCCCGACTTGCTCGTTTCGTAAGGCACGTGGAAGCCAAATCCCCAGTCGACACGGAGAACGAGGAATTCCAAATCATATCGCAATCCGAGTCCAGTACCTGTGGCAAGTTCCTTCAGGAAATTCTTGGGGCGAAACTGGTAGTCGCCTCCAACGATCTTGTCGTCATGACTCCACACATTACCTGCATCAAGGAAGGCTGCTCCATAGAGACTGCCGAACAGACGACGGCGATATTCGAGATTGGCAACAAACTTGATCTCGCCGTTCTGCAACAGGTAGGATACCTGACGACCGCCAATGGGTACGAAGCTACCTGGTCCGATAGAACGAACGGTGAAAGCACGAATACTATTGGCACCGCCTACATAGAACTGTTCGCTGAACGGTGCATCGCTGGAGTTACCAAAGCTATAGATAAAGCCTGCGTTAACATGACCTACGAGTTGTGACTTGTTGTCGAGGGGCCATGTCTTGGTGTAGTCGGTCTCCAAACGTATGAACTGCGAATAGGGATTCTTGAACATCTTCTTTCCTTCGTCAGTCCACTTGTCGCCTTTGGCGAGGAAGTAAAGGGATGAGATATTGCCCGACTCCTCGATGGTTGTCTCCCAGCGGTAGGGATGCGGACTGCCTTTGACACTGGAGAAGGTATAGGTGTAGCGCATCTTTGGAATGAAATAGTCGCTCATGGTGACACTGAGGTATGGGAAATTGTTGATTGCTTCCTCAAAATCACTGGTATGACTGTTCATGAACTGGTATTTCAGCGTGAGCGGTGCAAACTCATGACGGCTTTGCTCTGATGTCTGCCAACGATAGATGATTTCGCCAGTGACGATATGCATCTTATAGAACTTCGGACGATTGATAATGTCGGTAGAACCTTTCAGCGTAGTGGTAGGCGTCGAGAAGAAACGACGTGGCAGTTTGATGCGACCATCCTTTTGTCGTTTGATATGGTCACTCAGGAAAGGAGCAATGATTCGGGGAAATTCGATAGAACCATCGACACCGTACTGATAGCTATTCATCTCGGAACCTGAACCGCTGGTCTGCCATTCATACGCTCCGTGAAGGTTGAGGTCTATCTTCTCAGCACCGCGAAGAGCATTGCGCCAGGTAAGACCAATCTTTGCTTCAGGACCCATACGGCCGATGGTGCGATGGTTGAAGTTCGTCTCAAAATAGAAGTCGAAAGGCTTGTCGAACGTGCAGGTGACTGCTAAGTCGAGCGTGTCGGTACCTAGACGCGGGGTGAATTGAAAATCTGTAGAGGTGAACATCCCCGATGAGTTGATCTTCTGAACCGACTCTACGTAGTTGTCGTAGCTGTACGGCTGACGAGGACGCAGCATCATGTTGCGTAGGACGATACGTGGGCGAATAGGGGAACGCTTGCCGCTGTAGAGTACCTTCAAGGTACGGCTGGTCAGTGAATCGGTATATTGTTCGCGTGCGGTGCGTTGCATCTTGATGGTGATGGTGCCCATGAACCACTTCTTCAAGGCGTCGGTAGGAAGTGAGTCGGCTAACTGTAGGCGTAACTTGACACGATTGGGAAGGTCGAAGGTGTCAGCCAGATAAGAGGCGTAGCCAGGCGAATAGTTGTAGTAGCCGTTATTGCGGAAAAGCAGTGACAGACGACTACGTTCTGCATCGAGTGATGATACGCAGAAAGGATTCCCTTTCTTTATGTTCGTATTATCGAGCGTACTGTCGATGAGTTCCTTGAGGTCGGCAGGGAAATTTACATACGACATGGTGTCGATAGTAAAAAGCGAATCCATCTTCACCGTGTAGGCAACCTTGGCTTTCTTGGGATTCTTCATCGTGATCTCTTCGTAGGTCACATTGCCATGCAGGTAACCGTTATTCTTCAGAACCGAACGAGCCACAGATGCGCGTAGGCGCGGATTGACTTTGCTCATGAGCACGGGAGGAGTGCCAAAGGAATTATTGAGCCACTTCTTGATCTTTCCACTGGAGTTCGTCGTGGAGTTCCATATCCATAGACCAATGGGGAAGGGGGTGCGGTAATAGCTGCTTCCAAAGAAAGCACCATTCGGCTCAGTGGCCAATGCTGCCTCGATTTCTTCCTGAGTGGCCAATGCGTGAGCTTCTTTCTCATGGATGTCTGGATAAGCGATAGGCTTCAAGCCGACAAACAATTGATCGTCATCGGGAATATGTTTCGTGGTGGAGCATGCTGCGAAGACCACTGTCATGAGAATGCCAATAATTATATGCTTTTGTTTCATCTTTTCTCTATGTTAGTGGAGTCCTTTCGCTCCTCTCTGATGGGACGGCTACCGATGGAGTCTCTCTGTTCTCGGCGGGTGCTCATTGGCATTGTACCCGTTGTGGTACTGTTGCCCCAAAGTTTGAAGATTTCCCAAATGGAATTGAGCTTGCGCTTCCACATGTAACCTGCACCGTATTGTCCTGTGTAGCCTTCAAGCCAGTCGTAAACATTTTGGTTATAGAACAGTTTTGCATACTGGTTGCTGGTGGGGGTTAAGCGATACTCCATGGATACGTTATCAAAGAACGACTGACGCTGTCCTTGCATTTCGGTACCAGTCGATACTTTACCACCGACCTGTACGTTAAGACGATTGTTCCAGAAACGCTTGGCAAACTTGAAGGAATAGTCGGTGCGGGAGTTGCCTGTAGCATCGGTGTTGTTGTCCATGCCGATACTCACATCAAGGGTCTTCAGTGCACTACCTGTGATATTGTTGATTTCTCCCTGCAGGAAAGAGTTCAGGGCTGAGTTCATGGAGAATCCTCCTGTGTTACCGTCAGCCAGATACATACCTGTGGTAAGCATGGTCACAGCAAGCTTGCCTCGTTGCTCAGTAGTCATCGCATTGAGCTCACTGGTGATGCTCATGTCTTCTGGGGCGCTGATGATGAACTCAAGACCCATGTCGTTGAGCGTCTTGGTGATGATGACACCACAATCAAACTGTACGCTACGGCTCTGCTGACCGTCATCCTGAGTGACGGGAGCTTTGGTGCGCTCAGTAGCAGTGATGTTCAGACGTGGGTTCATTACGTCGCCAGTAAACTCTACGTAGCTGCCATCCTGGATGGTGAAGGTCTTTAATGGGATGACGGGAAGTGAGTATTTCATTTGTCCGCTTGTTACGGTATAGCGACCATTCATGGTGATACCTTCATTGCCATATTTCATGATCATCTCACCACCTCCGAGGATGTCTACATAGTTGCTTTGGTCGGCATTCAGGTCGCATCTTACATGGGTTCCTTCGTCTATGTTAATACTCAGATTGACTTTCATGCCTTGCGGAGCTGGATGTCGCACGACGGTCTGGGTAGAGTCAGAGAAATCGGTGAATTTCACAAGTTCCTCTATCTCATTGCCGGTTGAGATGGGGGAGTCGAGCAAGATATAGGTGAGGTCGGTCTTGCCCAGTACATCAAGTCGTCCTCTTACATCCAGTTGGTCGAGGGGACCACTCATCAGAGCACCGAAATTAACGAATGCTTTTCCGTAGGCTATCGACTCCTTTTTCTGTTTGGAGTTGATAAGCTGGAAGTCACGTGCTCTCATTCGGACGTTCATAGTGATTCGATCGGTATCATGGAAGTCTATATTTCCTGTCATGACAAGTGGATTGTCATTGTAGGCATACATTGAGAAATCTTCCAAAAGAAGTTTGGAGTTGGAGATTTTTACAATGTCATTGTCGAAACGTAGTCGCATGCCGTAAGGAATACTTAAAAGATAGGCATCCTCAAGATGAAGCTCGCCGTTGACAATAGGCTTGTTGGTTGCTCCTTTCACAGACAGATTTCCTTCTGCAAAGCCTTCCAAGCCGACTAATTGGTCGGGGACGAATCCATTGGCGATATTCATTGGAGTATGGAGGAACGATAAGGTTGCATCGAGATAACCAGCTCCTTTGTTCTGATAACTGCCCTTGAGGCCAAGCACCTCACGATCCTCGAGGAACATAGTAGCTTGCAGAGCATGGGTATCGTCTTCACGTTGCATATATACAAACTCCGTACTTACATTACCGATAGGACTACTCTCATAAATCATGTTCCCGACCTGCATGTCACTTGAAACTGATATCTGTTGCTTCTTGTCCATCATGAGGTGGAAATCACCGTTGAGAATACCAGAGACATGGGGCACATAGGGGATGGACGTCGTGAGCTTGTCGAGATCGAAGCGATAGAGGCTGACGGTGATGTCTTGAAGCATCGTGGAGTCTTGGTCTTCGGAATAGAGTTTAATACCAGTACCGTCATCCGCAAGCAGGTCCACTTTTGCTTGAAGTTTCAAATCACGTCCTAAGAAAAGGTAGTTGTCATTGTTGAGATTAAACTCTCGATAACCAATGGTGGGGCGTGCAGGAAGCAGATGAACCCTGATACCATCCTCTTCCATTGATGCAGTTGCACCTAAACGTACACCAAGTTCACCTCGATCATCATAGAAACGAAGTCCTGCAGTAGCACCATGTTCGTGAATATGTCCGTCAAGTGTGGAACGGAATACGAACTGAGGATTGCGACGGTTGTTGGCTACCACACTTTGGAATGAAAGTCCGCGCGAGGATTCTGTTATGTGGAGGCGAATGGTGTCAATACGGGTGGAGTCAACATTTAGTGATAAAATATTCACATCACCGTTGATGCCATCGGTAGCAGAAGTGGTCATGTTGACATTAAATTCCTTGAAATAGGTGTTGGCCGATGAACGCAAAAGATCGACGATGGGGTTGTCCTGACCGCTGGTGATGTATAGCTTGACGGTGGGGAGCGTCTGTTTGATGGCAATCTGATCGATTGCACGTCGATGATACTGCCCCATCAAACTATCAGCAAGTGCCATGAACTGGTCTGTTAACAAACGATAGCCTCCACTGGCGTCGGCTTTGATAATCATGTCTCCAGTCTGAAGACGGAAAATAGTCGTGTCGACTTCGGTATGGGCGGTGAGACCGATGTCATCGGAACGGTATAGATGAAGTGAGTCGCTGATGTAAATATCGCTGACGCGTCCAGTCAGATGATGGCGTTGGTCCAAGTCGCTTTCTATATCAAGATGTCCGCAGAGCCCTATCTGTAGTGGATCCTCACTAAGATGCATGGCAAAAAGGTCTAATCGACTGATGTCTGCACCAATAGTGGCTCCAATGTTCTTGGTGTCGAGTAGGGCGTCAATGTCGAGATTACCTATAAAGAGATGGTTGTTACTGCAGAGTTTTCCTTTGGCATGACCATTGTTGAGGCGTGCTGTTACTGAAACACTATCAATGAGCAGTTGACCATAGCGCAGGTGATCCAACCGAGCATCAGCCTCAAGCCAACACGTTTTCTTCATGAAATCTGTTCCATAGCCCTTGGCTTTTGCTGAGAGTGACAACTCGTAGATGGAATCCTTTGGCATGAAGTGATGAACATTCAGATTGTTGACCACTAAATCGGCATCATAACTCATTGACTGCTGGTTGAACCATCCTTTCGCTTTCACAAAGCCTTT
>Ga0265298_10009668_pt1 | contig 11465 bp, 14 predicted proteins | sample AusTroGonzalo_MG_3_FD_193486 | JGI IMG/M metagenome (GOLD analysis project Ga0265298, IMG submission 193486) | Bovine rumen microbial communities from tropical cattle in Woodstock, Queensland, Australia - Gonzalo_01 | ecosystem: Host-associated > Mammals > Digestive system > Stomach > Rumen ...
TGAATGGCAAACTTAAGCAAAATGGACACCTGAAATTCCTGCAGATAGATTTGAAAACTTTAAGAAATATAATTCACACTATGACTGTATTGGATTATGTAGAATGGCATATATTGCAGCATCAAGAGGTAAATTAAATCATGATGAATTTGGTGCTGGATGTACAACATTCTATAATGCTTTACCGTATTATCCTGAATATGTTTTAGTTCCTGTTGAAGAAATGCAAGCAGGTGATATGATCTTAATGCAAACAGATGATGACGATTATATTGATCACGCAGTAATGTGGTTAGGTAAAGAAAACTTAATTGCTGAAGCTGGTGGTACTAAATCTGGATTAAAAGTCCACGAAATGTGGGGTAAAGATAAAATTTGGGCAGTTGTCAGAATTTATCCTAAGGGAGAAGGTCCAGTATAAAGGTAGGTAAATTATGAAAAAATCACATATAATATTACTAGTATCTATATTGGCTATCTTTGCAATAAGCATGATAGCCATTATAGTTAATAAAAATAAAAATATAGAGGAAACAGATCCAACATATCATAATTATGCAACGCAAACAACAGCTACTCCTACAACAGAATCAATTAATGAAACATATGAAGTAGAAAAAGCTGGATATAATTATGAACATTTTGAACGTCTTACTTTTGCTCAACAAGCAGTAAGAGTTAAATTAGATCAGTTAATTGCAACTGATTTTATAGAAGAATATCATAGAGGCGATAAAATAGTTAATGTAACTATTTCAGAATTATCTAATGAAGATATTGTATATGTAAATTTTACATTTAAAGATACAGATGGAATAGAATTTCAAGATACTGCTGTAGTTATATATGATACATATTCTAAAAATACATTTGTAAGATGCTTAAGCATAGATGATTTTAACGCAATATATCAAAATTAAAAGGAGACTAAAATTATGAGAAAGACTAATAAAACATTAAAAGTGACACGCTCTATAGTGTTGCTTTTGTGTTGCATAATTTTCTTCTCTAGCTTTTCAGCAGTCTATGCATTAGGTTTAGGTAAACATAATAATGTTTGGGATAATTTAGGAGATGATTTAGGCGGAAGCCAAACTGATACTTATCCTTATAATAGAATTGGTCAAGCTGATTGGTCAGGTACTATTAAATCTGTTGGTATGGATGTTTTATATGGTACAACACATGGTATTGTATTATATTATGGAGAAGTACCACATGATGAAACATTCAATAAAGATAAACGTATTGATGCTTGGAATGGTTATCCTTATAGAGAAAAGACTTCTATATCATCTACTAAAGATGGTATTGATCCTTATGTATATTGGGGAACAAAATTAGAAGGTAAATCTGAAGTTACAATTGAAGATCTTGAAAACGTTAATACTTCAGATAAAATTGTTTCAATGCGTTTATATGCATTATCAGTAAGTCCAACACAGTTTGGTTTCTGGTTAGGAAATATATTCTATATTGTCCAAGTATTCTTTGCAGGATTAGGTACAAAGATTATTAATCTTTTAGTTATTGCAAAGAATATTGATATGGCGTTTATTCTTGAAAATTTAGGATTAGAAAAATTATCTGAAGTTGCAAATAAAGCATTTATTTGGAATCCAGACGCTGGTTCTGCAGGACAAATTTCTATTTTTACTGCATTTTGTATTTTGATTTTCTTAGTATCAATTGTAGGATATGCAATATCTTATGCACGTGGTACAAAGAAAACTATGGATATAAAAGAAGTTCTTGTACCAGTATTTGTAGGTCTTATAATTATTGGTATGTGTTTAACTGGAAGAATAAATACTTTAGGTAGTGCATTATCTAATGGTGTTACTAAGGTTTGTAATGCTATTGCTGGTATTGCAACTGATTCTTCTGGTGGTAGTGTATTTATTACAGATGTTTCTGGAGATCCTAATTACGAAAATAGATGTATACAAATTCAAGAAATGTCATTAGTAAACAAATGTTTTATTGATATGCAAATTTGTACGCAATTTGGTGTTTCAGGAATTGGAAAATTAAATTTGATTAGTCTTCCAAATGGTTCTGCAAATACACAATATTTGATGTATGATAAATCATTAGATTTTAATACTGAATTTGGTAATAACTTAGGATATTATTATTGGTTTGCTGATTCTAATGCAGCTGATAAAACTAATAAAAATATAACATATCCTAAAACAAGTCCAACTGCAAATGAAGAAAAAATGTCTAGTATGATGACATTCTTACAAGCATGTTATAATAGCGCTAGTACAGAAGGACAAAAAGAAAGTATACGTAATATTGTATACAGTTTTGCTAAACCACATACAATGATTGGTGCATTAAGAATGTTCTTATTCTTTGGAATAATGGTAGTATTAGCATTATGTTTGTGGCGATATGTAAAAGATATTTTAGTAGCAAAATTAAAAATGTTACTTGCATTATTAGGTATGGCTATTGCTGGACCTTTAATGATAACAGGTAAACCAAAATTAGTTCAAACAGGTAAAGATATACTCGGTATTATTATAATTAGTTTTATTGAAATAACAATTCATAGTATTATGTTTGATGCAATTTTATTTGCAGTAGGCATTGTTATTTCACCTGATTTATTAAGACTTATTGTTACTTTCTTCTTAATATTGTTATTATGGCATTTTAATAAGAAACTTAATGAACAAATTCATAAAGCAACTGAGTCTATTGAAAGATCTGTTATTAGTTCTAATGGTATTGTTGCACAAGCTAAACGTAGTGCACACAATTACTTAAGAGATAGACCTGCTAGATGGCTTGAAGAAAGAGCTAGAAGATATGATGAAGGTTCTAGTGCTAATGGTAAGAGTCATGCTGGTAACCTTAGATCTAGAATGTTGCACTTAGCTGCAGATTCTGCATCTGCTAACGGTAAGGGCTTTACTAAGATTACTGCTGAATCTATTAAAGCTAGAAAGAAGAGTAATGCAGACTATGATAGAGAACGCTTACGTGATGCTTCTGAAAAAGTTAAAGAAATTGAAACAGAGATAAATAAGAAAATTACTGATCTTAATGATGTAGTTAATAATCAAACAAAAGATCAAATTGAAGCAGCAAAGAATGATCAGTCTAAATGGACTGAAGAAGAAGTATTGGCAAATTCTGCTGCATATAAAGCTACATTCTTAAGAGATGCAGCCGGAGAAAAAATTCAACAAGAAATGGAAACATTATCTCAAGGATCTGCAGGCGTTAAAGCTGCATATGATACTGCTAAATTAAATAAAGATGCAGATGGTAATGTAATTCCAAATGTTGATTCAGACGGAAATTGTGTTGACTCTGAAGGTAAAATTCTTTGTACTAAAGATGAATTTGATGAATATCAATCTCATATGAATGCATTAAAAGAAGCTAGAGAAGACTTTAAGAAACACGATAAGAAAGTAAAAGAAGAAAAACAAAAATTTGACTCTAGTATTGAAAATAGAGTTAAAGCAACTGCTTTAGCTGGAATTAATTCAGACATTATTAATGAAGAAGATAAAGCTGCAATTCAAAAGAAGATTGATGAAGGTCAAGATATAAGCTCTGCAATTTCATCTGCAGTTCAAGAATCTAGAAAAGAAGGATATGAAGCAGCATTAAAACAAGAATTAAAGGTTGCTAATGAATTATCTGATAAAAAACTTGAACCTAAGAAAATTGGTGGTGCTAAACGTGTTAATACTGAAGCTGTTGAAACAGCAAACGTTGCAACATTAAAGATGGCACAATTAAAAGCTGGTGTAAAAGTAAGTAGCACTGACGAAGCAAAAACTCTTATGAAATCTATAACTGAGCAAACAGTAAAGAATAATCAATTTGATGTTCAAAATAATGAATTTAATAAAGCTGCTCAGGAAACTGCAACTGAAATTAAGAATGCAGGTAAAGATTATAAAGATCAGGCTATTAAAGATGCACAAGGCAAAAATATCATTGCTAGAGGCGCAGCTAGAGTTGGTGGTACTGCCGTTCAAGCTACTGTTGCTGCACCTGACGCTGTTTTAAGTACTGGTGCTGCTGCAACAGGTGCAATTGTTGGTACTGCACAAGAAACTGGTAAAGCAATTGGTAATGCATTTAAGGCAGATATAAGTGTTCAAAATGCAGCTGCATCTGAATCACTCGCTGAACAAATTGTAAAAGCACAAAAGAGTGGTATAGATATAAGTAGGAAAGCTAATAATCCTGATGAATTAAAGGCTTATGTTGACGCTGCTAAGAATGCTCAACAATCCAAGAAAGACGAAGTAAAAGCACAAAAGGCTGCAGAAAAAGAAGCAGCTAAGCAAGAAGCAGCAAATAAAGCTGCAGAAGAAAAGGCACGTAGAGATGCTGAAAAACAGGCACAAGCTCAAGCGGCACAACAAAGAGCTGCAGAGGCGCAAGCTGCCGCACAAGCAAGAGTTAATGCTCAGCAACAACCTCCTACACCTATTGGAGTAGCGGCTGCTGCAGTAGTTCCAACAGTTGCAAATGCAACTCAAACTCCTGTTAAACCTGCAGCGCCTGCACCTGCACAAACTCCTGTTAAACCTGCAGCATCTACACCTACACAAGCTGCTCCTGTAACTAAACCTCAATCTACTCCAACTGTGACACAACCTACATCTGTGAAACCTACACAAAGTATTCCAGATCCTATAAAACCTATGTCACAAATTGAAGCAGAAAGAGCGGCAGCTGCAGCACAAAAAGCTGCACAAACTGCGCAATCGGCTGCAGCAACATCTGCACAATATAAAGAGACTATAACAAATGTGGCTAAAAACGTAACAGCACAACAGCAACAAAATGCTCAACCTACAAGACCTGTTCAAGTAGCTCCTGCACAAGTTGCTCCAAAACAGCCTACGCAACCACAAAGACCTGCACAAGCTCAACCTGCAGTTCAACAACCTCCTACACCTGTAGTTCAACAACAATCTACATCTGTAACTCCGGTTCAACAAACTGCAAAACCTCAAACAGTTCAGGTTCAACCTACAGTAAGTAGTCAACCTTCAAGTGCAGATTATAAAACAGCACAACAGAGAGCTTCTGAAGCACAAGAGCAAGCAAGAGCAAGAGCACAGGCTGCACAACAAAATAGACAGCCTACACAACAGCCTACAGTAAAACCTCAACCGACTGTTGCACAACCTCAAGTTCAAGCTACTCCTCAACCTCAGGTTCAAACTGCTCCTCAACCTCAACAGACTAAACCTCAACCTGTACAAACTACACCTGTAAAACCAACACAGGTACAACCAACACAAGTTGAACCAGTTCAAAAACCAAAACCTGTATCTGACACAAATACAGATCAAAGAAAATTGAACAATTTTACTTTAAATAGACAAGCTCAACAGCCTGTAGATAAACCTATGACTGATGCTGAAAAGAGAGCTGCAACATTAACAGATGAAAAACTGTTAACAAAAGCAAAGTCTGATGAGAAGCTTGGTTTTAAACCAAAAGATGAGTAATATTAATTGAAAGGAATTTAAGAAAATGAAATTTGTGAAAGGATTTATGGGTAAAACCCATGCGCTACTGAGTATTATGCTCTTCTGCATTTGCATGCTAATACCTGTAGATTTTTTCCAAACAACTATTGGAATAATGAAAAATGAAACATTATTCTTTATAGCTGGGATTGTAGTATTAGTAGGTGGTGCATTATTACCTGATTTGGATAATGCACAATCTGCTGCCGGTGCCACTTTGGGACCATTGGGTAGTATTTGCACCACCTTTATGCAATCCACTAGTTCAATATGTTGGACATTTTTACATGGAAAAGGAGACAAAATGCCTCCAACACAACATAGATATTTGTGGCATACATTTATTATTGGTGCTGGAATATTTTGTTTATTTTTCTTTGGAATGCCTAAAGGAGAAGATACTATTATTGCTAGTATAAAAGTAGCTGAAGATTTTCTTACTTGGTTACAAGGAAATGCAGTTATAGTATTCTTTGTAATATTATTATTTATGGCAATTTTAGTTGGTAGCAATATGCTATTTTCTAAAATAATTAGTGTATTTAAAATAAGATTTTTAAAACTTATCAATTATATATTTCCTGTTCTTATGTTGGTTTATTTATTCTTCTTAGATATGGACCATTTAAGAATATTAGGTATGTGTTTGGGAATGGGATATATATTCCATCCAATAGAAGACTGTTTTGCAGATCATGGAGTTCCTATTCTTTGGCCAATACCTATAAAAAATCAATTATGGAAACGAATTAAAACCCCATTAACTATAGAAACTGGAAGTTTAGCCAATACTATTCTTGATATTATTATTCTTGTAATAGATATGGGACTAATTGCTTTAATATTTTTAACTAAAACTACTTAATCTCGGAGGAAAGTTATGTCAATACCAAAATTTAACAAAAAGGAGAAATCGCCTAAGATGCCGCTTGGTTCTAAGTCAAAAAATGATAAAATCAGCGAAGTCTCTTCTTCTAAAAATGAAGAAGCAAAGGCACAAAAATTTACTAGACCTGGAAATAGGATTAGTGAAACAAAAGAAGAAAAAACTGAAAATAAGGTTGAAGAGCCTTTAAAAAATAAAAATAGTTTATTAAATAAAGATATAAAGCAAATTGAAAAAGAACGTAAAGATAATAAGAAAAAAGAAGATAAAAAAGACGATAATAAAAATGAGTCTATAGTTAAAGAAGAACCTAAGCAAAAGTCAGAAATAATGACTTGGAACTATAAATATGATGCTGATATTATTATTGGTGACGTACATATAAGTAAAGTTCCTAAGGTTGCTTTAATTACAATATTAGTAGTTTTAGTTATTACTGGTGGATTAGCAGTTTATTTTAGATCATTAATTTATGATTTTATTACAAATCCACAAATAATGTTAAAAGAAAATGAAATCACATTGCCTGTAAATAATAGACTTACACCTGAAGTAAAAGAATCATTTGATCCTAGATCTTATGTTATTACAGATGCTTCAAGTAGACGTCAATTTATTTGTGCAGAAGATGTTGATCCAAATAGTACTGAATTTATATATGCTTATAGTTATTTGAGCAATGTAAATATGGATGAAGTTGGAGATTATACTGTTACATATGGTAGTACAAACTTAGTTAATAGAAATACTGTTGACTTAATTGTACATGTAGTAGATAATATTGCTCCAGACATTACCTTTGATTCAGAAAAGGTTACAACAGATATTGTTCAAGAAAACGGTCAGCCTAAATATCAGTATAATATAGAAGTTATCAAAAATGATTGGCCTTATACACATTTTGATGCTGGAGACTATGTTGATTCAATTATAGACAATTATTCTGATCCTGAAAACATTAGATTAGAATATCCTAAGAATACTCAAAATCCAGCTAATGTTATTCCTAATCATGTTAATACAATTCCATTCTCAGTTACTGATGAAGCTGGAAATGTTAAAACTGTAGAAGTAAATGTTATCGTTAATACACCAACACCTACTCCAACTCCTACACCTACTCCAACTCCTACACCTACTCCAAAGCCTGAATCTTCTGGCGGTGGTGGTTCTTCCGGCGGTGGAGGCGGCGGTGGTTCGTCTTCAGGAGGCGGTGGCTCATCTGGTGGTGGAGGTTCATCATCTGGTGGAGGCGGTGGTAGCTCATCTTCAGGTGGAGGTGGCGGTGGAGGTTCATCTAGCGCAACACCTGTAATTGAGTTCTACTCTTTCACATACTCAGGCGATAGTATTAACGGAATGTTGCAAGAAGCAGCAAAGCATGCAACATTGAAGAATTGTGGTACTGCTACACCTATTTCAGGTCCAGGTATTGACTGTCAATTCGAAGCAGGAACATTTACTATTGTTTGGGAAGTAGATGGTAAACACTACAATCAAAAGGTAACAATTACAGAGTGAAAGGAGACAAAAGTATGACACTTCGAGAAGAAAAAGAAAGTCTCTTTGATGACAACTTTAACTGTATTGTTACTGAACCAGAAAAGGTTATTCATTTTTGTAACAGATTGAAGAAAATTACTGGAATTCATACTTGTAATCATCTTGGTATGACATACGAATATTTACCAGTAGTTTATCAGAGTGCTTTAACAGAAGAAAAGTAAAATAATACAAAGAAAATGACCTGGTTTTTTGACTAGGTCATTTCTTTTTATAAAAGAAAGAGGTATGTAAATTATGAAAAAACTTATTAGTGTTTTATTTTTGGGAACTATATTGACTCTTTGTGCATGTAGTAAACAACTCCCACCTGAAACATTGCCTTCTACTTCTGCTACAACTACAACAGTTGAAACTACAGCAGAATTAACAACTGAGACAACAGTTATTACATATAATATTTGTGGTACTTGGTCAAATGGATATAATGTATTTGTTTTTAATCAAGATGGTTCTGGATTATGTAATGATTCAGTTTTTACGTATATCGTAGAACCTAATGATCATATTATTACAATTATATTTGATGAAGGTTCTGAAGACGAAATTGTATGGTTTAGAACATATGAAGTTGTAAATGACCAGTTGATTTTAACTGATAGTTATAATGTAGAGGAAGTATTTACTAGAGCTACTGAAGAAAATGCTCCAGTAGATAATTCTGATAACGCAGAAGGAGATTAAAATATGAATATGTTTCACATTCGTGTAAAAACAGGTGATAAAAATATAGAGCATTTATATCATTTTGTTCATAAAAATTATGAAACACTTTCTACAGATGAACAGTGGGCAGAATGGGATAAAACAGTTAAAGAATTAAATCATATATACAAAGATTATGGAAGATTTGCAACTCGTACAGGAGTATATAAATTTTTTGATTATCATGGATTTGAAATGACTATGCCATAAAGAGGTGATTGTATGAAGAAATTAGCAATACTACTAAGTTTATTATTTATTTTTATATGCTCATGTGGTATGCCAATTGAATCATCTTTTTCAGTTTCTTATGATTTAAGTGGAAACTGGAAATATGACTATGATTATCAAGAAGAAAAAGTTACTCAATATTGGTATTTTGGTTACGATACTTTTAGTAATACTGAAGGTCGAGGTTATGATTCTGAAGATAATTTTAAATTTTCAGTTACTGAAGAAAATGGTAATCATGTGGTAACTATTTCATGGGATAAATTAGAAGCTTTTGTAGAATATGAATATGAAATAAAAGATAATACTTTATATTTATATCAATATGGTGAATTAGTAAAAATACTAGAAAAAGCATAAGGTTATTTTAGAGGTGATTGTATGAAAATTAAAAAAATAATGAAAATTTTACCTGCATGGGAAAGAATCAGAATTTGGGGTAATGATGAAAATACTCCATTGTATGATGGTTATGTAGAAGATATTCCATCAAGACTAGAAAATGAAAAACTGATAAAAGGTCCTGATGGAGCATATTTAGATATTCGATATAATTGCAGTGATATAGAAGATCATGTAGCAATTTTTATTAAAGAATAAAATTTTCTCCATTTTAATGGAGGTTATTCTGACACATAGGGACATAATGCTGGTGATTAAGTGTCTTCTCCAATCTTGGAGGTAATAAAAAAAAGAAGGGAGTATTCTAATGAATAAAAAAATTTTAACAATTTTACTTGGTATGGGATTTGTAGTTTCATTATGTAGTTGTGGAACTAAAGAAACTGAACCTGTAGTTACTCAACCAAGTACAGAGACAACAGTTATTGAAACTACAACTGAAGAAACTACTATAGAGTCAACAACAGAAGAAACAACTGAAATGACTACTACTGAATCAGAAATTAGTAAATATGATATTAGACCTATTACTCCAGTTGAACAAAGTAAAAATACTATCTATTTACAAGTAACACCTGATGATGAATCTGAATTAACAGTAGGACCTAAAGAATACAGATATGTTTATGCAGATGTCTATATTGGTTATTCAGGTTCAAAGAGTCTTGCTGAAGGTGGATTTTTAATTGAAGGTGTAAGATGTATTTTATCTAGAGAACCTCAAGAGGAAGATGGTCTTTATGCTTGGTTAATTGACGATAATAGTGGTGTAACAGAAGCAATAAATAAATTCTGTGCAGAAAAACATGTTGACAAAATTGATTTAGGTGGAATTGAAACAGCTGTTATTCAGAGAATTTATAATGAATTTAAGTCCTCATACAGATATGAAGATTGGTATACAATAAACTACCATAAATTAGATGGAGATGAATATACTGAAGAATGTTAATGAGGTAAATTATGATTTCATGGAATCCTTGGCATGGATGTACAAAATATTCTGAAGGATGTAAAAATTGTTATGTTTATAGAATGGATGCTCAATACGGTCGAGATCCAACTGACATAAAAATAACAAGTTCTTTTGATTTACCATTAAAAAAGAATAGACAAAAAGAATATAAATATCCTTCAGGAACAGTATTTTTTACATGTTATACATCAGATTTTTTCTTACCTGAAATGAAAGAACAAAGACTTAAAGCATTAGAAATAATTAAAGAAAGATCTGATTGTACATTTTTTATTATTACAAAAAGAATAGATTTAGTTGATATTGATATTCCTGATAATGTTGAATTATGTTGTACTATAGAAAATCAAAAACAATATGATTATAGAATGCCAATATTTAAATCTATCAAAGCAAAACATAAGAGTCTTAGTCTTGAACCGCTATTAACTCCAATAAGTTTAGGTGGATTAATGGATATTAACCTTGAAAAGATAGTTTGTGGTGGAGAATCAGGATATGGTAAAGATATAAGACCTTGTAAAGAACAATGGGTTAAAGATTTATACTTTCAAGCAAAGAAATACGATATACCTTTTTGTTTTAAACAAACTGGAACATATTTTGAAACTCTTGATGGTAAAAAATTAACTGTAGAAAGATCAAGTCAGTTTAATGAAGCTAGAAAACTTGGTTACCAAGATTTTGAAATAACTACTTTGTAAAGGAGAGCAATTATGAAAAAGATAATAACTTGCCCTAACTGTAAGAAAGAAACAACATTAGATACAGATAGAATTACAAAAGGAATTAGTTTTGAACTATATTGTTCTTGCGGAGCAAAAGTGTTATTTAAAATACCTGTATATACAAGGGAGATAATATATGAAAAAGTACATAATTTTTAATTTAGATTATCCTGTACAAACACCTATTGGTACATTACCACAAATATGTGCTATATGTGATACTCAAAATGAAGCATTTAAAGAAATTAGAGAAATTATTAAATGCTTTAATGATACAAATGAATATGATGATTATTTAGCAATAGATAATTATAAAGAATTAGTTGATAAAATTAATTCAGAAGATTCAGAAATTCTTATGAAAATTTGGGAATGGGAACCAATGTAATTTTATTTGAAAGGAACTAATATGTTTGAAATATTAAATGAATATTTTGATGAGTTGAATAAACTAT
>Ga0265298_10009669_pt1 | contig 11464 bp, 11 predicted proteins | sample AusTroGonzalo_MG_3_FD_193486 | JGI IMG/M metagenome (GOLD analysis project Ga0265298, IMG submission 193486) | Bovine rumen microbial communities from tropical cattle in Woodstock, Queensland, Australia - Gonzalo_01 | ecosystem: Host-associated > Mammals > Digestive system > Stomach > Rumen ...
CTGGTTCTGCTTCAGGAAGAAACTTACCGTCATCGGAATCATCGGGAACACGCAGGGTGTCAGCAGCGCCACGAAACCCCAGGCAATCGCCTCGAGGATCAGGCCCCAGATGGACTTGCCTTCGCCGGGGGCCAGGCCGTTGGCACCATCCGCCGCGGAAGGATCCTTCTCGGAAACGACGGCCAGCCCTTCCCCGGCCGGCAGGGTCACGCTCAAGCTTTCTTCATCCGGCGGGATGCAGTTTTCATCGTTGCAAGCCTGCCATTCTACGGTCACAGAGACCGTCACAGGCTGGCCCTGCAGCAGCTCTACCTGCTGGCACACGACCACCGGGCTTTCACAGGTGCCTATCTCGATGCCGAAGACATCGTCGTGGCCCTTATGCACTTCCGAAGCGATATACGGATCGCCGACCAGCTTGACCTTGTCACCGGCCTCCACCGTGAAGACCGTTCCGTTAGGGCCGCTGGAGCCATAATCAGTCAGGTCGTAGATGTGCCAGGTACCGGTCATCGTGCCGGTGGCGCGGATCTCATAGGTATTGCCTTCCACCCGGACGGCTTCCGCCTTCCAGGATACGGGTTGCTGCTGCGCGAAGGCCGGAATGGCCAGCAGCAGGATCAATAGGAAAAATATGCGTTTCTTCATAAAACAGATTTCATCGAGGTGGGTCCTCCACATCTGTGCAAAGATACAAAAGATATTATAACTTTGCAGGGAGACACGATGATTACCCGACTCAAACACTGGCTACTCCTGCTGGCCGGCATCTGCGCCGCCCTGGCTGGCTGCACCCCGGCCGGACCGGATTTAAGGCTGCACTATGACGCGCCGGCCACGTTTTTCGAAGAGGCCTTGCCCCTGGGAAACGGGCGGCTCGGCGCCATAGTTTACGGGGGCACTTCCGAAGAGCGCATCTCCCTCAACGACATTACCTTATGGACCGGGGAACCGGATCGGGGAGCACAACACGTCGACTTGCTGGCGTGTCCCACCGTGACACCCTGGGGAGAGGCCGCGGCCTATGTCCCGCAAATCCGGGCTGCCCTCGATGCGGAGGACTACTCACGGGCCGAAGAGCTGCAGCGGCATCTGCAAGGGCATTTCAGCGAGAGCTATCAGCCACTAGGGACCCTATGGATCGGCCATCCGGCCGGTGATGTTACGGCGTATCGTCGGGAGCTGGATCTTTCGACTGCGACGGCACGGGTCAGTTACCGACGGGATGGTCAGCCGTTCCAGGCAGAATATTTCGTAACAGCCCCGGATTCCGCCCTCGTGATCCGTTTCACCAGCGAAGTCCCTTCCAGCGAAACGATTCGCCTGGAGATACCCCACCCTCATTCCCTGTCGGTGGAAGACAACCGCATCGTGGTCGACGGATATGTAGCCTGGCACGCCTACCCGAACTATTACAGTGTTGCGGGCGAACGGCGCGCATATGACCCCGGGCGGGGCATCCATTTCCGGACCATCGCTTCGGTCGAGACTGACGGCGCGATAGCGGCTACGGACGAAGGCCTGGTGGTTCAGGGAGCGAAGGAAACAGTCGTCAGGCTGGTCAACGCCACCTCTTTCAACGGTTTCGACCACGATCCCGTCAAGCAAGGAAAGCCTTATCAGGCGCTGGCAGAAGCCCAGGCGACAGCCGTTGCCGCACAGCCTTTTGCGGCGCTGCGCCGGGCCCATATCGCCGATTACCGGGATTTCTTCGACCGGGTCACCCTGGACCTGGGCAAAACGGAACCATCCATAAAAGCCTTGCCGACCGATGTCCAGCTCCAGCGCTATGCCGACCTGGACGAAGCGAATCCGGAACTGGAAGCGCTGTATTTCCAATACGGCCGCTACCTGCTCATCAGTTCCTCCCGGACAGCGGGCATCCCCGCCAATCTGCAGGGGCTTTGGAATGAGCAGATGGATCCACCGTGGAGCTGCAACTATACCATCAACATCAATCTGGAAGAGAATTATTGGCCTGCCGAGGCGACGGCGTTGCCCGAGATGCATGAAGTCCTGCTGGATTTCATCCGGAACCTCGCGCAGGGCGGGAGCGCTACGGCAGCCAACTACTACGGCGTTGGTGACGGCTGGGCAACCGGCCACAATTCCGACCTCTGGGCGATGACCTCGCCTGTGGGTCTGGGCACCGGCGATCCCAGCTGGGCCAATTGGCCGATGGGCGGCGTCTGGCTGTCGACCCACATCTGGGAGCACTATCTGTTCACGCGCGACAGGGAACGCCTGAAACGAGATTATCCGGTTCTGAAAGGAGCCGCACGATTCTGCCTCGGATGGCTCGTTGAAAAAGACGGGGAACTGATCACCTCGCCCGCCACCTCCCCGGAAAACCGTTACATCACCGATGACGGTTTCCATGGCGCTACGCTGTACGGAGGTACGGCCGACCTGGCCATGATCCGCGAGTGCCTGCACGATGCAGCGGAGGCAGCAGAGGAGCTCGGAGACAGGGAATTTGCCACACTGGCGAGAGAGCGTTTGGGCCGGCTGCGGCCCTATCACATCGGCGCGGACGGCCGGCTTCAGGAATGGTATCATGACTGGCCTGACGAGGATCCGAAACACCGGCACCAGTCCCATCTGTTCGGCGTTTATCCCGGTCATTCCATCGCGCCCGATTCGGATTTCGGGAAAGCAGCCTTACGGTCTCTGGAGAGCAAGGGGTTCGAAACGACCGGCTGGAGCTGTGGCTGGCGGGTCAATCTCTATGCGCGGCTGGGCGACGCGGAAAGTGCATACCGCATGTACCGGCGCTTGCTTCGCTACGTCAGTCCTGACGACTACCACGGGGAGGATGCCCGACGTGGCGGCGGGACCTATCCCAATCTGCTCGACGCGCACGCGCCTTTCCAGATTGACGGCAACTTCGGTGGAACGGCCGGCATCGTGGAAATGCTCCTTCAGTCTACGCCCGACACCGTCACAGCCTTACCAGCCCTTCCGGCCGCCTGGCCCTCAGGCTCAGTCAAAGGTCTGCGGACCCGTACGGGCGAAACCGTCGACATCAGCTGGCGCAACGGTCGCCTCACGCGCCTCTACCGCCGCTAGTCGGAGAGCAGCTTCTGCTCCTTTTTGATGCGGATGCTGTTGATGCGAGTCATCCGCTTGCCGAGTGTTTTCTCTGACGGAGTATAGCTGCCTTGTGCTCTCAATTCGATAACGATGACGCCTCCGGAAGTATCCCCATATTCGGTATATTTATCTTCGGCCGACTTCGCCTTGTAGACTTCAATCCTGGAGATGGATGCAGGATCGATTTTTTCGAGATCGTCCATGCTTGCGACCTTGCCGTCTACGATAACAAGGGGATTCGGCGCAGGCTTACGGTCGGTGGTGATGTCGTGTACGCGGAAGACCTTGCCGTCGATAGAGACGATTTCGACGGAATAGGATTCAACCTTCACGCCCACCAGCTGGGAGCCGTCGAAATCGTCGACGACTTTGCTGTCGATAATGTAGCGGTTCAGCGTATCAGCCGGGGCGGAAACGATGCCGGCCTGGAGGGCGAAGGCGCACAGGGTAGTAAGTAAGAATGTGGTCATGATGCTTTAGTCTGTGGGGTTGTTGCACGCAAGAAGGGACGTGGTACCTTCGTCCTCGTTGAATGTCAGGATATAGGAAAAAGTGCCGCCGTCTTTCATATGGGCGGTCAGGATGGCTTTGGAACCGGAAGGAACCGCCTCGACGGAGACGATATCGTCTGCGTTCAACAGCAGGATCTGCTCGATGCCTTCGGCGATGGCTACGGGGCTGATTGGCTTCTCCGGAGCGGCATGGGGGCGGAAAAGCAGGAACAGGGCGAGAGCGGCGGCCGCGGCGAGGCTGAGGACCCAGCCGAGACGGCGGCCGCGGCGATGCGCGGCAGGCCGGCCTTCCGCCACGATCCGGTCGAATTCTTTCTCCGTTTCGTCCAGTTCCGGCAGGCAGCTGGCGCAGGGAGCGTCCAGGCCGACCAGCAGGGCCGCTTCCCTTTCGTCTTCGTCCGGCTCGTGCCGGGCGAACCAGTCGCGAAGCCGCTGCTCCTCGGCCGGCGTGGTTTCGGCATTGAGGTATTTCTCGATCAATGCGCTTCGTATCTGTTTTTCTTTCATGTTCATCGGATCTTCTTCAGCTGTTCGAGCATCTGGCGGCGGGCCGTGGAAAGGGTCACCTTGATGCTGTTTTTGGGGCGCCCCGTATGGGCTGCGATTTCATCGAGCGTCATGCCATAGTCGTTCCGCAAGGTCAGCAACTCGCGCTGGGTCTGGGACAGTTTCCCGTAGAGTGCCTGCCGGATCTGTTCCGTTTCTTCTTCGTCCAGCCGTGTCAGGGCGGGCGGCGCACCTTCCGTTTCGAAGTCCGGCATCGCTTGGAACACCGGTTTCCGTTTCCGGTAGTGGTTCACGCAGATGTTCTTGGTCAGCCGGACGGCCAGGGCCTCCGCGTCGCGGATGGGATAGCCCTTTTCGGACAGTTCCCAAAGTGTCACCAGCGCTTCCTGGACAAGGTCTTCCGGGTCCTCGGACAAGCCGGACGTGCGGCAGAATGGTCGCGCCATCGCCACGAGTTTTCCCCGGATTTCCGTTGAGATATGTCCGAATTCCTGCCTTGTCATCTACCAGTCTCTACATACGAGACGCAAAAACGGCGCGGAAGTTAATGGCAAATCGGAAAAGGAAGGTAGCGGCCCGTCCGCTTCTTGTATTGCAGGTAGGCTTCGCCGAAGTCTTTTTCAAGGCGTTTTTCCTCGCTCCGGACCTGCAGGGTCAGCAGGATGGCCTGGACGAGGAAGACGGCCAGCGGCCACCAGGTCCAGAGGTAGATGAGCCAGGCGATGTCGTAGAGGTAGATGCCCAGCAGCATCGGGTTGCGGCAGATCCGGTAGGGGCCGTCCGTCATCAGTTCCTTGGTCCGGGGCGCCACTTCGTGGCCATAGGCGTCGAAAGGGTTGCCCTTGCCGACCCGCCGCATATGGACGATGCTCCAGATGCTCAGCGCCAACCCGATGACACCCAGCACGATAGCCACAGCACAGCGAATGGCCGATTCCGGCACATACGGACACGGCCTGCCCGATACCCACCACATCACGGCGGGAATCCCCAGGACGAAAATAACCAGTCCCAACAGATAACCTACACTGTCTTTGAATGATTTCATTTTACCTAAATGATTTGTTCCAATTGAAGCAGCCTGCGCTTTTTGTCTAGACCGGCGGCGTAGCCGGTCAGGCTGCCGTCGGCGCCGACGACCCGGTGGCAGGGCACGATGATCGCGATGGGATTGTTGCCGACAGCGCCGCCAACAGCTTGCGCAGACATACGTTGCATGCCGCGCCGCCCGGCGATACGGGCCGCGATCTCGCCATAAGTCATTGTCTGCCCGTAAGGGATGGTCAGAAGCAACTCCCACACGGCCTGTCGGAAGGGTGTGCCGTGTAGCGACAGCGCTGGTATAAACATCGGAATCTTGCCGCCGAAGTAGATGTCCAGCCAGCGACGCGTTTCGTCAAAGACCGGCAAAGGACGAACTTCCTGTCCGCCAGGTCCGGCGCCCACTGATGGCTGCCGGTCAAACGACAACTGGGTCAGCGACAGCCCGTCACTGACCATCGTCATACCCCCTAGCGGCGAATCATAGTGCCCCATGTATTCCATCTCTGTAAAAGTACGCACAATTCCCGAAAGCGCAAAATCTCTTTGTCAGAGCCCCCTGCCATCCCCCCCCTCCCTTCCGCGCTGCAACGGACGCAATTGACTGCCAATAACTTACGCAAACCCCTCACCCTTGGAACGAGAGGGAGCGTCTTGCGTAAGGAGCTGACTCTCTGCCGTGTCCGTTGCAGCGCCATTAATAAAAAACAACTATCTTTGCCGTTATGAAAAGCATTCTCTTCGTGTGTTTGGGGAATATCTGCCGCAGTCCGATGGCAGAAGCCGTCATGCGACATCTGGCAAAGAAGGCTGGTCGCGCCGACGATTTTACTATTGCGTCGGCGGCCGTCAGCGAAGAAGAATGGGGCAACCCCATCTATCCGCCAGCCGCCCGCATCCTCCGGACCAACGGCATTCCCTACGATACCGTTCGGACCGCCCGAAAGATGAGCGCCGAAGATTACGACCGCTACGACCTGATTATCGGAATGGACGAAGCCAACCTACAGGCCATCAGGCGAATCTCCGGTGGCGACCCTGAAAACAAAGTGCACATGCTCATGGATTACGCCGGCTGCCACCGCCCGGTCGCCGACCCCTGGTATACCCGCGACTTCGAAACCGCCTATAACGACATCCTCTCCGGTTGCCGCGCCCTGCTCGAGCATCTTTCGTCATAGCCAAAGGAATTTGGAAACTTCTTTTTGCGTCGCACCCAATCGTCGCATGAGCTGGATTCCCATTTTCTTTCGCTCTGATTCGGGAGCTATCAGAGCTTCTTTCATTGAAGGCCATCTTTGCACAGTGACCATATCGCGAAGCATCTTTCTGTAGATTCGATGGTCTTTCGCGAATGTATCTTCTTTGATATCATACTCGCTACCTGTATTGGAGTTTATCGCGATAAGCATCTTTTCATATGAACCATAATACTCGATGAGAGACTTGTAATCTACCGGATTGTATTTCCAAATCACATAATCGGCAAACTGTCGCAATTCCCTCAGTGACAGATCCGATGTTATTCGTTCAATCTCGACGTATTCCAACGGGCGTCCGCAATGATTAGAATCTTTAACTACATACAAAGCTTTTCTTAGTATCCAACGGGCGTAATCCATGCACAACTTGTCAGAAAAAGCATAACGATCTACAGCATAGGCGAGCAGATTCCATCTATCATCCTCTGCCTGATATGCCAAATGGTTTTCAACCGGATTGTTATAGAGATAGGCGATGGCCGTTCTGATCTTTTTGTGTCCGATCTTTGGAGCACAACCATATGGATTCATCAAAGAACCCTTTCGGTGATAGTACTCATTGTACTTCGACGTAAAAAGTGACGTATAATCTCGAACAAAACAAACGAGCTGCCTTGGCTCTTGTATTTTGACAAGGATATGGATATGGTCTGGCATCATGCAGATGCCCAATATCTGAACTCCGTACTTTTGCGCCGTCAATGACACAATGGACAATAAAACCAGATAGTCGTTTACAGAATAGAAAATCAAATGCCCCCGGCGGGTATTCTGATAGATGTGGTGTACAGCATTCGCCCTGATTACCGGCTTTTTTCTTCCCTGCATATCTCGCGCCTCATTAGATTCTGTTTAAAGATCGCTATCTTTCTCCATATAACCAAATCTTTTTCTGCGCTGCAACGGACGCAATTGACTGACAGAAGATTGCGCAAACTACTCCCCTTTATGGCGATGGTGAGCAATCCGCGTAAAACACTAATACACAATTGCGTCCGTTGCAGCGCAGAAAAGCGGAGGAGAGCAGTTTGCGATGCGAGAGACAACGAGGCAGGTTTTTTCCGAACTTTGTAGTATGTTCAACAAACACGATATCTCCAGAGATGCATGCCAGCTATTTGGGGCGCAAGGGCACAGGGGCTATGATTGGTGGTGGCATTCATTTACGGGCTACGACGCCGAAACCGGTGCGGCAAAACCATTTTTCATCGAATTCTTCCTCTGCAACCCTTCCCTGGGCGGCGAGGCGCCCGTTTTCGGGCAGTTGCCCGAAAACCAGGCAGCCGGCCGCAGGCCTTCCTATCTGATGGTGAAGGCCGGCAGTTGGGGTGATGATGCGGCTCAACTACACCGTTTCTGGGGATGGAAACAGATCAAGGTCGACTGGGGCGTTCCCTTCTCCGTGGAAGCGGATGACTGCTTCCTGACGGAAACAGAGACCCGCGGCCACATACGCATCGAAAACGCGGAAACACATCCCGAATGGATGTGCGACAATGGCGAAATGTCCTGGAAGTTACAGATTGACAAACAGGTAGCTTTCAACGTAGGTTTCGGTGCAGACAAGGTCTTTCGCACCGCTGAAGCCTTCGAGATGTTCTGGCATGCCGAGGGCATGAAAACCGCCTTCACCGGAGAAGTGGTCTGGAATGGCCGCCGATATCGGGTCAGTCCCGAGGACTGCTATGGTTATGCCGACAAGAACTGGGGTAAAGATTTCACCACGCCATGGGTATGGCTCTCTTCCAACAACCTGACCAGCGAACTGAGCGGCAAAAAGCTCCCTGACAGTGTATTCGATATTGGTGGCGGCCGGCCGAAGGTCGGCCACCTGGCGTTGCCCCACAAACTGCTATCTGCCTTCTGGTACGAAGGCAAGCCTTATGAATTCAATTTCTCCAAGGCCTGGACACACGTCCGCACATCGTTTGACTGCCGGGAGACCGACACCCAGATTGTCTGGCACGTGGAACAACGCAGCAACTCCGGCCGGATGGTGACCGACATCACCTGCGAAAAAAAAGACATGCTGTTGGTAAACTATGAATCCCCCGACGGGGCCAAGCGCCACAAACGTCTCTGGAACGGCGGTAACGGTGTCGGCACTGTCCAGCTCTTCGACCCGGACGGCCGCCTCGTCGACCGCATCCATGCAGAAAATGTCGGCTGCGAGTACGGAGATTACGACCAAACTGTCTAAGAGAATGCCTATCGTTTGCTACATACCTATGCTGGAGGGACAGACGCCGGAGGTGGAGCGGTGGATGGAGGAAGCCGGTACGCGGTATGGTATGCAACTGGTACTGTTGCCTCGGGCGGACTGGAACAACGACCTGACGCCGTGGCCGGCACCACCGATCTTCAAAAAGGGCAAGCCTTTCGGCGGACAGGCCGAAGCCTATCTCCGTCAACTCGAAAACGAAACGATTCCAGGACTGGAAGAGAAACTGGGCCTGGTTCCTGACGAGCGTTGGCTGCTGGGCGTTTCCCTCGCCGGCCTGTTCGCCATATGGGCGGCAGCCCGCAGCAGCCTCTTCACCCGCGTGGCCGCCATTTCCGGTTCATTCTGGTATCCAGATTTCCCGCAGTGGCTGCAGACGCAGCGCTTCTCTCCCACCCTGAAAGCCGCCTATTTCTCCCTGGGCCGCAAGGAGGCGGAAGGGAAGAATCCGCAGTTGAAAGACATCACCGCCCAGACACAGGAAGTCGTCGACATCCTGACGGAAAAAGGTGTAAAAACCTATTTCGCTTGGACGGAAGGCACCCACTTCGCCCCGGTTGTACCGCGGATGGAGCAGGCTTTGCGACAGCTGCAGGATCAATAACCGTAACGCTTTCTGTAGGCAGCTATCAGCGAGATGCTGATGATGAGGCAGCATACTTCGGCGGCATCGACGGCCAGCCAGATACCGTCGGGTCCCAGCAGGGCAGGCAGCAGAAATACAAAGCCCAGTTCCAGCACCAGGTTGCGGAGGAACGCCACGATGGCGGAAACCTTGCCGTTGACCAGCCCCGTAAACCAGGCCGAGGCAAAGAGATTGACACCGACCAGAAAGAAGCTCGCCATCGATATCCGCAAGGCACGCACCGTCAGGTCGGTCAGCGCCGGATCATAGCCCACAAAGAGCCGGGCCGCCGGGCGTGCGGACAGCTCCGAGACCAAGGTGATTCCCAACCCCAAAACAAGCAGCATCACCAATGAATGCCGGAGCAGGTTCCGGAGTTCCTCTTTATTCCCGGCGCCATAGTTATAACCGACGATGGGTGTGACCGTGATGTTGTAGCCGAAGAAGATAGCAGCAAAGACGTAACTGTAGTAGAGCAACACAGAATACGCAGCCACGCCGTTCTCCCCCATCATCCGGAGCAGCTGGAGGTTGTAGCAGATGGCCAGTACGTTGAAAGAGATATTGCCCACGTATTCCGACAAGCCGTTAATGCAGGTCTTGCGAATATGCTTGCGGTTGAGCGGCGCAGGAACCAGCTTCAGCGAACTGGAATTACGTTTGCTCGAAAAATACCAGATCGGATAGAATCCACCCACGAAGCAGGCCACCATCGAGGCTGCCGCCGCGCCAGCGATGTCCCAGTGGAAAACGACGATGAACAGGGCGTCCAGCACCATGTTTGTCAGCCCGCAAACCAGTGACATCAGCGTCCCCAGCTGCGGCTTCTCGGCCGTCATATAGAACGACTGGAAAAACATCTGCAGCATGAAGCCGGGCAGGCCGACCGCGCAGATGCGGCCATAGATGACGCACTGGTGCACCATCTCCCCTTCCGCGCCCAGCATCCTGGCCAGCGGCTCCATGAGAAAGAAAAGCGGAACCAAGAACACCAGCGACAGGATGAGCGTAAACCGGACGAGCATCGAGAAGATCCGGTGCGCACCATCACGGTCGCCCTGGCCCATCGTCATCGACACCAGCGCCGTGCCGCCCGTGCCGATCATCAGGCCCAGAGACCCGATCAGCATGATGGCCGGCCAGATCACATTGAGTGCGGCAAAGGCCGTCGTCCCCACATAGTTCGACACGAAGAGCCCGTCCACCACGCTGTAGATGCTCACCACGAGCATCATCAGCATGCTGGGCAACGCCGACTTGAGCAGCCGACGGTAGCCATAGTGTCCGTGCAATGCAATCTTCATCGTGTACAATCAGGGCTGCAAAGATAAGGAAAATGTGTATCTTTGTATTGATGAATACCGACACCATACGGATACGCGGTGCGCGGGAGAACAACCTCCGCAACCTCTCGCTCGATATTCCGAAATACCAGATTACCGTTTTCACGGGTGTTTCGGGCTCCGGCAAGAGTTCGCTGGTGCTCGATACCATCGCGGCCAAGAGCCGGCGGGAGTTGAACGACACCTTCCCCACTTTCGTACAGCAGTACCTTCCGAAATACGGCCGGCCGAAAGTGGATGAGATTGAAGGCCTGCCCATTGCCATCGTCATCGACCAGAAGAAGCCCGCGCAGAACTCGCGCTCCACGGTCGGCACCTACACCGACATCTATGCGCTGCTGCGACTGCTCTTCTCGCGCGTGGGACAGCCGTTCGTGGGGTATTCAGACAGCTTCAGCTTCAACCACCCGCAGGGCAGCTGCCCACGCTGCGCCGGCCTGGGCGAAATCCGCGAACTGGACATCCACAAGCTGGTGGACTTCGACAAGAGTCTCAACGACGAAGACACGATCCACTACATCGCCTTCGGCAAGGGCGGCTGGCGCTGGATCCGCTACGCGCACAGCGGCCTCTTCGACCTCGACAAGAAGATCAAAGACTACTCGCCCGAGGAATTGGATCTCTTCCTAAACAGCCCCCAGATCAAACTGAAGAACCCGCCTTCCAACTGGCCCAAGACCGCCAAGTACGAAGGCCTGATTCCGCGCATGTATCGAAGCATCATCAACTCGGAAGAGGGCCTGCTGCATGCCGCGGTGCTGAATCCCATGCTCACGATGGGCGTCTGCCCCGACTGCGGCGGCACGCGCCTCAACCCCAAGGTGCTGACCTGTCGGATTGACGGCAAGAACATCGCCGAG
>Ga0265298_10009670_pt1 | contig 11463 bp, 23 predicted proteins | sample AusTroGonzalo_MG_3_FD_193486 | JGI IMG/M metagenome (GOLD analysis project Ga0265298, IMG submission 193486) | Bovine rumen microbial communities from tropical cattle in Woodstock, Queensland, Australia - Gonzalo_01 | ecosystem: Host-associated > Mammals > Digestive system > Stomach > Rumen ...
TCACTTGGGGCAAATACAGTAATGCGAACATCACTCCTTCCGATGTATCGAATGTTCAGTTAGAGAAGGGTTCAACCGCATCTTCCTATGTTCCCTACACGATGGACGGAGTTGAAGTGGCAGAGAGACTTTCCTACAAGAAGATTTACTTCACTCCGACAAATTGCAATTCGGAATCTTCGTATGATGGATGCTATTACTTCAAGGAAAACGGAATCGTCCATGTGCATATAGGTGCGTCAACACCTTCCTCAATGGGTTCTGTTATCAACATAGGCACTCTTCCGAGTGGATACAGACCGAAGGGAGTTGTAAGAGCATCGGGTGAATCGGGTAATATATCGAATGTTCAAGGGTATGCGTATTTCCGAGTAATGAACGATGGAACAATAGACGCACAAGTACAATACACCTTCTTTGGTGTGGATTTCTGTTTCTTGGCAGAAGGGTAATCCCCTTAATGAAGGGAAAGGAAGGAGAAGGAATGAACAACATCGAGTTAGTAAACATTTTGATGGATATCTACAACACCTTGCCGACAGTTTATGCCAAAGGTGGCATAGGGTGGAAGTTGACCGATTACAGATACAATTATCTGCGGAATCAGTATGCAGACAACAAGAAATACCTGACTCCCGACACCAAAGGGAAGTATGCGTGTGATTGTTCGGGTATGATTGTAGGAGCTGCGTATGATGGTTGGAGAGTTGACCACGAACCCACTTGGCAGAGAAGTCACGATTGGAATGACGCATCTCTCCATGACCTGATGACCGACAAGGTTAAACCGCAGAATGCCATTCTTGGTATGTGTTTGTGGAAGAAAGGCCATGTCGGACTCTATGTTGGAAACGGAATGTCGCTTGATTGCAATTATGATTCCGCAACGAGCAATGGCATCCACTTTCGGAAGATTGAGGAAGTGGGATGGACAGAAGCCGGAAAGTTGCCCGAAATTCAGTACATCACTCCGAAGGTTGGGGATGTCATTCCGATGGTCATCACGAAGATTGACGGAACAAAAGCCTATGGAGAGGCAGATATCGTAAATCCTGAACCGCAGCCGACACCGACACCGGCTCCCATAACTGTGGGAAGTCGGGTGACGATAAATCCAGGGGCGAAAGCCGGAGGGTTGTCATCGTCAAGGGGAGTTGCCATTGATCCCCGCTATGCAAACGGTCAGTACATCGACACAGTAACCAAAATAGAAACGCACTACGGCGTTCAAGAGGCGTTGTTGAGAAACATTGTGACATGGGTTGCGTTGGATTCATTAAAAGCGGTTTAGGAGGGGCGTATGAGTTCAGAGGTAGTGGTAGCTTTGATAACAGGGGCGTGTACATTGTTAGGTGCGGGAATAACGGCGGTTTCGGGTTTAGCCTTAATAAGATATCGTCTGAAGGTTGTTGAGTCCAAAATAGACGAACACAACGGTTACGCCAAAATGTACACAGAGGCGCACGAGGATATTTTGCTTATTAAAAAGGATATGGAATATCTAAAAGATAAAGTCAATGACTTGTCGGAGAGGAGCAAAAAATGATTAAACGAGTCAAAGAATCTAATTTTTGGAAGGCTACGATTATCCGTGCCGTCAGGACGATGGCGCAGACCGCTATTGCTACCATCGGAACCGCCTTCGTTTTGTCTGATGTTCAATGGGGCGTTGTGTTGAGTGCTTCGGTCCTTGCGGGAATCCTCTCGATTCTGACTTCCATTGCCACCGGTCTGCCCGAAGTTGACACCGAAAGCGGAAAGTGATATTCTTTCCGTATGGGGCAAAAATCATTAGCGACAATTTAGCGACAGTAGAACAGAAAAGCCTTATTTTATGGGCGTTCACGATGGAAAGCGTAAAACGGTATACTTTCTGAAACCTTCTTCTGCCATGATCAGCAAAATAAGCACTTTCCGCTTGGAAGTGCTTATTTTGTTATGGTTTCAGAGTTTTTTATCTTCGGAGAAAATCCGAATAATTTTGATAAAATCGGAATTGATTAGCGACAAATTAGCGACAAATTTTTGATATTTCCGCTTTCAGCTGCTCCATTGTCCTATGCGAATAGACCTGACTCTCGACATCTTTTCCGAGGGAATGCCCCATCATCAAGTGTTTTGAAATCTGATCTACGCCGTATGTATCGCATAACCAGGAGAAAGTGTGACGGCAATCATGCGGAGTATGATTCATTCCTAAAGCCTTCATTGTCTTTTTCCATTCACGCCGGAGAGGGGTTTCAGAAGTGATTTTCAGTTTTCTGATGAATGGTTGAATATAAGGGTGGATGGGGATTTCCCTTTTCACGCCTTTTACGCCTCCGTAAATCGTTTCTTTTCTTATTTCCCACGAGAATATCGCACCGACACGAAAACCTGTGTAAATGAGGCTTAAAATGATTCTGACGGTATTCTCCGTTTGGTGTTCCCACAGTTTTTCGATTTCCTCTGCCGAGAAGGGGATTCCATGCTCGTCATCCTCCGGCTTGTTTATCTTCAGAAATCGGGCGGGATTCTTACGGATCAGATTCTCCCTGTCGGCATAATCAAAAGTCTGCTTTATCACAGACACGATGTTTTCAACACCGGCTCTTTTGTGCGGTAACGAGTCAACGAGCCTCTGTAAGTCATTCGGAGAGATGGAGTCAATCATCTTTCGGGAAAGCGGTTCAAGGTTCTTGGCTGCGCCTCTAATCGTTTTTTCGGTTCCCTTGGAATATTTCTTCACTCCGTTGAATTTAGCGTCTAAAAACGCCTCTAACACTTCCCCAAAGGTCGCAGAATCTCCCAAAGGGTTTGCATTCCATTCTGTGAGTGCTTTCAGAGCATCCTGGTATGTTTCATAATATCCGATGGCTTTTCGGGCGACAGGGTTTCCGTTTTGGTGATATTCAATAGTTGGGGGATAAGCTCCCCACGGCTTTCTCCTGACTCCCGATAACTTTTTTATCGAGCCGAATCCGTTAGGCAATCTATGAAGTTTCCGCATCTTTAATCTCCTTTAACTTTCTGACATAATCCATCAGCCGGTTATAAAGGGTTACATCCTGACATACTTCCTCGATAAGTGCTAAATCTTCATCAGGCAGCGGCTTTCCCCATCCGAGCAATTCCGTTGGCGTGATCCCGAAGATTTTAGCGAAGCGGACAACCTTGGACGCAGAAACACGCCTTTGACCGCTTTCAATGAGGCATATTGAGGCTTTCGTTGCGAATCCCATCTTCTTTGCAAGTTCGCCTTGCGTCCATCCTTTTTTCTCACGAAGTTTACGAATCTGTTCATTGATTTCCATTTTCATTTCCCTCCTTCCCTCTCTATTCTACCACAAAACAGTTAACTTGTGAAATAAAAAGTTTTCAAAAATGGTTGACAAAGTGTAAACTTTGGTTTATATTGAAGGTGTTTACAAAATGTAAACGGAAAGGAGTGATACGATGGCAGACACCGAGAGAATCCTTCTTCTTATCGAGCGAAGAGGACTCAAAAGGAAGAAGATTGCTGAAATGATGGGCATTTCCGTTACATCCCTATGGCGCAAGATAAACGGAAAGTCCGAGTTTGACGCAAGAGAAATCGTTGCGTTTTCGGACATCCTGGGTGTATCGAGCAATGCCGAGCGTGACCGTCTTTTTTTACGCAAAAGCGGTTGACAAAATGTAAACGGAGGAAATGAAAATGGAAGAAAGAATCACATTGAGGGAGGCTTCTGCGATTTTAGGCATCCACGAGCAATGTATCAGGCAGATGATGCAGCGGAAGGAAATCGACATCGGCTTTTGTGTGCCGACAGGCAAAAGGAACCATAACTATTACATCTTTCGGGAGAAGGTAATGAAGTTGGTCGGAAAGGGGAAAGAGTGAGAGTTTACACCAAAGGAACACTCCGTTGCGAGTTCATTCATCCGATTACCGATTATCCGACAGAGTACGGACATTATTGGGTGATCCGATTCAACGAAGAAACCGAAGAGATTGAAACCATCAAAAAAGTGGAGTTCGTTCCCATAGATGACGAGTATCCGTCAATGTATGACGGTTGGAATGATATGCAATACGAGGTCGAGCATCCGAGACCGCACATTTACTACTATTGGACGGAGGAATTAAAGCTGATATGAAAGACAGTATGAGCGACATCGTAATGGTCTGTTTGGGATTCTTGGGAATCCTTCTGATGATAGCCGGACTTCTGCTCTATATGGGCGGTTCCTCGATGAATACCAGGGCAATCATCATCGTGGGTGCGGTTCTTACTTGCGGAACAATTTTGTATGCAAATTACGGAGGAAATGAAAATGACGATTTTTGAAAAGTTGGCACAGATTCAACAGGAGTTAGTTGCACCGAAGGGGCAGAAGAACACCTTCGGAAATTATAATTATCGGTCTTGCGAAGATATTGAACACGCCGTAAAGCCGCTGCTGAAAAAGTACAATTCTACCATTGTAATGGACGGCGGTTCTATGAGTGTAGTCGAAGACCGAATTTATATGACGGTAAAGGTTATCTTCATCGACCTTGACACCGGCGATCAGTACATGACTTCGGCAACGGTCCGAGAGGAAGAAAGCAAAAAGGGAATGGATGCGACACAGGTTTCGGGTGCGTGTATTTCCTACGCAAGAAAGTACGCCCTTGCAGGTCTTTTGATGATTGACAATGAGAAGGATGCAGACACCGATTCTTACACCAAAAAGAAGAAGGATGCCGAAGAGGACGAGAAACACGCTGACGAGGTTGAGTTTGTTCAGAATGCGAAAATCTCCGAGGCGAAGGTTGGTGTTCTGAAAAAGATGTGTTCCACCGAATCGGTCAGCATCGAGAAGCTTTGTGAGGCATACAAGGTGAAGAGTCTTGAAGATTTGACCGAGAAGCATTTTCAGAACATCAATGCACATTGGGGCAAGGTGAAGGAGGTCTGCCATGCTTAAGTTCGACACGCAGACAAACACTTATTACCTGGAATGCGATTCTTGCCATTATCCGTTTGCGGTTGACCTTCCGGCGAGAATTGCCGAGGACGGCGTAATCGAAGATGACCTTTGCTTTGAGATTGACGGAAAACTGATGTGCCTCGATTGTCTGCGTGAATCCTTCGGAGGAAGTGCAAGGATGTTTTTAGATCAGGCGAAGAAACGGCGAAAGAAGGAGATTGAGAATGAACGCCACAGGCAGATTAGAGAGTGTATCAAAATCCATTAAGGGCAACGAGTATCTTGTCACCATAAGAACGGATTGCCTTCCCGAAGGATTGGAGAACAAGCTCCTCGACATTTCCCTGAAGGAACACAAGGAACACCGCAGCGCAGACGCTAACCGGTTGATGTGGGCGTGTTTGGGTGAGATAGCAAGAGCGAAAGAAGTCCTTCGTGATCCGTGGGAAGTGTATCTGTCGATGTTACGGAAGTACGGCAAATATACATACATTGTGGTAAAGCCTGAAGCGGTTGAAGCGGTCAAAAGACAATGGCGGGAGTGTGAAGTTGTCGGAGAGATAGACATTCACGGAACAAAGGGAGTGCAAATGCTTTGCTTCTACGGTTCCTCGACCTACAACACGAAGGAGATGTCAACGCTGATTGACGGCATCCTTGCAGATATGTCCGACCTTGGTCTGCAAAGACCGGCTTCGGGGGAAATAAAAAGAGCGTTGGAGGAATGGGAAAAACATCATGGAGCATAGCAAGAGTATTTTACAACAAGAAAAATGTTGTATGGTCTGCAAAACCACAAGGAACCTGGAAAGACATCATTGTTTCCTCGCTGCCCGAAGAAGGGCATCGGAGAAATGGGGGCTTTGGATTTGGTTATGTCACGATCATCATACAGGACGCAACGGAGTCCATTTTAATCGTGAATTTATGGAGGAGTTGCAGGAATACGCACAGACAGTATTCGAAAGCCTTTATGGTTTTGACGAGTTTATGAAGGAATTCGGAAAGAACTACAAAAGAGGTGATGCGGTTGAATGATGAATGGTACACACCAATGTCTGCGGTGGAACCAATCATTGAATATCTCAAACCGAATAGCAGAATCCTTTGTCCCTTTGATACGAAAGAAAGCAATTTTGTAAAAGCATTGAAAGAAAAAGGGTTTAAGGTGACGCACTCACACATTTCCGAAGGGATTGATTTTTTCAGACTTCCGAAACCTGATGTTGATTATATCGTAAGCAATCCACCATTTTCAAAATTTGATGAGATTTTGCAAAGGCTGTATGAGTGGAACATTCCATTTGCAATGGTTTGGACAACACAAAGATTATTTGATAGTCGGTTTCGGATGCGAATTTCCGAGGGGGGGTGGAAGTGTTGTTCCTTTATCCGAGGGTTGCGTTTATAAGCAAAGATGGCAAGAAAGGACAAAGACCGAATTTCCAAAGTTGTTATTGGTGCAGAGATGTTCTTCCGAAGCAGATTATGTTTGCGGATATTGGTGAAGAACAATGTGATGGACAAATAAAATTGAATTTTGAGAGGTTAAACAATGATTAACAAGTTGATTTTGATGGGACGGTTAACGAAGGATGTAGAAACGAGATACTCACAAGGGGCGAATGCTACGGCAATCTCCCGCACATCCATAGCAATAGACCGAAAGATTAAAAGAGAGAACGAGCCGGAGGCTGACTTCTTCAACCTTGTGGCATTCGGCAAGACGGCAGAATTCCTTGAAAAGTATTTCAAGAAGGGAATGAAGATTGCCATTGTCGGAAGAGTGGAAAACGACAATTACACCGACAAGGACGGAAAGAAGGTCTACGGAACACGCATAGTCGTGGAAGAATGCGAGTTTTGCGAGAGCAAGGACAAATCCTCCACCGAGGCACAGAAACCGCAAAATACGGCAAATAACGAAGTCAAGGAAGGATATATGAATGTTCCTGATGACGAAGAGCTTCCGTTCAATTGAGGAGGGCGCAAATGTACCTTCGGAGGAACAAATACAGAAACCATAGAATAACGGTCAATGACGAATCCTTTGATAGCAAGAAGGAGTTTCACAGATTTGTGGAATTGAAAATCCTTGAAGATGCGGGAGTCATTCGAAACCTTCAGCGACAAGTGAAGTATGAGTTGATTCCCGCACAGAGAGAGCCGGAGACGGTCAACCAAAGAGGAAGGATGATTCCAGGCAAGGTCATTGAGAGAGAAGTGGCGTATTATGCAGATTTCGTCTATGAGCAGAATGGCGAGATTGTTGTAGAGGACACCAAAGGAATCCGAACAGACGCATACATCATCAAAAGAAAACTGATGTTGCAGAGATACGGAATCCGAATCCGAGAGATTTAAGGAGGAAATGAAAATGAAACGAGGAGACCTTTTCCCGATGGTAGTCGGTCTTTTGATGGAGAATCCGAAATTGCGTGACGATGACAACCTTTTAGAGTCGGCGGTTTGCAGACGATATTCGCCGGAGTTCGATAGAATGAGCGCAGCCGAATTCGTTTCCCTTCGTGACGCAATGGGTTTTCCCTCTCGTGAATCCATCGGCAGAATCAGACGGTTGGCACAGGCACAGATTGACGAGCTGAAGGCTTCGGAAGAATGTCAGCGGAAACGGATCAAGTTGGAAGAGGAATGGAGGGATTTCACAAGAAATGGCTAAAGACAGTTTTGTACTTTACACAGAATGGGGCGAACAAGTAAACAAGCTGACCGATGAACAGGCTGGCATCTTGTTCAAGAATCTGTTTTTCCACAAGGGAGAAAAAGACCTTCTCCCGATGGAAGGAATGGCAGAGATGTGCTTCTCATTCTTCAAGAGTCAGATGGACCGAGATGCGACACGCTATGACGGAATCTGCGAGAAACGCAGAGAGGCAGGTCGCAAGGGTGGAAAAAGCAAAAGCAAGCAAATGCAAGCAAATGCTAATTTTGTTAAGCATTATGATAATGATAATGAATATGAATATGATAATGATAATGATAATGATGATGATGTAGAAAGAAAAAAAGAAAGAGACCGCTTGCTTGCTGAAGATGATTACGCCCTTCGTCATGAGGATGATGGAAAGAGATATTTCGAACCGAGGGTAAAGCTTGGATGGAAGAAGCCCTCCGGCGTAACAAGCACAGGACACGCACCATTGACACAGGAACAAAAGGAGTATTGGACGAACCGAGCGAAAGAATTTGCTAAAGCACATGGAATGGGGTGATTATCTTGTTTCTCGATAAGCATATAAGATGCCCTTACTACAAGCGAGTCGATATGAAGAATAATCGGATTGTATGCGAAGGCGTTGACGGCACCGTCAGCACCATGCAACAGTTCACAGACCGAGAGCAGATGAAATCCTTCGTGTTTTCCCGATGTGCGTCAGACTTCTGTCTGTGTTGCACTTGCCGAGGCATTCACGAATTTTACGAGGAGGAACCATGAACCATTTTTCGAAAGCGGTAAACGAAGTGGTAAAAAGAGCGAATCAGAACGCAGCTCGTTGCGTCTGCATTTGGGCAGCGTTGGCACTTCGGGAAGAAGGTCTTGAAGGAGGAGATATAAAGCGAATTCTTGAAAACATCCTGAAGTATTCGAAAACCACTTTAGGACAGAACGACATTGAGAACCAGGCAGAACACATCGAGAAGGTGACCGGTCTACGGATCAAGTGGAAGAATGACGATATCACCATCGAGGATTTGGAGGAATGGGATGAAGAAGATTAACTGTTGCTATGGATGCGAAGCAAGGGAAATCGGCTGCCATTCTTCGTGTGAGAAGTATCTGACGGAGAGATCTGCGCTTGATGCGGAAAAGAAGGAAAGAAGAGAACGACAGGAGAAGAAAAACGCAATATGGGAAACATACCTTCAAGGCTTGAAGAACATGAAGAATGTCAGAGCGAAGTACAACGAGCGAAACAAGCGAAAGTAATGATTGTAATCGAGGCGGTTGTTGTTATCTTCATCTTGGCATTCTGCTTTCGTCAGAGAACGCCGGAGATTACAGAGCCGACACCTTTACCAACGGCAACGGTTACGCCTTCGCCTTCACCGACCTTCACACCGTCACCGAGTCCGACAGTAACACCGACACCAACGCCTTCCCCGATTCCGTATGTGGTGAAGGAAGTTGACAAAGGACATCCGTTCAAACCATTCACAGGCTATTGGGCATACAACCTTAAAGGCAGCGCACAACATAAGTTGCAGAAAGTGGCAAGAACGGACGAGAGGACAGGAATCCGAGTTGTGACAGATCCGTATGGAGTCGAAAGATACTGTGTTGCGTTAGGAACATTTTGGGCGGGTGGTCATCCTGAACACATCGGGAGATGTTTGGATGTTGTTATGGTGAACGGAAGTGTTCTTCCCTGTGTGTTGGCTGATGTCAAACGGCAAGAGGACGCAAAGGGGAACAAATACGGACGGATAAACAATGATGTTTTAGAGTTCATAGTAGACGAGAGATATCTTCCTTCGGGAGTCTACGGAGATATGCAGAGAGCCGGAGCAGAGTTCGAAGGGGATGTCAAGGAAATGATAATTTATGATTTTTGGATAGAGGGATTTGGAAAATGAGAAAAGATAACCTGATTATTGATTGCTTCGCCGGAGGTGGTGGGGCAAGTGTAGGAATCGAGATGGCATTAGGACGAGGCGTTGATATCGCAATCAATCACGATCCAATGGCAATACTGATGCACAAGACGAATCACACCGAAACTTTACACTTGACCGAGGACATCTTCAAGGTAAACCTGAAAAAGTATGTAAAAGGGCGCAGAGTTGCGTTGATGTGGGCTTCTCCCGATTGCACGAGTCATTCCAGGGCGAAGGGAGGACAGCCGCGGGAAAGTGGTTTGCGAATTCTTCCTTGGGCGGTTTTCCGCCACGCAAAAGAGATTCTTCCTGAAGTCATCATCATGGAGAATGTCGCTGAAATTCAGGAGTGGGGACCGCTTGACGAGAACGGCAGACCGATTGAGTCAAGAAAAGGCGAGGACTACAAGAAGTTTATGAATGCGATGCGGTCCATCGGTTACGATTACGAAACGAAGGAGCTTGTCGCTGCGGACTACGGCGCACCGACCACAAGAAAAAGATGGTATGCGATTTTCCGAAGGGATGGCAGACCGATTGTCTTTCCCGCACCGACACACAACAAAACAGGTCCTTTACCGAAATGGAAGGAATGCGGAAACCTGATTGATTGGTCTGACTTGGGAAAGAGCATCTTCGACAGAAAGAAACCGCTTGCGGAAAAGACGCAGATCAGGATTGCAAATGGAGTCCGCAAGTTTATCCTTGAAAATCCGAATCCATATATCGTGAATGACAAACGAGCTGCGGCGTTCCTGATTCAGTACCATTCCGAAACAGGAAAGCGAGAAGTGCGAGGGCAAGGATTGGACGAACCGATAAAGACCATTGACACATCGAACCGCTACGGACTCGTCACCGCTTTTATCACGAAGTTTTACAAGACAGGCACAGGTCAGGGATGTGATGAGCCTCTGCATACCATAACAACGAGTCAGGGGCATTTCGGACTTGTTTCCGCATTCCTCGTCAAGTATTACGGCACCGGCGAAAGTGTTGTTGGGATAAACGAGCCTTGTCCGACAATCACCACGAAGGACCGTTTCGGCTTAACGAGTGTGATAGTCAAGATTAAAGGTCAGAAGTATGTAATCGAGGACATCTTTCTCCGAATGCTGAAACCTGAAGAGCTGAAGCTGATGCAAGGATTCCCGAAGGATTACATCATCGACAGGGATTATATGTGGCATCCTTATCCGGCGAAGGAACAGGTTGCCCGAATCGGAAATAGTGTGGTGCCGATCATGGCAGAAAAGCTCGTCAAGGCAAATTGTCCTTACCTGGTTATGGGCGAAAGAGCTTCGCTGCTGAATATCACCGGCGCAGAAACAAGCGGACAGTTGCGGTTCGCATAGAAAGGAGCAAACAATGAGCGTTGATTTATGGGCATGGCGTCCTTCCTGCGATGACGAAGGATGCTGCGGAGATTGCGATTTATGCCCGAAGGCAGAGGATGAATTAGACGAGGAAGTAGCCGAGGCAGAATTCAAGATAGATGTCAGACCTTGGTTGGAAGGAGAAGAAGATGAACAGACGGACGCATGAAGAGATGAAGGCATATGTTGATGGATATTGTGATGCGGTTTCGCAATTCTGCGAGTGCATCCGCAAGGCAGACAACATCAATGATGCGGTTGCGAAGATGAATGTATATGTGAAAGTGGTGAATGCGGTCATCGAAAAGCCGGAGAACCTTCGATTGGCAATTAACCTTGTCGAGAAGAATGAGGAAGGAGCAGAGGAATGAAGAAACGGATTAAGGCACATATCCGAAAGAATTGCCGTAAATGTGGAACACTCCTCGTCAACAAGCCGGAGTATGGTGCGGTATGCCCAAAGTGTGGATGGTGCAGAGGATGGTGGACGGACAAGGATGAGGTTGCAACAAAGTTGCAAGTTAGTTGCAAGGAA
>Ga0265298_10009671_pt1 | contig 11463 bp, 17 predicted proteins | sample AusTroGonzalo_MG_3_FD_193486 | JGI IMG/M metagenome (GOLD analysis project Ga0265298, IMG submission 193486) | Bovine rumen microbial communities from tropical cattle in Woodstock, Queensland, Australia - Gonzalo_01 | ecosystem: Host-associated > Mammals > Digestive system > Stomach > Rumen ...
CTAGATATTGTCCTAATGACAAATAATTATTCATACCACTTATTTTAACTTGTATACTATCTTTATTTAAAAACATTATATCACCTACCTATTAAAAGCAAAATCGCTTTCATTTTGTACTTTTTGAAGTTCTTTTGATATTACTCTACCATTCATAGTATTTACTATGTTTGCATTAATCGTAATGTAGCGTCCAATAGCCTCTCCTAGCAACGCCATTTGTTGACTGTCTGTTAAAGGGATAACGCCTTCAGCCCCTCGTTCTCCACCAATAGCACTTCCTAATGGTACTCCTCTACCTGGTTGATTGATTATTCCTCCTGGAGCCAATCTTGGTAGATTATTAGAATTTATAATAGCACCTTTTGCATTTTTACTTTTCTTTGTGTTATCAGTAGTTTTGGCAGAAAACAATAAACTTATACCAGAAGACAAACCATCTATAAATGAATTCCATTTTGTTTTTAATTTTGTCCATGCATTTCTATATTTATCAGGGTCAAGTCCAGATTTAATATCATTAGGCAAATCTTTTGTAAATGTTTTTTCATTTGCATCACTCATGTCTTGACACGCTTGTTCTATATAATCTCTTGCTTCTCCGGCAGATATCTTACCTTCATTATATGCATCAACAACTGACTTTTTATACCCATCATAATCTCCTTTTGCTCTTTGTTTTGCCAAAGCATCGTTTAATGTTGCTTTTTCTTCTTTTTTTGTTGCATCTGTCAAATTTTGTTCTGCTTTTGTCAATTCTTCTTCTGATGTTTTTAATTGTTTTTGAGCATCAATGTTGTTTAAATACGCTTCATATACCCTCTTTTGTTGGTCGTTCATATCTCTGTAAGATATTTCACCTTTTTTTACTTTTTCAAACAATTCTTCTGCCGATATTCCCGTTTCTTTTTCAGCATCTTTTAATTCTTTTTCGGCGTTCTTGGCATTTTCTAACGCTGTTTTATAACTACTTGTAGCATTTTTTAAATCAACTTGTGCTTTTTTTAAAGCTTTTTGAGCGTCTTCAAGTTTTCTGGTTGCCATAGTTGTACTTCCAGTTTCAGTAGTCAAGTCTGTATATGCATCGGCGGCAGTTACAATTAATCCAGCAAGAGGGTTAATCATTCCTATCAAAGATTTCAATCTAAATTCAAAAGTATTACTAGAACCAGATAATATTTTTAAGTCAAATATTAATTCTGGTATTTGTGTTACCAAATATGCAATAAATGATGCTATTGCAACTCCATATTTCCCTGTTATAAGTCCCAAAGCAACTCCCGCAAGACTTAACATTCCTGCAAATTCTCTCCAATTATCTGCCGCAAATTGAGCGTATCCGCCTATCTTTTTTACCCAATCTGGTATCTTATAATTTTCCCAACCTTCAAAAGGGTTCTTTAAATTATCTATTTTACTTGTTCCTCCACCACCAGCAGCTGTTGTGTTATCATTTAATATATTCATTTCATCAAACCCGGCCAAGGTTTTCTGTATTGTTTTAACTGATTTTTCGGTGGATTTAGCGTTATCTTTTACTTTTTTCCAAGCTTTATCAAAATCAAACAAAGCTTTTCCAGTTAATCTTTGATAAACATAATTTATATATATCATTATTTTGGCGATATAATTTAATATTGTTTGAGCCAACGGCAAGAGTGCTTCTGCTATGGTTTTTCTTATAACATCTATTTGAGTAGCTATTCCTTCATTTTCAGACGCAACCAAATTAACAGCACTTCTTATAGCGGAATATATACTTCTTATACCAAATAATGCCAATCCCCATTTTGCAACTTTTGTAATTGTCCCTTTTATTGATTCCCCTGTTTTTTGTAATTGAGCATTCATTTTTGAAAAATCTGTTCTAGCACTTTCTTTTAATTCGTTTTTTAACTCTACCACTTCTTGAGTTGTTTGTGACAATTTATCTTTTTGCTTATCATAAGAAGATTCTGCTTTTGCTAGAGCAAAGTCTAATTTATTGACTTTTTCATTATAATCATCTACTTGTTTGTTAACAATACTTTGTTCTAATTTTAAATTATCAATTTGTGTCCCCATTTTATCATAATTCAAATAATCTACTGGGGTTAATCCTTCACCCATTTGAATTTTTTCTATCAAAGCTTTATATTCCGCAATCTTTTTGGGAATTTCTGTTGCTAATTCTTGTTGCTTCTTTTTAAGTCTATCCAATTCCCTATATGTTTGTTGTAACTTAAACTTTACATCTTCAGCACGAGAATAGCTAATATGTAAATCTACTTTTTCGTTTTCTAATTTTGTTTCTAATTTGCTTAATTTTTTTTCTAAAGGACTTGCATCTAGATCGGTTCCAATAACAAGAGTACCACCATCAGCAAACAATTGTATATTTAATTTTAGCATAAAATCATCTCCTTTCTACAAGCCAAGCATTTCATTTAATTTTCTCATGCTTTCTTCTTGTTCTTTTGTTAAGTGATTTTCTTTTTTATATTTTTTTAAAGCCACCTGTTCTTTAGCTTTTAATATTTTTTGTCTTTCTTTTGAATCTTTTATATCTTTAACATCATAGTTCCTCAAATTTCGTATTCTATTTAACACACAACAATTACCAAATTCACTATTTGACAAGCCATTTATAAGATTGTTGAATTTATGCCAATCCATATCATTTGTATCTGGCAACCATATGCCATAATCCGACATGAAAGACGCTTCTATATAGTCCATATCTTCTATATAATCCATATCAGGCTTTTCATCTGTTTTTTCTATTTCATTTCCACAAGAAAGATAGTTCAAAGTCCATTTGAGTAATTTTTTATAGTGGTCAGAATTTTCTAATGCTTTTTCACCAAACATTGTATAAATGATGCCCAAAACGCGTTCATAATCGCCTATGGTTTCATCGGTTGCAATTCTATTACATTCAATAGCTATTCTGAAATCAGTATTGGCTTCGTATATTGTATTTTCTATTTGGATTTTTTTTATGCAACTCATTCTATCACTTCAATTTGTTCTTTATTCTTATTGATTGCTTGTCCATATTTTTTCTTAACCATTTCTGTTATATCTTTCATATTGGTTTCTAAATATGGTTGTATTTGTTTTTCTATAATGTCATCTATTTCTTGTAATGTTGTCCAACCTATTTTTCTTCCATTCAATAGTTTTTGTACACCATTTTCTCCTAGAAACATGTTATACACTTCTATTTCTTTGTTAAAAAAATCATTTAGTGCTATCATTTTTTCTTTTTCATTATTGCTTAAAATTTGACCTTTTTTAGTAAAATCTTGTTTTTTGTCAATTATCAATATTTTGTTTCTTAAATTTTGTTTATTTTTTTTATCTTTTTCTAATAATTCTTCATACCTAAAAGGAAGCCCTATATCTTCTAGGTCAAACTCCAAATACTCCCCCGTTTTCTTGCCATCATTTGTTTCAATAGATAATTTTAATACATTATTTTCATTTAATCTTATTGTTTTTTCATTCATTTTTCATTCCTCCTATTTTAATAAAAAAAGAGCTTGGCGATTACTTCGCCTCGCCCTTAACGGTTTCTATAAGCTTGTTGTTTCTTGGAATGATGGATTGCCATTTCCATCAAAAGTTACTGTTCCTTCTGTTGCGTCTCCATCATAATAAATGTCGTATTCAATTTCTGCGTTTTCCCCCATATAACTTGTTACTGTTATAATGACATCACTCTTTTTAGCTGGATAAGAAGAACCTGTTCCGTTCCATCTATCAATATCAAGTATATGAGTTTTATAATTTAATTTATCTCTACCAGCACTAACAAATTCAAATACAGGATCACCTTTGTAACATCTTTGAGTTACAGAACCTTGTTTTTGATTTGAAGAATGGTCTGTTCTACTATTATCCTCAATTATCCATTTTTCTGTATCTACCTGAGGGTTAAAATCTATTCCATAATCAGTGATTCCTACTCCAAGTATTTTCCAAGTTGCTGTTGATGCTGGAGTTGTATCTAGATAAGTTAAAAATTGACTTCTGTTAATTTTTGTTATTCCATCTGGTACATAACTTGCCATTTAATTTCCTCCTTTTTATAGACTTACCAGTTTTTCTTCCATGTCGTCTATATATGTTATTTGTATTTGTATATCAAATGTTGCTTCTGTTCCGTCTACACTATTAAGTGTACCGCAGTTTAAACATTCAATACTTTCTATATTATTTATTTCAGGCAATACGCCTCTATCATTATTAGATTTAATTATATATTCAAAATCTTCAAAGAACCCTATATTTTTAAGATTGTTGATAGTGTCTTGTGAATATGCTTTACGACTTCTAAATGAGTACACATCACGCCTTTTTTGCACGCCTATTATCCAATTTTCCACTTCTGTGTTTGTTGGTATCTTATCTAATGAAAAGTCACCAATTTTGCCCAACATATCGGCGTTGATTTGATAATTGGCTTTTGAAGTTAATCTGCTTATAACGTCAAACAAATATTCCCTTAATTTTGATATTCTATAATCTTTATAATCCATTAAGCACCTCTATCTATTTCTTTTTGCACTTCTTTTACCACATCGTACTTTTCTGCACTCCACATGCGTTTATCCCAATAAGGTCCTGTGCCTGGTTCTGTATAATTCTGAACTGGATGTCCCCATATAATTCCATAATATTGAATAATGGCATACGGGTCACTTTTATAAATAATCTTATCTGTTAATACATCAACATTATCTCGTAAAGTGCCAGTCCTTTTAGGAACATATTTATCCATGTGTTTATAGCAAGTTTCTGTAAAAAAAGCATGAATTCTCCCGCCAGGATTTATTCCTAAATCGGCTTTTATTACACTGGTAGGTTTCATTTTGAATTGCATTATTTTCCACCCAAATGAATATGTTGATTATTACCAAAATTATTGTTATTAATGCTTTTAATATTATAAGTTAGATATTCCTCTAAATCTTGTTGTGTATCTATATCGGTTTCAAGAGTGCCTTGTACAAGAATATCACCAATAGCGAAATCATCTATATCTAAGCCATTATTTTGGTTATATGGTATTCGCACCTCTACGTCATTTGCTTCGTCATATCCTTTGTTTATTCCAGCACCCTTTCCACCAAAGAACCATACATTATCGTAATTATATCGTGTCCATTTTTCTAAATGTGTTGCCACATCTAATCCATCTCTATGATAAACAGTTAAACTTGAATTTGTTCTCATTCTGCTCCTAAAAACATTATATGTTGGCTATCAACTATTACACCTATCAAATAGCTGTCCATAATATCTTGTAGCTCTTCGCTCTTTGATTTTACAACATCACTTATTTGAGCAGTTGTAATATAACTTACAGAATATCCATCTGTGTTTTCGCTTGCAATATTACCATTATTGGCTATATCGCTTGTAGTAGCATTGAAGTCATTCAAACTATTTATCATTTTATATATACACAATTTTACTGCTTGAGGTATTTCTTTACAATCTACCAATCTGTTTTGAGTTCTTATATCAATTTTTCTTCTGCTTTCAAATTCTAATAAGTTAAAAGGCGTTAGGTCTAAAGTGCCACCTAGAGCCTTATATTCTTCATAAGTTAGGTATTGACCTTTAAATTCCATAAACGCCCTCCTTTATTAAAGACTTACTACTGACCCATTATATATTATTAAGTCGCTCATAACTGCTTTAGTTCCTTTGTAAGCAAATAAACCAAATCCGATAGCGTCACTTAATTCTATTTGTTTAGGGTTGTAAATTGAAGTCATTATTGGTTGTGCAACTGCACCCTTAACCATAACTACATAGTTGATTCCATTAGGTAGGAATACATTTGAATAAACATTAACATTGTTGAATGTTCCTTGTTCATAGTTAGGTACAACACCTAAATTGTTTGAGTTAGAAATAGCATTGATTTTGTTTCTTAACTTTCCATAATATTTAGGTGACATAACAACTTCAATCATGTTTCTTGGTACACCTTGTACAAATCCATTTTTAGTTGTTTCAATTTTTTGGATAGCTTCTTCTATTTCATCTTCAATAGATGGAGTTCCAGTAGCTGTGAATGCAGTTCCTGCAGTAACTGCTTCTGCAAAGAATTTAGTGTCTAATTCAACAGCTAGTGCATCTTGATGGTTTCTTGTTCTTCTTTCAATTAGTCCACTGATCCCATAGGTTTTTAGGTCTTTCTCCTCAATCTCCTCAAGGTACTCAGTGTTGTCATTTAAAGCAACTACTACTGGTTGTGCTTTAATTTTGTCAGCATAACCATGTCCTCTTGCTGTTCCATAAGCAGCACTTGAAACATTTACAAATCTTTTTGCTTCAACAGTTCCGCTTGTAGGATCTCCTGATAAATCAGTATTTTTTAATCTTGATGCTAGTGTTATGTGTTGTAAATTTTCGATAACTTTTCCATATTCTTCTGCAAGTTTTTCAGCAGTAGAACCATCAGTCATCTTAATGCTTAATGCATCTAATCTTGCCATAATTTAATCTCTCCTTTTTTTCTACCATATTATTGGCATTTCTTTAATATTATTGTCTTGCTCACTATCTCCCATGCTTTCCATGTCTTTTATTTGGTTAGGATTAGTAAAAATATCGGTTTTGTCTTTTGTTAATTCATTAAACAATTCCTGTATTCCTTTACCTTTGTTTTCTGGTAAATTTAATCCGTTTTTAATATCATTTAAAAGACCACTTCTTGCATATTCGCTAGTGAATGTTTTGCCTTCAAACAAAGCATTGATATTATCTGTTAATATTTTATCTTGTTCTTCAGCTTTTTGTTTCGCTTCTTGTTCCTTAATTGAGGTTTGCAACTCCTCATATTTTAATTTCCAATCAGCATTTTCTTTAGCAGTTTCATTGAACTCATCAATTTTGGTTTTGTAAGTAGACACTTTATCTTCAAGATTTTTTTTATCTTCTTTTAAAGTTTCTATTTCTTTGTCCTTTTTGCCTATGGCTTTACCATATAAAGACATAACCAAATCTTTTTGTTCGTCTGTAAAATCTACCAATTCGTCTCTTTTCATAATTCCTCCTATCGTAATATTTAACGTGCCACGAACACGCGAGATTCCTTACGGAGTCCTTTATCCTCGAACTCTACCTACATTATATCATAAATTAAAGCTGTGTCAAATCACAAAAAAAGCAAGATTATTTCTTGCTATTAAAATATTGTTCTGTAATTTCGTGTATTATATCGTGAGAATTTGCACATATATTACACATTACATCTTCGGAATAGTTTCCAATATCTTCAAAGCTTAAATAACTGCCAATATAACAATGTAATAATTCGTGCATTAAAGTTGCTCTTTTTTGCTGTTGATGCAATTCTTTCCACAAATAAATAACTTGTTCATTATATGCACACAAACCAAAGCAATCTCCTTGCTCTTTTGGGTCTGTAGTTGGTTCAAACATTTCTTGAGAAATTTCTTTTATTTCCCAATCTCTGTTGTTCATTTTGAACTTCATATTACACCTGTTTCTTGCTAGTTTTCTTTTTGGTTGTTTTCTTTACTGTTTTTTTTGGCTTCTCTTCAATAGTAGATATCTTTACTTCTTCAAACTCTACTTTTTTTGGTTCTTCTTTGGATTGTTCTGGTGTTATTTCTATTACTTTAACAACTGTTTCACTCTTGCTGTTATTTCCCATTAAGTAGTCTGCCACTTCTTTTGTGCATTCAAATGTATCGCCAACAAACAATTTGCCTTGTTCTTCATACATTCTCCTTTTAATGTTTTTTAATTCACCAAATCTTCCTAGCGTAAAATCTTTTATTACTTCACATTTTACCATCATATCTTTTCCTCCTAACTTATATTCTATTTTTCTTATATCTTCTTTCCAATCTATATCACAGGTATAATCATTTATGACTGTATATTCCGCTGGATATTCGCCTTTCTTTGTTTGCAATGGCGTTTCTTTGATAACTGTCCATAATTCCCACATTAAAGGTTTTCTCCAAAATTTGCCTTGTTTTTCTAATTGTTTTGTTTTTTCTATTGCTTTTCTCAAATGCTTTTGGTTTTCTACCTTTAAAGCAAATGGCTCTTCATGGTCTTTTATATAATTTTTTGAAAACGGTGATCTAGACCCAAAAAACTCAATATCATTTGTTTCTGTTTCTACTATTGTTTTAATTGCTTCATCACTAAAGAATACATCTCCAAATATATAGCAAACAGGTTCATCTGTTGGGTAAAAACAATTAAACCAATTGCCCTCTTCTATTGTCCAAAATCTTGCTTCATATAAATTATCATGTTTTAATATTGGCACTCCAAACTTTTCAAATACAGGGTTATGTGTACTTATTGCAATATCTTCAACACCATTTTCTCTTAATAATCGTATTGTTCTTGCGACCAATTCTTCGCCTTTTACTACCGATAAATGCCTAGGTGTTTCCCAATGCTTATAGTGTCCACCACACATTATTATATATTTTTTTACCATTGTTTATCACCCCCATTCAACGCCTCTTCTTTTGTTGTTCTTACACGTTCTTTTAATATATTATCTAATTTAACATCACTCCCCTTGTATGTTAAGTATAATTGCTCTGTATCTGCCCAATGTCTTATTGTTGAAGTACCCCATACGACTTTTTCTCGTATAGTTGTTACTGATTTAAGATTATCCCTATTCCAGACATATACAGGCTTTTTTAACAATGTAAATGTATTCATATTTATACACACTTTATAGTGTTGGTTTCTATCTTCTTTTAAAGTACCTTCATTATAAAGACATTCTTGTCTAATTGCCAACGACTTTTTTATTACTTTGCCACAACTACCACTCCAACCTTGCATTGCTTCATATTTATCTTTATAATTTGGGACAAATGCAAGCTCTGTTTTTCCATTTTTATACATATTCATAGCAACAAATAATACATCGGGATAACTTTGTAACTTTTGATTTATTTTTTCTAACACTTTATTATTATCTAGCCAATCATCACTATCTACATACCATACATAATCAACATCTTCACTTAAATGTAAATACGCTTCGTTTCTTGCTCCACCATTTAATCTTTTTTGCTGTAATTGTACTATCTTTATGTTGGACAATTTATCTACAAACTTATATGCAATATTTACTGAGTTGTCTGTACTCATATCATCAACAAATATTACCTCATAATTCTTATATGTTTGTTCCACTATACTATTTAAGCACTTTTCTATTGTGTGTTCATAATTATAGTTAGGGATTATTATTCCTATTTTATAATCTTTTCGAGGTGGCAACACATTCCAATCTTTATCTATTGTTTTGGCTTTTTTTATACAATCAATATTATATTTGGTTAAGTTTATATCAACATAATCACACAAATTAAACTTGATACAATGCATATTTAATTTTAATAAATCCTCATATTTTTCATCATCAAACAAATAAATATATTCGTTATCATCTTTTGTTACTATATCAACGGAATTTTTATCTACTGCTACCCTCATACCTAACCACCAGTATAATTATATCATATCACAAAAAAAAGGACAAATTATGTCCTTATTGCCCAAGCACATCTCATAATTCTGTTGCTAGGGTCAAACGTGTCGTATATTACGCCGTTTATAATGGCAGTTATATGGCCATCTGTTGTAACAGCATATTTACCAACAGGATATTCTTTAGCAAATTCTCCTATTGTTTTTGAATAATGGCACTCTCTTGGATATCTATCATCCAAATAATCTTCTATAAATGCAACACTATCCATCATCAAGCCATCTTTACTAGCCAAATAACTTAGCTCGTTATAAACTTCATCCCAATTACGATTGGTTAATAAACTTATAGCTCTCAATGTGCAATCATCAATATGCCTATTATAAGGGTTGTTATTATAATATTGATACATATTATCTCATTGAATTTTGTAGTGCTTGTGTTAATTGTTGTTTTTGTTGTGGTGTATCTGCTTCTTCATGTAGCACCTTAATAAAATCTTCTAATGCTTTTACCATATAATGAAAACTTTTGTCTGTTTCTTCCCCAGCACCATATCTATTCTTGTTTTCAACATATCTGCCATATTCTCCTGCCATTCTGTCTATATGTTCGTGTCCTCTATATTTCATATCATAGCCTCTACGTCCATATTCTCCATAACTATCATATCCGGGTCTTCCATAATTTCCATAATTTCCATAATTTCCATAATTCATATTTTTTACCTCCTTTGCGTCTTTATAAATATCAATTAATTTGTATAGGTTATCTAAATTAGTTGTAGCAATTCCCTCTTTCATTATTCTCTCAATTGCTTTGCTTGTTTTTTCAATCACTTGGTCTTCCAAAATTATTCACTTCCTTTCTTAAGGATTTTTAATATTTCTTCTTGGTTTTTAAGTATTTGTTTTAAATACTTTTCATCTTGTGTTTGTAATTCGTTCATTAAGTCACTGTTGTTATAGTCCTTAAATAATATTTCAAGGCTTATTGCTTGTAGTAGTAATGACGTTATATCTATTGTATTGTTTTTCATTAACGATTAAGCCTAGAAATACTGAAAGTGGCGTTAGTTATAATTGCTTGTGTAGTAGCTATTGGTGTTGTAGGGTTAGTAGGTGTTGGAATTGAACTAACACTTTGTACGCTTATATTTGTAGTACCACGAGGGCATACTCTTAGTTTTTTATCAAATGATATAGTTTCATAATCGTCTGCAGCTGCAATAGTTACAGCTCTTACGGTGTCAGGTATCAATACACCGTCTTGAAACAATCCTATTGCCACAACACCGGGTGTTGCCGTACTTACTGAGGCACTAAATTCTACATCATAATAGCCTGTATATCCATTCCCAAAGATTTTAAAGTTAGGGTTGCCATTTTGATAATCTAACCAACCACAGCAAGAAGCACACCTAGTTCTTATATCTGTTTCATCAAAAACTATTGGACTAGCATTACTTGGCAAAGCAAGAGGCTCATTAATTATTGTTTCTATCATCTTATCTTATCTCCTTTCATAAAAAAACGAGAATAGAACTATGCCTATTCTCTAAAATTAGCAAGTTCTCGTATTCGAGTATGTAGTATTCTACTCTATGCTATTATACAAATTGACTTGTTGTGTTGAATCCACATCCACATCCATTGTTATTGCAACTAAATATAGGTGTGTTTCCATAAACCGGTACAGTTCCAACAGGACAATTCTTTAATTCTTGGTATACATTAGATATAATTGATTGTGTTTGTGCTAATTGACTTGCTTGTAAATCTTTCATTAATGCTTCTCTTTGTAAATCGGCAATCTTACTGTCTTTTTCATCTAATCTATCTCTAAATATTTCATCAATAATCTTTTGAGTATTAGCTGTTTGATTTACAAGAATATCTTGACCAATTTGTCTTAATACTTCTCTGTCTGAGCAGTTTTCACTTATAACAGTAGCTTTTAAATCT
>Ga0265298_10009674_pt1 | contig 11462 bp, 9 predicted proteins | sample AusTroGonzalo_MG_3_FD_193486 | JGI IMG/M metagenome (GOLD analysis project Ga0265298, IMG submission 193486) | Bovine rumen microbial communities from tropical cattle in Woodstock, Queensland, Australia - Gonzalo_01 | ecosystem: Host-associated > Mammals > Digestive system > Stomach > Rumen ...
CCGTCGGTGATGGTTCCGGAAGCGGCAGTAGTCAACGGAATATCGGAACAGAAAACAGTGGTTACTGACGTATAGCTCACGGACACCCTGTGTCCGGCACCTACTGCGCCGCTGACGAAACGGACGGCAATCTCGGAGCAGTTGAGATTCCAACTGCGTGCTGTGTCAGCAGTAAAAGTCATCGGGAAAATGGACGAGCTGTTGGTGGTGACAAAGAGCGTGTCGCCCTCCCCTATCGCCGCCGTCAGGTTCAATTTGATGCTGTTCAGGTTTTCCACCTCGGGACGGATAACCCACGTGTAATCCATGCCGGCGGGATAGCCGTCGCGGACGAGGAAGGAGCCGTCGCGGCTGGTGAGTTCAGTGGTTCCAGTAAGCGGCTGCAGAGCGGGATATTCGTACTGCGCCGTATCGGGATACGCATTGATGATCAGCTCCTGCGCGAGGTTGAAGTGACTGCCGCCCACATTCAAGGCATTGGTATAAAAGTAGCCGTTGGACTGGCCGTCCCAGCCGAAATTGAAATGATAGTAATAGGCAGTGTCCACCATCCGGTAGCCGTCGCAGATGAAGGCGTGGCCGTCAATGTCGGGCACGCTCCAACCCGCGTAGTAGAGTGGGATTCCGCGTTCAAGGTGCGACACGATAAGACTGTCCCAGTCAAGGCTGGTGGAGTCGCGGAACTCATATCGTGTGTCGGGCGAGAACTTGAAGTAGGTTTTGAGCACATTGGCGGCGCTGTGGTTATACATGCCGGAGCCGTCGGGGCCGTACACCATATCAACCCCCACGCCGCAATGGTACATCAGCGTGGAGATGGCGGTGTTGACAGAGGTTGCCTTGTCGCACATGGCGGAAAAGTCGTAGGTGGTGCTGCCGTAGTCCGCCGACTGCACGCCGTAGTGTTCGTCGATGTAGGAGTAGGAGCCAATGCCCGTTTCGGGGAAGCGGAAATGATACATCAGCTGTGCCATCGCTGTGGCCACACAGCCAGTGACCGCCCGGCCGCCCTCACCCTTGATGTCCTTGGGACAATAATAGTTGTACTGGCTCCCCTGCCCCCAGTTGGAACGGAGGAAGGGGGCGATGGCGGCCTCCGGGCGAAGTTCGCCACTGCGGGAGCGTTCCCACGCGGGGTGCGCGTCTTCGGCACGGAAGGGCAGCCGCCGGAGTTCGGCCAGCTGGTCGGCATAATGAGTGAGCCACATCTGTGCCGGCGGGGCCACGTCCGGACCGGTGAGCGGCTGCCCGTCGGTGAAAGCCAGCAGGGGCTGCGTGCGGCGTTCGGCGCTGACGACAGCGGAAGAGCCGTCGATGGCAGTGAAGACGTAGTAGAGCGTGTCGCCGTCACGCAGTTCGGGGCGGGCTGCGCGGGCGGGCGTCTTGCCCACCGAACGGAAGTAGCGGGCGGCATATTCCGCAGCCTCGTCCTGCGGCACGGTCTGGGCATAAGCCGCCGTAAAGCACAGCACAGCGGCAAAAAAGAAGGTAAAGATTTTCTTCATATCCATTTGCTAAAAAACGGTGCAAAGGTACGAATAAAACTGAAAGGTGAAAATTGAAAATTGAAAACTGAGAACTATACCCTGTACCCTATACCCTGAAACCTAATTCCCCGAGTACCACCCTTTGGAGGTGTCGTGCACCCAGCGGGGGCCTTTGCGGCCGCCGGGCACCCACTCGGAATTGCGGATGAAGCTCTCGTTGAAGGAGTAGATCAGTCTTACGGTAATCACATTGTTGTACTCCTTGCGCGTCCACGTCTCCTGTTTGTAACTGTCATAATATTCGCGGGTGCGGAGCGGACGGAGCGAGTACTGGAAACGGAAATTCAGCTTCAGTCCCTTGTAGAGACGGACTTGGGCATCGGCAATCACGCTCCAGTCGCTGGTGCGGTACGTGTGCGACCGCACGTCGGTGGTGGTAGTCCAACCGTTCTCGATCTCGTGCGCACGCACCAGTCTTCCCCATGCAAAGCCCAGACCGATGGCGCACCCTGTGTGGTGGTCCTCATAATGGAACACCACCGGCACCTCCACATAGTCGAGGTTCAGCTTGTACTTGATCTTCCGGTTGAACGGCACAGAAAAGTCTTCGTTGAGCAGATAAAGTCGGTTGGTGTCGTGTAGGCTGGCATTGGCTCGGAGGGCGGTCTGGTACGAACCTTTCTGGGTATAAAGCAGTTCGATGGTCCCGTACCAATGGTATTTGTCATCAAGGGGCAGGGTGACGGACATGCCTCCGTTGAAGCCCATCTTATAATATCCAGCCACCTCGTCGCCATCGACCTGCGAGATGTTGCCGCCGGCGATGACGGAACCGATGAATTTCTGCGGGTAGGCAGCAGCTATTGCCAATATCAGGGAAAGTGTCAGTATTGTTCTTTTCATAGTTCGGAAAACAGGCGGCAAAAGTACGACAATTTGCGAAATTACCGCTTTTTTGCGAAAAAGTCCTTCATCATTTTTTCGCTGCGGTCGGCGAGGACCCCGCTTCGGACGGCGGTTTTGGGGTGCAGCACCGGTGTGCCGAGGGTGGTGTAGCCCCGTTTGGGGTCGGGGGCGGCATAGACGAGCGTGCCCAACTGCGCCCACGCGATGGCACCGGCACACATCACGCACGGCTCCACTGTGACGTAGAGCGTGCATTCCGTCAGGTACTTGCCGCCCAGAAGGTTGGCGGCAGAGGTGATGGCCTGCATCTCGGCATGGGCTGTCACGTCGCAGAGTGTTTCCGTCAGATTGTGGGCCCGTGCAATGATACGGTTCTTGCATACTACTACCGCCCCGATGGGAATCTCCCCCTCCTGATATGCCAACCGCGCCTCATCCAGCGCCCGCTGCATGTAGAATTCGTCTTTTTTTAATTGTTCTTGTTCAATCATGCTGCAAAGATAATAAATAAGCCTTGTGTTACTTCAGGCTTTTTAGTTAATTTTTTATAAAAGGGCGATGCAAATATGGATAGTTTAAAAAATAAACACTATATTTGTAACATCAATAACGTTTGCTTATGACAACAAACCAAGAACTCGATATTATTGCCCGTATGCGAAGCGAGGTACATAGCCGTAAAAAGGATACGGGCGTGAACCTCTTCTTGGTGTGGGGTTATCCGACGGCCGTTGTATTCCTTTTAGAATTTGTAGTGTTGCTGTTTCTCCAAAAGCACTGGTACGAATGGCTTTGGGTGGGCATTCCCTTGCTGGGCGTGCCGTTGATGAAGTTCTTTGTGAAGAAAGATTACGACCGTACGGGGCATCGGACGCATGAGGCTCATGTCGCCCTGTATCTGTGGTTTTTTATCGGTGCCGCCAGCGCTATTCTCGGTTTTACCACAGGCATCACTGGAGTCTATCCCATTTGCTATTGTATCATTCAGGGCCTGCTCATCGGTATGGGCGGCTTTCTGACGGGTGTCATCTCACGCTTCCGTCCTATGACCGTTGGTGGCATTATCGGTAGCGTCGTGACGTTCGCCTGCCTCTTCCTTCATGGTGACCTCTGGCCGTGGCAGTTCCTCGTTACTGCCATCGTTACCGTTATGACCCTTATTATACCCGGACATCTATATAAACAATACGTTAATAACTATGGCATTTAAGTTTCCTGTTATCAATCCCTTACTCCATAATGAGTTGCGGCTGAAAATCATGGTGGCCCTCGATAGTTTAGAGAGTGCCAATTTTATGTATTTGTGTGAAATCACTGGTGCCACCCGAGGTAACTTGAGCATACAGATAAAGACGTTACAAGAGGCAGGCTATATACAGATGGACAAGAGTGGCAGTGGTCCAGCCGCTCGCTCCGTATGCAGCATCACCCATAAGGGGATGGAAGCCTTACGTGCCTACGAACAAGGTCTGCGTCGTCTCTTTAGGGAGAAAGTGCCAGATTTGGACAGCCAAAGAAAAATAGGCTAACGTCCTATGCCCATCGTCAAATTTAGGGGGTATTGCGTTTTTAATTGTCTAAAAAATAAACTTATTGTATAACTTAAAAACTGATGTATTATGCAAACAACTACTAAAAGATTCTATCTGGCGAGGGCGGCCATGACGCTGTTCCTTGCCATGCTTAGTTTGGTGGTTTCGGCGCAGTCGTTTGTCGTGGTTGATAAGAACGGCAACCGCATCACCTTCGACGTGAGCAAACTTGACAGTGTGACCTTCCAGCAGGATCCTCCCGCTTTCACTGTCTATGAGAATGTGGAGGAAACGACCAGTGGCTCTGGTCAAGGTGATGATCCTGGTTCAGGAGATGATCCAGGTCAGGGACAGGGTGACGACCCTGGTCAAGGTCAGGGCGATCCTGTGGAGCCAGCTCCTCAGGAAGTGACTACCTTCACCTTTGATGAGGTGGCGAGTTTCTCGGGCGATCCAGACTATCTGTTCTCTCATCCCGACACAGTGTATGTGAATAGCGAAGGCCAAGACTTCTCCTTCCAACTGCGTACCAATATGGAATATGACTACAAGATCAGTGATGAATGGCTGGCATATATAAGTGCCATCGAAGATACGGATTCCCTGAAATTCTCTGCAGGAATGAACCCCATGACTACGCGGCGATTCGGCTATATAGCATTTGCCAGCAATGGCACTACCGAACAGATGGTAGATACACTATGGGTTGTTCAATACGGAAAACTTGACTCGCGTTATATTGCTATCGACTGGAGCACGACAACACTCGACAATTTCGACGAGGCGAGCGGAAGCGCTACATTGACCTTCTCTGGCGATGTGCCTGTGATGGGTGACTACGACGTGGTTCTTTTGCCTAAAGATGATTCATACGTAATCCGTTTGATTGACGATGTGCAGCAGGCTGAAGGTAGTAATACTGTCACCCTTTCCACCCGTCAAGGATTGATGGGTAATCTTTTCAAAGGTACTAAGTTCTCATTGGCAACAGAAGCCAGCGCACAGGCCAGAGGCAAAACTGACGGCGGCATTCCAGTCTATCTGCCTACGAAGGTGGAGATGATTACCGACGACGGATGTGTTGAACTATATGATGTATCTAAAGCGCAGGCTCGTGGAGCCAAGGCTCCTACTGAGATGGAAAAGGATTTTGTCAGTTGGGAGTACAATCAGGATGGGCTTGAACTATGGTCGTCTGGCGTACAGAGTCTCTCATGGGATAAACTTAACTTTAATATTGGACTGAAGGGACTCTTCTCCTTCGACTTTGGAGATATCCCCTTTGAGAAAGTACGCATGGGTGACCTCCAGAACTTGAAGATTACGCTCGATGGTGGCTTCGACATGGAGATGATTCTGAAGTATGCCGTTGCTAGCGAAGTGAAGTACGAGAAGGAATGGACATTGAAGGAAAATGCTATTCCTAACCTGAAATATACCTTCATGGTGGGTACCGTTCCCGTCTATATTACTGTTGGTGCCGATCTCATGGCTAATATCAGTCTTGGCGCTTCAGGCGAGGCCAGTATCACCACAGGTGTCACAGCCTCTACACATGTAAACTACGGTGTGGAGTGGGATGCCGAGAAAGGTCTTTCGAAGATTGCCGAGTGCGAGAAGGAACTGGAACTCGTGGGACCCGACCTCGAAATCAATGCCCATGCAGAGGCTCGTGCTACAGCCTATCCGAAGATTGAGATTGGTATATATAAGGTACTCTGTCCGACAATCAGTCCGCAACCTTACATCAAGGCTGAAGCCGACGGCCGTTATTTTGATAATAAGGTGGCCTGGAATGCTGGTATCAGCACGGGCATTGACCTCGGACTTGGACTGTGTCTCGACCTATTCTTCTGGAAGAAGGATCTGGGCGAAATCGATCCTGTCAACGTGTTCGACTTCCCGCTGGTAAGTTTGCCTGATGAGATTGAACTACAAAACGAAAAGGAAGAGCAAATGCTCATCAACAACCAGAAGGAAGTGAAGTACCACGTGACGAATAAGAATTACCTCACAGGCACTAGTTACAATGCTCCTGGCGTACTTGTGAAATTCGAGGCTGAAGGCGGCGAGGTCAGTTCTGAGTACGACTATACCGACAAGGATGGTAACGTCAGCGTCAGATATACGCCTAAAGCCGGTGAAAAGGGCGGTGTAGTCAGGGCTGAGGTGATGTTGGGTGCTGAGCCTGAGAAACCAGAGGACGCAATGAAGGCTGATGATTATGCCATCGAAGCCATCGATTATCGTTTAACGGGTGGATCTTACACCATTCCAGAGGGTGAGACAAGTGTTGATGTCACCTTCCAACTTGACAAGTACACATCTAAGACTGCCACATGGGCAGGTGAAGCAGGACGTACAGTTTCGTTTACTTCCACTAATGGCACGGTATCACCATCATCTGGCGTTACTGATTCCGATGGTAAGGTTACTGTTACCTTCACTGCTGGTGATAACTTCACAGAGGGTTCTGTCACAGCAAGTGTCAGCGGCTCAGATCCTAGTTCATGGAGCAAGACCGCTGATGCCACCATCAAGGCTGACAGCGGAGGCGATATTGGTGACGATGATCTGGACAAGGCTTCCAAACTGAAGGATAATGTTTACGTCATTGAGAACCAGAAGACCGGCGAGACGCAGGAGCGTACATATGTACCGAAGTGGTCAGAATGGAGAAAGGATCAAGATAATATCAACTTCTCTTTGGAAGATGCCGATGAGGACGGAGGAACGCAAGGTATGGTCTATGGTTTTATTCCTCTGACGATGACCGATGTCGTTCTGGCGCTCACAGGAGAGACGTTTGAGAATTCTCCTGGTGCAAAGTTTGGCTTTGGTGTTTATGAAGGCACCCAATTATCGGCTGATTTCGCAAAATTCAGTGGTGATGATGCTTTTGGTAACATTGAACCTGAAAGTAAAATCATGTTGAGGAAGATTAACAGCCAGAATACTGCTAGTAGGGCCCGTCGTGCTCCTGGTGAAGAAGAGTACACTGGCGAGTATGAACTCCTGTTCTACTTGGTATTCAAGAATAGTGTGTGGAATCCTGAAACCCAGCAAGAGGAGGAAGGCGACGACTACGTGGTCTATGGTAAGGGAACGATGAAGATGCACTTGCCTACCATCACCAGTTTCCAGGCAAATACTGAGAAAGACTGGGTGAAGGTTGGCGAGAGTACGAAGGTGGTCCTACAATCGTATTACGAAGAGGGAGCCACTTGGGACTGGAACGACGTAGAGATTGTCGGTCAGTCAGCCGATTACACAGACGCAAGAAATGGTGTCGATGACGGTTTCTTCTCTTGGGATGCTGCCACGCAGACCCTCACCTCGCTGAAGACGAACGACAACAAGAGGGTGAATGTATGTCTCGGACTGAAGAGCAATCCGGAAGTCAAGAACACCCTTCAAGTCGCTACTGGCGAGGGTTGGAAGTACACGATGATCAAGACGAATCCGGAAGAGATAACGGATGATGCAAACTCTTATCTCTCATTCGGTTTCGAATGGGCACCAAAGGATAGTGATGACGAGAAGTTCGACTTTACCGCTCTTGAGATTGATCCTGAGACCAACCCAGACGGTTACTTCTCAATTCAGTTGACGTATGGCCCTCAGGGATGGCCGCTGTTTGTTAAGAGTGGGACGCCTCCAGGCGAGTACAACATCCGCTTCTGGATAAAGAGCAACCACGACATCAACTGTACGATAAAGGTTACAATTACAGAGGAACAATAAATCACTTAATACAATGCACAATATGAAACGAAATAACAATTGGGTGAGGGCAGCCATGCTGCTGCTCCTCACCGTGCTCAACACCATAGGAGTGCGAGCAGATGACTATAAGATTGTTGTTTGGCTGAATGATGGCAGTAAGACGGAAGTAAACATCTCCGATATGCCAGAGTTTGTATATGCCGACGGCAATGTGTCTTTGAAAAGCGGCAACGCAGCATTATCCTGGCCGCTGGCACAGTTGAATAAGTTTACCTTCGAAGGTATAGGAAGTATGAGTTATGCTATGGAGGAGGTCGATAAAACATTTGGTGACGCACCGTTTACTAACGATTTGACCTTGGTAGGTGATGGCACTGTCACTTACACATCGGATAATGTGAATGTTGCAACCGTAGATGCAACGACGGGTGAGGTGACGATTGTTGGTGCTGGTACGGCCACTATTACTGCCACAGCCACCGACGGCAAGGATTACACCTATACCACGAAGACAATCAGTTACACCATCACCGTCAATGCCAAGGCTGTAGAGAATGGCATGCTTGCCGCCATTGCCGATCAGACCTATACAGGTAGGGAGTTGATGCCCGCCGTGACTGTCAAGGACGGTGAGACCACTTTGATGGAGAATACAGATTACACCGTCGGTTATGCAAATAACGTGAATGTCGGTACTGCAACCGTTACCATCACTGGTATGGGTAACTACAGTGGTACGGCCTCAACAACGTTTACCATCTTGGCCGACAAGACTAGTCTGGATGATGCCATTATGACAGCAGCACAATATTATTATTACATTAAAGACGATTATCCTTCTATCGCTGCCACGTTGCAGGAGGCCATCGAAGCGGCACAAGCCGTAGCCGATAAGGCCAGTGCCACGCAGGAAGAAACCGACACCGCCAAGGCAACCCTTGATGCCGCTATGCAAACGGCCATGGATAACATTGAGATTGCCACAGGCATTAGAGATGTCAGAACTGGAACAAATGTCGATGTGTGGTACGATATGAATGGGCGGAAGAGACAAGGCGAACCTGCAAAGAATGGCCTAATCATTAAGAATGGCAAGAAGATGGTGGTCAAGAACAAGCAAGATGCTGACAAATAGTAGTTGTTAGCCTTAGTAATAGAGAATCGCTACCATAATGGTGGCGATTCTTTTTTATCTCCTCTGATTTGCATATTTCAGGGAAAATGCGTACCTTTGCCAACGATAATGAACTTTAGGATTATACATATCGACGAGACGGACTCCACTAATTGCTGGTTGCGCAATAACCCTGCCTTATTTGGCAATAACCCGTCCTTATTTGGCAATAACCCTGCCTTATTGGAAAATAATGCTCGCTTATTGGATAATAATGCTCGCTTATTGAGAGAAGGTGATTGTTTAGTGGTTGTAGCGGAATACCAGACGGCGGGGAAGGGCTGTGGAACGAACTCATGGGAGAGTGAGCGGGGCAAGAACCTGACGTTCTCGATGCTGATTCATCCTGAGGAGATTCCTGCGAATGAGCAGTTTAGGATTACAGAGATTACCTCAGTGGCGATGTGCGAGACGTTGAAACGATATGGGTGTGATGAGGTCAGTATCAAATGGCCGAATGATATCTATGTGGGTGATAGGAAAATCTGTGGTATTCTGATTGAGAACCGTCTGCAGGGCTCTGTAATTAAGGACTCCATCATTGGCATCGGGCTGAATGTGAACCAGACAGCGTTTAAGAGCGATGCTCCTAATCCCGTTTCCCTCTATCAATTATCGGGTCAGGAAACTAATCTTGAGGAGTTGCTGGAGGCATACCTTGATGCATTCGATGCCACCTATCATAATAAAACAACTTGTTTTGACTACAAAAAGATGCTCTATAGAAAGGGAAAAGATAGTCTCTATCAAGATAAAACAAATTGTTTTACAGCAAGGCTGAAGGATGTTTTACCGGATGGGAGGCTCCTCCTAGTGGATAAAGAGGGCTGCGAACGGCTTTACGCCTTTAAGGAAGTACAATTTATTATATAAAAGTAAGAAGGTAAAAAAGTAAAAAGGTAAAAGAAATGGCAAGATTTAAGAGAATTCTATTGAAGCTGTCGGGCGAGAGCCTTATGGGAAAGCAGGGTCATGGTATCGACCCTGAGCGTCTGGGTGACTATGCCCGTCAGATTAAGGAGGTGGCCGAGATGGGTGTGCAGATTGGCATCGTAATCGGCGGTGGTAACATCTTCCGCGGACTGAGCGGTTCGAAGAAAGGTTTCGACCGTGTGAAGGGCGATCAGATGGGTATGTGCGCCACGGTAATCAACTCTTTGGCACTGAGCAGCGCACTCGATGCAGAGGGTGTGAAAAACAAGGTGCTGACAGCCATCCGTATGGAGCCTATCGGTGAGTTCTACAGCAAATGGAAGGCCATCGAGGCGATGGAGGCCGGTTATGTGTGCATCTTCTCTGCCGGTACAGGCCAGCCTTACTTCACTACCGATACGGGTTCGAGCCTGCGTGGTGTGGAGATTGAGGCCGACGTGATGCTGAAGGGTACCCGCGTAAATGGCATCTATACTGCCGATCCCGAGAAAGACCCGACGGCTACGAAGTTTGAGGATATTTCTTATCAGGAAGTACTGGAGCGTGGCCTGAAGGTGATGGACCTTTCAGCAGTCTGTATGTGTCAGGACAACAACCTGCCCATCTACGTCTTCAATATGGACGTAGTCGGAAACCTAAAAAAGGTGATGGAAGGCGAGCAGATAGGAACGCTCGTGCATCCTTAGAGGGTTAGTTGACTTCCTCGAACTCGACGTACTCGCCGTCGTTGTTGTCGAAGATCTTTTTCTTTTCTTCGGTTTCGCGGTCGTCGATAATAGTTACACCACTATCCGTAGTCGTTTTACGGGTAGTGGTTTGCTTTTCTGCCTGTGCTTGTTTCTTCTTGCTATTGTCGCTACTCTTGAAATAGTCCTTACTAAAAGGATTCTTTCCACTCTGTTGACGTTGATAGCGTATATATTCCTGACGACTGAACTTCTTACCGCCAGTATTGATGATTTCCTCTTGTATCTCCTTCATGTTCCTGACACCTTTGTACATGAAGCGGAGGACTATCGCTACGACAACGGCGATGGCTATGAGGATGAAGAGTAAAAAAGCAACGATTCCTTTGAACATGATGCAAATGGTTTTTAGATTCTTTTGTTAGCGGCTACAGATAAGAGAACATACCACGCAATGATGGCGGCCAGGCCGGTGACTCCCAATAGGAGCAGCAAGGGTATGCAGGAGAGGATAAAGATGTATTTGATCTCGTTGCCCTTCCAACCCCACGTCTTGAACTTTAAGGCGAACATGGGGATTTCGGCAATAAGCAGATAGCAGCTGATAAATGTTCCGATGAGGATGCACCATTCCATGCCTTCAAAACTGATGGCTTTTTCCTGCAAGCCCACGATGAGTGAACCCCAAAAGAGGGCATTGGCAGGGGTTGGCAGTCCGATAAAGCCTAGGGCCTGCCGTTCGTCGAGGTTGAACTTGGCAAGGCGCAGGGCTGAGAAGGCGGCCATCACAAATGTCAGGAAGGGTATAATAGGGATATGGATGTGGAACGTAGAGAGATAACTGAACACGATGGCTGAGGGTGCGAAGCCGAAGGTGATGTCGTCGGCCAGAGAGTCGAGTTCCTTGCCGATAGGGGAGGATACGTGCAACAGACGGGCCACCATGCCGTCGAAGAAATCGAAGACGGCTCCGATTACAATGAACAGCAAAGCCATACTGAAGTCACCTTGAAATGCG
>Ga0265298_10009675_pt1 | contig 11461 bp, 5 predicted proteins | sample AusTroGonzalo_MG_3_FD_193486 | JGI IMG/M metagenome (GOLD analysis project Ga0265298, IMG submission 193486) | Bovine rumen microbial communities from tropical cattle in Woodstock, Queensland, Australia - Gonzalo_01 | ecosystem: Host-associated > Mammals > Digestive system > Stomach > Rumen ...
AGTGGTGCGGCTGCGGTCGAGCGGCAGCGGGACGCCGTAGCCTGCGGCCGATCCGAGCGGATTCCGGTCCGCGAGGCGGTACGCGGCCTCCAGGTTCTCGATCTGGTCGAGGATCATCTCGGCGTGGCCGGTCGCCCACATCTCGACCGAGGACGGCATCGCGGGCTGGAGGTGGGTTCTGCCGACGATAGGGACGTTCCCGGCGCGGAACGCGAAGCAGCGGAGGTCTGCGGCAAGAGTGATGGCCTCGGCCTCCGTGCGGAGGATCTCGTCCTTCATGTGCAGGCGGACGTCCACGGCGACCTGGTCGTTGCGGGAGCGGCCGGTGTGGATCTTCTTCCCGAGGTCGCCGAGGCGCTCGGTGAGCATCCTCTCGACGGCCATGTGGACGTCCTGGTCGTCCACGCGGATCTCGAACTTCCCCTTCGCGGCAAGAGTGGCGATGCGCCCGAGCTCCTTCCTGACTGCGGCGGCCTCCTTTTTCGTGACGACCGGCTTCTTGAGAGGCATCTCCGAGAGCATCGTCACGTGCGCGGCCGTGCCCATGCAGTCCCACTGCGCGAGCGCGAGGTCGAGTACGGGGTCGTCGCCCACCGTGTAGGCCAGCACGTCACGGTCCACCTTGCTGTCCGTTATTGTTTTGCTGACTGGCGTTTTCTTCATTTCCCGTTCTCCTCCGTTTTCATTGCGTCCTCCAGCGCGACATTGAGCTTCGCGTCGGCCTCGTCGAACATCGCGTGCAGGCGTTCCTTCGGCAGCTTCCCGCGGCCAAGCTCGACAAGCGCGTCGGAATAGAGCTTCGCGGCCTCTATCAGCGGCTCGCTGCGCCCCGCGCCGAAGGCGGCGACCTGCGGCGCCTTCACGAGCGCGAAAAACCTTATGCGCGGATCCGCCTCGGCGAGGTCCACGGCGTCGTGGAACGAGCAGCTGCGGTAGCGTCCGCAGAACGGCCTGTCGTACGCCTCGGGGTAGAGGAACAGCCTGCTGGCGAAGCGGAGTACGTCGGAGGGGTGCGCGGTTCCGGGCATGACCACGGAGCGGCACATCTTGAGCATCGCCTCGTCGTCTCCGTCCACGGGACGCCCCGCGAGCCAGTTCTCGATCTGGGCGTGCGCGTAGTCGGCCTTCAGGCGCGGGTCCGTCGCTATTATGGCCATCCTGGCCTCGTCGCGCCCGATGTCTTCGCCCTTTACGGACAGGAAGAATGCCCTTGCGACTTCGAGGCGGAATTCGTCAAGGTCCGCGTACCCCGGCGCCGGCAGCAGGATCCTCGTGGCCTTGGTGCCGTCCGCCCGCGACACCCGCCTCGTCACCACGTCCGTCAAGTTCGTCCGCACGTCGCCCAGGACAACCGTTATGCCCGGCCTCTCGAAGCGCGAAGGCTTCATGCGCAGCGAGGCGTAGAGCTTCGTGCACATGTCGATGGCCATCCCGGCGACGGGGCCCTGGAACTCCTTCCGCATGTCGGCGGGGCATTCCGCGACGACCTGCACCAGTCCCTGCGCGCCGGTTATGGGCGCGGCCCTGAAGCGCTCGATGATCTCGGCGCGCGACAGCGCCGCCGCGAGGATTGCCGTCGCCGCGAGCATCAGTCGAACGAGTACGTCTGCCCGGGCTCCGGCGCGACGGCGACGGGGACGCCCTGTTCCTTCAGCAGCTCCGCCATCGCGCTGACGCGGTCGGGTTCGCCGTGGACGGCGAAAGCGTGCCTCACGTTGTCCTTCACCTCGCGGATCCAGTCCGTCAGGCCGTTGCGATCCGCGTGCGCGGAAAGGGCGTTGATCACGTCCACCTTCGCCTTGAGGGGGACTTCCTCGCCGAACACCTTTATCGTCTCGCGCCGCTCGACGATGCGGCGGCCGAGGGTGTTCTCGGCCTGGAAGCCGACGATGAGGATTATGTTGTCCTCGTCCTGGGCGCAGTGCTTGAGGTGGTGGAGGACCCGCCCGCCCTCGCACATGCCGCTCGCGGCGATTATGATCATGGGGCCCGACGCGTCGTTGAGGGCCATGGACTCCTCGGGCGAGCCGACGAACTCCATGCCGGGGTACTCAAGCGGGTCCTTGCCGGCCGCGAGCATCGCCTTCGCCTCGTCGTTGTACACCTCGCGGTGCTTCGCGTAGATGCGCGTCGCCTTCTGGGAAAGCGGCGAGTCGATGTAAACCTTCACCTCGCGCGGCACCTTGCCGCGTTCGCGCAGCCGGTTCAGGTAGTAGATTATCTGCTGGGTGCGGCCGACCGAGAACGCCGGCACGAGAAGCTTCGAGTTGTGGCGGTCGATGTACTTCAGGTGCCTCTCCAGCCGCAGCTCCACGTCGTCCGCCGACGGATGGAACCTGTCGGCGTATGTGGACTCCACGATGAGAATGTCCGCGCCGGCGGGATACTCGTAGTGGCGCAGGATTGGCTGGTCGGGCTGGCCGAGGTCGCCGGAGAAGAGAAGCCTGTGGCTGCGGCCGCGGTCTGCGCGTACGTCGAGCTGGACGAGCGCGGAGCCGAGGATGTGGCCGGCATTGAAGAACTCGAGCGTAAGCCCCGGCGCGATCTCGCGAGGCTCGTGCATGTGCGTCGGAACGAAGAGCGGCATGAGCGCGTCCACGTCGGACTCCTCATAGAGCGGCTCGAACGGACGCTTCCCGTCGCGGCGGCGCTTCTTGTTCACGTATTCGAGGTCGCGCTTCTGGAGAAAGCACGAGTCGCGCAGCATCACGTCGCACAGCTCGACGGTGGACTGGCGGGCGAAGACCTTCCCGCGGAAGCCCTGCCTCACGAGCTGCGGCAGGTTGCCCGAATGGTCGACGTGCGCGTGGGAGAGGATCACGAAGTCGATCTTCGCGGGATCGACGGGAAGGTTCCGGTTCTTCTCGAACGCCTCCTTGCGGTGGCCCTGGTAGAGGCCGCAGTCGAGAAGCAGCCTCTTCCCGTTCGCCTCCACGAGATGCATCGAGCCGGTGGTCGTCTGCGCCGCGCCGTAGAACGTGATTCTCATGCCGGGTCCCTCCCGCTGTGATGTTTCGTCAGAAGTCGAGGTTGCGCACGTTGAGGGCGTTCTCCTCGATGAACTTGCGGCGAGGCTCCACCTCGTCGCCCATGAGGAGCGAGAACGTCCTGTCCGCCGCGACGGCGTCCGAGAGCTTCACGCGCAGCATGTGGCGCTTCGCCGGGTTCATCGTCGTGTCGTACAGCTCGTCGTCGTCCATTTCGCCGAGGCCCTTGAAGCGGTAGATGGAAAGCCCCGTCTTGCCGTGGGCGCGAACGTCGTCCAGCAGCTTCCTCAGCGGGCCGCCGAACCAGTCCGACGGCTCGTAGCCGTAGCCCGAGAGCGACGAGAACTCCTTCTTCAGCATCGAGGCCCCCGAGCCCTGCGCCGTCGCGTCCGCGACTAGCTCCTCGGGCTTGAAGCCGCGCTCCTCGACCATCCTGGAGGTCGCCTCTATCTCGGCGAGGAGCGTCAGCAGGCCCTTCGCGGTCTCGGCGTCCAGCGGCTCGCCGTTCTTGCCCTTGACCTCGAAGTCGTCTAGTCCGAGGGTGAGGAGCTTGCGGGTCAGCTCGTCGTCGGTGAGGACGTACTCGATCTTCTTCTTGCGCTCGACCTTGTAGAGCGGCGGCTGGGCGAGATAGACGTAGCCCTTCTCGATCAGCTCGGGCATCTTGCGGTAGAAGAACGTGAGCAGGAGCGTCCTGATGTGGGCGCCGTCCACGTCGGCATCGGTCATGATTACAATCTTGTGGTAGCGGGCCTTGGAGATGTCCCACTCCTCGCCGAATCCGCAGCCTATCGCGGTGATGAGCGTGCGGATCTCCTGGTTCGCGAGCATCCTGTCTATGCGGGCCTTCTCGACGTTGAGGATCTTGCCGCGGAGCGGCAGTATCGCCTGGGTGGCGCGGTCGCGCCCCTGCGAGGCGGAGCCGCCGGCGGAGTCGCCCTCGACGAGGTACAGCTCCGTCTTAGCCGGGTCGCGCTCGGAGCAGTCCTTGAGCTTGCCGGGGAGCGAAAGCCCGTCCATGACGCCCTTCCGCCGCGTTGACTCGCGGGCCGCGCGCGCGGCCTCGCGGGCGCGCGCTGCGAGAAGCGTCTTCTCGATCACGGTCTTCGCGACGGACGGGTTCTCCTCGAAGAACGTCATCAGCCTGTCGCTGACGATGGAGGCGACGATGCCGTCCACCTCGCCGTTGCCGAGCTTCGTCTTCGTCTGGCCCTCGAACTGCGGCTGCGGGACCTTCACGGAGATGACGACCGTGAGGCCCTCGCGCATGTCGTCGCCCGTGAGGCTGTCCTTCTCCTTGATGAGCTTGTTGTCCGTGCCGTACTTGTTTATCGTCGAGGTGAGCGCCCGGCGGAAGCCCGTCAGGTGCGTGCCGCCCTCGATCGTGTGGATGTTGTTGCAGTACGTCTGCTCGAGGGTCGAGTAGCCGTCGTTGTACTGCATCGACACCTCGGCCTGCACCATGCCCGTCGTCCCCTCCTTCGCGCCCTCGAAGTGGATGACGGGCGAAAGCGGCTTCTTGTTCTGGTTGAGGTAGCCGACGAACTCGTCGATGCCGCCGTCGTAGTGGAACGTCTCCTCGTGCTTCGACTCGCTCTCGTCGTCGCGGAAGTGTATCGTCACGCCCTTGTTCAGGAACGCGAGCTCGCGCAGTCGCGCGCAGAGGATCTCCCACTTGAAGGCGTGGCACGAGAATATCGTGTGGTCGGGGAAGAACGTGACGGAGGTGCCGGTCTCGTCGCCGCACTCGCCGACGACTTCGAGAGGCTTCGTGACGTGTCCGCGCGAAAACTCGATGTGGTGGATCTTCCCGTCGCGCTTGACATCGACCTTCATCCACTCCGAGAGCGCGTTCACGCAGCTGACGCCGACGCCGTGGAGCCCGCCCGAGACCTTGTAGTTCGAGCCGTCGAACTTGCCGCCCGCGTGGAGTATCGTGAGGACGACCTCGATCGCCGGCTTGCGCTGGGTCGGGTGCATGTCCACGGGGATGCCGCGCCCGTCGTCGCGCACCGTCAGCGACCCGTCTGGGTTGACGACCACGTCGATTGCCGAACAGTAGCCCGCGAGAGCCTCGTCGATGGAGTTGTCGACGACCTCGTACACGAGGTGGTGGTAACCCCGCTCGCCCGTGTCGCCTATGTACATGGCGGGACGCTTCCGCACCGCCTCCATGCCTTCGAGGACCTGTATGTTCTCAGCGTTGTAGCCGCCGGTCGCTGTCTCTTCTTCTGCCATGTTCGCATCACCTTTTGGTATCGCATATTATACCATATTTTCCATTTTCCCACAAATGCGGCGGTTTCGCGCGCCTGAAATTTGCACTTGACAAAAACGGCGAAGATATGCGATAATACGCGGCAATTCAACGGGGATATAGCTCAGTTGGTAGAGCGTCTCAATGGCATTGAGAAGGTCAGGGGTTCGACTCCCCTTATCTCCACCACTTCAAAAGACCGCCGAGTACGCCTCAAAGTACGCCCCCTATTATACAACCTCAAGTGGGGAGCTTGGCAGATTCTCCTGCTTTGAAAGTTCTTGTGTTCATGAAATGCTACGGCCCTTTACCCGCTCAGCCATCTTGAAGACCGTCAGGAAATTACGGTTGCGTGCGCGTTCATAGGAAATGGAATCCGCCATCTTCTTGACCATCATGATGCCAAGTCCGCCGATGGGACGCTCGGCTGCCGGGAGTTTCGTATCCGGGTCGGTATGGGCGAGCGGGTCGTAGGGGACGCCGTCGTCTGCGAATACGAGCCTGACCCCCGCCGGATCTTCCGTGAACTCCACATCGACCTCGAAACCCGACGCCCCGGAATGCTTCACGATATTCGAGGCGATTTCGTCAAGGATGACATGGAGGGAAGCTTGGACGTCTGGCGGTTGCTCTTTGAGACACTCGTCGAGATATGCGCTCGCCTGGCAGACGCCCTCCTGCGTCGGAGGGAACGAACGGACAAACCGATCTGAACGCCGGACATATTTAACCGCGAGGACGGTAAGGTCGTCTGCCGCAGGTGCGCCGGCCGCAAACGCCGCCACGGCTACACGGACAACGCCGCAGACAGTATCAGGGCTTGAGGACGTAACGGCGGACAGCGTCGTTGCAAGACGTTCCTCGCCAAATAGCTCGTGCTTTCCATCCATCGCCTCGGTCACGCCGTCCGTATAGAGGAAGAGCGTGTCGCCGGGCACCAGATGCGTCAGGCGGGACTTGTACTTTACGCCGTCCATGAATGCCAGAACGGGACCGGACTTGTCGGCAAGCCATTCCACCCGTTCCCCGATTTTTACGGGCGGATTGTGCCCTGCATTGACGAATGCGACGCCTCCAGTCTCCAGGTCCAGCACTCCGCCCCATACGGTCAGGAACATGTTGGCCGAGTTGTTGCGGCAGAGTTCCTTGTTGGCTTCCGTGAACGCGGCGGCGATATCGCGCGTCTCCAGAAGCGCATCCTTGATGACCGTCTTGGCGGTCATCATGTAGAGTGCGGCGGTAATTCCCTTGCCGCTCACATCAGCCACGAGAAAGGCCAGGTGAGTCGGGTCCAGCATGAAAAAGTCGTAGAAATCGCCGCCGACCTCGCGCGCCGGCGTCATCGACGCCGCCAGACGGAAGCAGGGGTTCGCAGCGAGCGGCGCGGGCAAAGCCGAGGTCTGGATTGTCTTGGCGATCTCCATGTCCTTCGCGCGCGCCGCGTCCTCGGCGGCGTAAAACGCCTTGATGCGCTTGGCGTCATTGGAAATGCGCACCAACAAAACCACGAACGCCCCCAGGACCAGGGCGAGAAGGATCGTCATCACCACCATGAGCACGTCGCGCGTACCGTAGAACTCGGCCTTCGGGACAACCATGATGAAACGGTGTCCGCCGAAGACATAACTACGGCAGAATGCCTTGTCACCGAACAGGGTCTGCTCAAACGTCTCGTCCGAGTCCGGCGCGCGGGAAGCATCGAATCCGATTTCATCGAGCGTCGACGTCTCGCCGTCAACCGAGAGCGAGGAAACGAGCGCGCCGGTATTCATGTCCGCGCAGAGATAGCACACCGTCTCGCCCATTTCCACATCGAACAGGAAGGCGAGCTGCGCATTGATCATCTTCGGCATGCGCGCCTCGTCCAGACCAACCTGGACGTATCCGTCGCCATCTGGGAACGGCACGCCGAGGTACTTGCGCCGCGACTTGCTGTATGCATGTCGCCGGAACGGCTGTGCAACGACCTTGGTCGTACCGTTCGTCAGGGCGGCGAACGGTCGCGTTACCTCCTTCCTGTTCATGTCAACGCCGAGGCTATCCGGGTCGTTTGACGCAATGACAATCCCCGCGCGGTCCACGATGCACAGTTCATCGATGTCGAAGAGATGCGCGACGGTGTCGACTTCCTCCCGCGCGTACCTGTCCGCCCTGCCGAATCGGCGGATGCATGTAACGGCCACGTGCTCCAGCATCGTGTCAATCGCGCCGTCCATCGTCAAGCGTATGTCGCTGACGGCGTAATCCAGCAACGCCTCGGTCATCGCCCTGGCCCGAAACGTGCCGACATGCCACACCGCCGCAAGGAGTGCCGCGTAGAGGCAGAGTGCGGCGGCAACAATCGTCCGCTTTTTCACGGCTCAACCACGAAAACGGAACTCAGGCCGGTGATCTCGAACACGCCGCGCACCATCGCGTTCGGGCGGAGAACCTTCACGCCACCCCCCGCTGCCGCCATCGCCTTGTGCGCCGTCATCAGGACGCGAAGCCCTGCGGACGAAATGTATTCAAGCCCGCCAAAGTCGAAGACGACCTCCTTTGCGCCGTCAAGCTTCAGTTCCGCCTCCAGTTCTGGCGCGGTGTTCGTGTCAAGCCGCCCGGCAACTGCAAACATCCATGTTCCGTTTTCAAGTTTCTTGTCGATTGTCATTGTCAATTCCTTTTTCCAATCTTTCTGCTCTGTTCACATGCCACCTTGCAAAAAGTTACAGGCAAATCTTTTGCGATGTTTGTTTATGTTGCATGTTGAATCCGTTTCATTCCAGTGCCATATATTATACCATAAGGCTGTGGCGCACACAACTTTAAACCTCCCAAGAGATCCGGACTGGCTAGACCAAATCCTTTGGGTCGATCATGATCTCGTTGCCGATGCGCTGGGAAATCTCACCGGAGAGATGGCCGGTCGTGCTGAGGACGCCCTCCATCAGTTCGTCGAGGATATCGGTGATCTCGGCGCGCTTGTCCGTGTCTTCGGGAAGGCTTTCAAGGACTCTCGCCATATTGTCCAGGAGCTGCCGTACGCCGCCCCCGTTGCTGTCTAAGGCGATCACGAGGACGGACGCCAGATAGTCTTCCTTGATGTCCTTCAGCTTCTTCTCGGCGGTCTTGATGACCGCCTTCGTGGTTTCCAGCAGGTTCTCCTTGCGGATGCCCGGTGCCTCCTTCGGCGTTCTAAAGGATCTTATGAGCGAGGCACCATGCAGAATCGACTCGACCACGTCGCCGAACTGGTAGTACCGCGACTTCATGCCCTCGGACTTTGCGGCCTCCTTGTTTCGGCCGAAATTGATGACGTGCGCCGTGGAGCAGAAGATGCCGAACGTCTCGCACTTGAGGAAGAGGCGGCGCTTCGGGCCGCTTCCGCCCGCGTCCGTGAGATGGTCCGTGTCCGGAATCGAGAAGTAGTGGAAGGTGCGCATGCCGTTGAAGAGCCCGCCCATGCCCGTCGGCACGTCGAGTCCACGCGGCATGTTGAGGTGGCCATCCACCGTGAGGCTTTGGAACGGCCGCGCATGCGTCGAAGTGCGTACGTAGATGTTCTCGGCCTTGTCGAGCCAGCGCGCAATGTTGCCGTCGGGATCGGAGATCGAGAACGAGCCGCGGTACATGAACTCGCCCTTCTTGAGCCCTGCCACGTGAATGGCCTGCGTCACGGCGACGACGTTCGCGAGCGTCGGCTTGAAAAGCTCCGTATTGCCGCTCAAGAGCGCGCGCAGGATGTCGTTGCCGCGGCGGATACGGGCCTCCATCGTGGCGCGGAGCTCAGCGACGTTGCGCGGACGCGAAATGGAGGAGCGCGTCGTCGCCATGTCCTGATAGTGGATCTTCGGAAGCTTGACGACGCGCCCGTCCACGAGAATGTCAAGCTGCTCGGGCAGGTCCTCGGCCTTGATCGGCGGGTTCGGGTTGGCGACGTTGGCGTAGGCGACGGGCGTGTAGTCCTTGGCGACCTTGAGCGGATCGCCTCCGCCCGTGCGCACCTTGTATTCTTCGGGGTGCGTGAGCTTCTGCACGTTCTCTTCGGAGAATACGGCGAAGAACTTCTCGACGGCGTTCTGCGGCACGACGAGCCGCGAGTTGCCCCAGTTGTCGTATTCGTACTTGACGCCTGCGTCCTCGGCGAGCTCCTCCAGAAGTTTGACGGTGGAGCCGTCCATCGGCTTGTCGCAGTAATAGACGATATCATTGCCCACAACCTCGGCACACCACGGGATACGCGTCTCAGGCTTGACTTCGAGATGCTGGAGGGCGACCTGTCCCTTCTTGCTCACCCAAGTCGTGGGCGAGGTGAGCATTTCGAGGTGGGAAATCGTGTTGACGGCGCCTTCTTGAAGTTTGGATGTTTGGATGTTTGGATGTTTGGAGGCGGCGAGATCATCACAAAGACGAAGCTGCGAATCGCCGATCTTGAGGAGGCGGTTGAGTTGCTGTTTGAACTCCGCCTCCTTCGTGTCGATCTCGGCGTTGATCTTGACGCGCAGGTTCTTCTCCGCGTCGGAGATGCCCTTCTCGTTCGGGTCGAACGCGGCGCGATAGTCCGCGAAGAGCTTGTCGAACGCGCCGGACTTCGCGGTCTCGCGCAATTCGATGAGGCCGGAGAGCTTGGCGAAACGCGTATCGTCGTCGAAGACGGAGAAGTTGTTGAAGCGCGGCTTGGTGCTCGAGCCGTAGGTATCCTTGAACGAGAAGTCGTCGGAGATGTCGAGGTACTTGCCGTTGCCCTCGAGCGAGTGGCCGGGGTCGATGGCGAAGAACTTGCCTTTGATGAAGCCCTTGTTCTGTCCGCGCTTGCCGACGCCGTCGCGGTCCGCCGTCAGCAGGAAGAACGCCTTGTACTTGCCGAGGCGTTCGGGCTTTTCGTCCGGATAGGCGCCGGGCGGCGGGACGACGCGGCCGTCCTTGATGAGGCCCGCCTCCATGTCCTTGTAGCCCTTGGCGAACTTCGCCTCCAGCATGAGTTTCGGATGTCCGTCGGAATACTCGCCGCGCGAGATCGTGAGCTCCTGCGAGGGAACGCCGGCGATGCGCGTGAGGTCGTTAGCGAGCGCCTCCGTGACGGCACCGGCGGAAATGGAGTCCGCGCTCGCGGCAGTCTGCAGGCGGTAGATCTGGCCAAGGATCGGCTTGCGCGTGGCGAGGATGCGCTCCGGACGCATGAACTTGCCCTCGTGAGCGGCCTCGCCCACCTTCGAGCGGTCGTTCTCATTGTAGTCGAGCTTCTGTATGTGGCGCTCGGAGAAGTGCGCGAAGACGGGGGATGTGTAGTAGAAGTCGCAGTTCTGATCCACGCTGAGGATGGTGTCGCGTATTTCCGCGAAAAGCTCAAGCTTCGCCTCCTTGACGACCTCCGCGTTCTTGGGGTCGTCGAAGCCGTCGGTGAGACGTTGGATGTCACCTGCCGTGAAGTGGTTGTTGAGGGCGCTGGCGAGATCCTTGAACGGATGGTATTTGAGATTCGCCGGATCCCGCAAGGCGAGCAGCGCGTGTTGCAGGACGAACTCGGCGACGGCGGCCATCGCGGCCGGATGGGCGCGGCCTGCCAGCATGATCTGCTCACGAAGGCTGCTGTTGTTGCAGAGCTTCACCAGCTCGGGATTCTTCTCCTTGAGCGCCTCGAGCGCATTGCGGCTTTCGAGCGAGTTGATGTTCGCCATGAAGCCGCGCGTGTCGTCCTTCGACCAGTCGTTGCGGTAGATGAAGCCCGGCTCCACGCCGTTTGTCTTGAGCTTCTCCAGGAGAACGGGATTGGTTTCGGAGTGGTTGATGCGCATGCCCACGCCGACGACACCCCTCTTGATCTGGTCTTCAACGGAGGTGGAACCCTTCAAGAACACGTTCTTGAGGTTGCGAAGCCCCGTCGGCTCGGTCGAGGTCGCCTCTTCAAGCTCGGCATGTGCCTTGCCGACATCGGCGGTGCCGATCCGGGTCCTGTCCTTGAGAGTCTTGTCGATGGCCTGCTCGATGCGCTTCGCGACGGCGCGGGAGACGTCGTGGGGCGTTTCGAGCGTCGCGAGGTCGAGACCGTTCTTGAGATCCTTGCGGATCTCGTCCTTGACGCGCGTCACATCCGCGGCCAAGAGCTGCAGCATCTTGGGATTGACGTCGAGCTGGCGGTTGAGTTCGCCGATGTAGCGGTTTTCGCGAAGCTTCGGAATGCAGGAAAGCACCTTCTTCACGTCGCAGGCGCGGAGGGACTTCCGCAACTGATCGCGCG